>Ga0129317_1001217_pt1 | contig 20286 bp, 24 predicted proteins | sample Cm1ome_FD_94430 | JGI IMG/M metagenome (GOLD analysis project Ga0129317, IMG submission 94430) | Eastern black-and-white colobus group fecal microbial communities from Wisconsin, USA - Cm1105 metagenome | ecosystem: Host-associated > Mammals > Digestive system > Large intestine > Fecal | place... | reverse complement strand
CTTTTTCAAATATAAAAAATAGGAGGGTACAATGAATTATTTGGTTGAGGAAAATTGTCTCACGATTTTCCTGCCGCAGGAAGTGGATCATCACTATGCGGAGGAAATGAAAAAAGAGGCAGACAGGTTAATTGAAAGAAAACATATAAAGTATGTAATTTTTGATTTTGAAAATACATATTTTATGGATAGCTCAGGAATTGGTGTGATTATGGGGAGATATCGGCAAATCTATCTTTTAGGAGGAGAAGTCTGGGCGGTTCATGCAAATGAGAGAATGAAAAAAATTTTGAACATGTCAGGAATGACAAAAATCATACGGCTTTATGAGGAGGAAGAATAAGGATGAAAACCACAAACGAAATGGAACTTTTATTTGACAGCAAGTCAGAAAATGAAGGATTTGCAAGAGTTGCAGTGTCAGCATTTTTGACCCAGATGAACCCTACACTCGAAGAAGTGGAAGATGTGCGGACTGCCGTTTCGGAAGCAGTAACAAATGCAATCATTCACGGATATGAAGGAAAGGAAGGGAAAATCTATATTCGATCCCAAATCTGCGACCATGTGTTTTACATAGAAATCAAAGATGATGGGGTGGGAATTCCGGATGTTCAGAAGGCGATGGAACCTCTTTTTACAACGAAGCCAGATCTGGAGCGCTCTGGACTTGGATTTATTTTTATGCAGTCATTTATGGATGAGGTGGAAGTAGAATCAAATCCTGGGGAAGGAACACGAGTCAAAATGAAAAAGCGCATAGGAAAAGGACAGGAAGTATGGACAACACAATCGCTCTGATTAAAAAATCTCACGAAGGGGATGAAACAGCAAGAGCGAAGCTGGTGGAGGAAAATAGAGGACTGGTCTGGTGTGTGGTAAAAAGGTTTTATGGAAGAGGAATTGATCCGGAAGATTTATTTCAGATAGGAAGCATTGGTCTTTTGAAGGCTATAGACAAATTTAATCTATCCTTCGAGGTGAAATTTTCTACATATGCGGTACCCATGATCGCCGGTGAAATTAAACGCTTTCTTCGAGACGATGGTCTGATTAAGGTGAGCCGTTCTCTGAAAGAAGTTGCATATAAGGCATATGTAGCAACAGAAAAAATGCGTGAAAGATATGGAAGGGAACCGGGAATCGAGGAAGTGGCAGAGGAGATCGGTGTAGAGAAAGAAGAGTTGATTCTTGCATTGGAAGCTGTCAGTGAAGTAGAGTCTCTCCAAAAAACAATTTATCAGGGAGAGGGAAATGAGATTCGCCTTATGGATAAAATTGTGGAAGAAGAGGGACAGGAAGAAAAAGTTTTGAATCATTTATTTTTAAAACAATTGCTGAATGCGTTAGATGAACAGGACCGGGAATTGATCTGTCTGAGGTATTTTGCAAATAAGACGCAAGGTGAAGTAGGAGCGGTACTGGGCATTTCGCAGGTACAGGTTTCGAGAAGAGAGAAAAAGATTCTACAGGAATTAAGAAGCAGAGTGTAAAGGAATCGGGTTTATCAATAGACATATAGAAAAAAACGATTGGACGATTGTGCGGAAAGGTTCTTACAATGAGAATGAGTGATTGAGAAACAATACTAAAAGAGGAATAGCTTATGGGAATTTTAAGTGAAAAGGAACTTTTAAAGGCTAAGATTCCATGTGAGGAGACGGGGATCAGCGTAAAAACCGGTATCTGTGGATTCTGTGGCGGCAGATGTCTGGTGGATGTGTACTGTAAGGATGGAAAGGCAATTAAAGTAGAAGGAAATGATACACTACCAACGTCAAATGGCCGCATCTGCGTGAAAGGTGCAGCTTTGAAGCAGTCGTTGTATCATCCGGACAGACTTCTTTATCCGATGAAACGTGTCGGAAAAAGAGGAGAAGGCAAGTTCGAGCGCATCAGCTGGGAGGAAGCGCTTCAGACAATAGCAGATAAGATGACGGAGACAAAAGAAAAATATGGAGCAAAATCCACGATGATCTATGTGGGTCATCCCAAATGGTTCCGTCCGCAGATTACGGAATTTGCGAATGGATATGGGACACCGAATCTGGGAACAGAATCCAGTACCTGTGCATATGCTCTTATGATGGCATGTATGAGTACATTCGGGAAAGGTGTGCGGATGCCAATGGCAGATCTGCGCCGGTGTAAAGCACTTTGCGTGTGGGGTGTAAATTCTTTGTACAGCAATTCTGTGACGATGGGAGGCGCTTTTTTAAATGCAGTAGAGCGAGGAGTGAAGCTGGTCGTTGTAGACCCGAGATGTACACCGACTTCCGAGTATGCGCATATTCACCTGAGACCAATTCCGGGAACCGATGGCGCACTGGCACTTGGAATGGCCCGGGTAATCATCACAGAAGGCCTTCAAAACCAGGAATACATCGATAAATACACAATTGGATATGAAGAATATAAGAAGTATGTGATGGATTTTACCCCTGAAAAAGTAGAGCAAATCACTGGGGTTCCGAAAGAAGATATGATAGCAGCCGCAAGACTTATGGCGGCCGAGGCACCATGCCCGATTCAGATGTCGGCTTCTCCGGTCGTGCATAATATAAATGGGGTACAAAATGCAAGAGCAATTGCTCTTTTGCTTGCACTTACAGGCACATTTGGAGTAGAAGGCGGAACAATGCCGCCGGGGCCGGGAAGAGCAGTGCTTCGAGAAGAATTCTTGGGAACACTGCACGAAAGAGTGAATGCCGATCAGGATTTAAGTCATGAACAGTTTCCGGCATGGGCGAAACTTATCTTTCAAGAGACACAGGTCACAAGAATTGCAGATTATATAGAAGGAAAAGGTGATTATCCAATCCGGAATCTTATTTCGTTTGGGATGAATCATCATATGTGGCCGCGACCGGACCGTGTGGAAGATGCATTTCAGAAACTGGAGTTCTTTGTAAATGTAGATATGTATATGACGGATACCAGCAAATTTGCGGATATTCTTCTTCCGGCTCAGACTTCCCTGGAGAGAGAACAGGTGACGATTCTTGGAGCGGACACTTTGTATTATCAGGGACATGTTGTGGAGCCGATGGGCGAGACATGGACAGATATGGATATCATTGCGGCACTTGCAGAGCAACTGGGTTTCACGATTGGAGGAGAGGAGCCTATTCATAACAACGAAGATTATCTAAGAAAAGCAATTTCTGCGACCGGGCTTACCTTAGAAGAGATCAAAGCGGCACCAAAGGGAATAAAGGCCAGAAATGTTATGCCTGGACGGACAACGGAGCAGATTCTTCAAGTGAAAACACCGAGTGGGAAAATTGAGTTCGTTTCCAGTGTGATAGGTTCTTGTGAAAAGGATGGACATGAGGGACTTCCGGTCTATCATGATTTCAGAGAAAAACTTCCGATGGAGGAGTACCCTCTGATTCTGACAACCGGAAGCAGAAAACCACAGCTTTTTCATTCCAGAACTTATAGAATTCCATGGCTTGCAAACCTGGAAGCGTATCCACTGGTGGAAATTCATCCGGAAGATGCCAAAATTCTTGACATGGAGGATGGGGAAGCAGTTATCGTGCGGACACCGGTGGGAAGCATGGAACTGAAAATCAGTGTGAATTCTTCTTGCCTCAGAGGCGCGGTAAATGTATACCATGGAGCAGGGGATAAAGATATTAATCTCTTAATAGATGACAAGTATATTGACCCGATTTCCGGATTCCCGGGATTTAAGTCCTATTGCTGTCGTTTAGAAAAAAGGAGGTAGGTCATGAGTAGAGTTGTATGTGATAAGTCCCTTTGTTCAGGATGTCTGGCCTGTGTAGTAGCGTGTATGGATCAACATTACGATGAGACAGAAGTGGATGCGGTGTCTCCGCGCATTTATGAAAAGAGAACGTCAGAGAAAACCGAACTGGTAAGTTATATTACAAGAAATTGTCAGCACTGTGAAGATGCACCTTGTATGAAAGTGTGCCCGATGCATGTGTTTGAGAGAAAAGCAGACAAGTTTGTGGTGGCTGTACATCAGAATCGATGCATTGAATGCAGGAAATGTTTGAAAGTCTGTCCACATGATGTACCGAGATTTAATAAAATGGGAAAGATCGTAAAATGTGATGGATGTTATGCAAGAGTTTCAATGGGATTGGAACCAGCATGCGTGAGAGCCTGCAATACAGGTGCACTTGTGGTAAAAGAATAAGGAATGTCTGGCAATGAGTTGAGAAGATTGTGAAAAATGCAACAAAAATTAAGATCGCTTTTATATTTTTTGTTCAGATTATTTTAAAAAGTGGGACAAATGTATGTAATTATGAGACAAATATATGATGCAATGAAAAGTAAATACATGTATAATTTCTTTATAAGAGATATAGGGAAGAATAACCCTATAAATAAAAGGAGGAAAAGTATTATGAAAAAATTTTTATCACTTCTTCTCGTTCTTTCAATGACAGCTACATTGTTAGTTGGATGCGGCGAAAAGAAAAGCGATGGCGATGGCGCTGCCTCTGGGAAAGTAACATTAGACATTATTATTTCTCAGTATGGTAACTACACACAGGAATGGTGGACAGAATTCGAGAAAAATTTCGAAGAAGCTAACAAAGATATTGATCTTAATATCGAAATCGTTTCATGGAATGATATTTACACAGTTGTAAATACTCGTATTTCAACAGGAGAACAGCCAGACATCTTAAATATTAGTGGTTTTGCTGATTATGTAGCAGATGATTTACTGATGCCTGCAGAAGATTATGTATCAGAAGAATTACAGGCTAATTTCATTCCAAGTTTCTGGGAATCTAATGAAATGGATGGAACAGTTTGGGCACTTCCAATCTTAGCATCTTGCCGTGCACTTTTCTGTAACATGGATCTCTTAAATGGTGCCGGAATTGATAAAGTTCCAACAACATGGGATGAAGTGCTTACAGCTTGTGAAGCAATCAAAGCAGAATACGGAGAAACAATCGTTCCTTGGGGACTTGATATTTCTACAGACGAAGGTCAGGCAGCATTTTCTTACTACACATGGAACTTTGGCGGTGGATTTGTAGATGAAAATGGTGACTGGGCTCTCAACACAAAAGAAAATGTTGAAGCTGTTGAATTCATTAAGACACTTATCGATTCAGGATACTGTAACTCAGCTCCTTTCACAGATACACGTTATCCACTTCAGGATGCTTTCAGTGCAGGAACCCTTGCTATGATGATCGGACCTATGAACATGGTAGCAGCTGATGCAAAAGTAGAAAACTACGAAGCAGCAGATCTTCCTGGAAAACAGACAGCACTTGGTGTTTGTGACCAGTTAATGGTATTCAAAGATGAAAAAGCTGGCGATGAACGTACAGCAGCTATTACAAAATTCTTTGATGCTTTCTATGAATTAGAAACATATTCAGATTACATGGTATACGAAGGATTCTTACCAGCAACACAGGATGCTTCTGATAACCTTGCTAAAAATGCTGAAAAATATATCGTTGGTGGAACAGAAGATACAACAGGAAACAGCGAATATTTCGCAACATTCTGTTCAGTACTTCCAAACTGCCAGTTCTATCCAATGCAGAAAGCTGAATGGATGGATGTAAGAAATGGTGTTATTGATGTTGAACAGCAGGTATGTAGTGGAGTAATCGATGCACAGACTGCATTAGATAACCTTCAGGATAAAGTTGCTAAATAATTCGGCACTGATACATAACACTATTATAGAGTGATTTTCGAGGGCCGAGCAGTTTTGGCCCTCGTTTTTTGTACAGACGACGAGCCAAAGTTTTAAGCTCGCTTAAGACCTTGGCGACCGCATACAATCCCGGAACGTGCCTTTTGGCACTTCTGGTGATTATGAAAAGTTTCTCACAAACTATATGTCATAGGCATTTGTATTTTGTGGCAGCTTAAATAAGGAGGCACGATAATGAATAAGAAGAAAAAAACATTAACGGCTATACAGCCATATGTCTGGTTATTTCCTAGTGTTCTCCTGATGGTAACTATGATAGTAATTCCGATTGTTTCAGTATTTAGAATATCGTTTTCTGAAGTGGGACGCAGTGGTCTGGTTAAAGGATTCAACGGAATCCAGAACTATTTGGAAGTGTTTGAGGAGCCGACATTTTGGACTACACTGCAAAATACACTGGTATGGACAGTTGTAGTTGTTGGTTTATCAACAGTAATCGGTTTTATTCTTGCAATGGTTTTGAATCAGGAGTTTGTTGGACGAAAAATCGTTCGTGCAATCGTAATCTTTCCATGGGCAACTGCACTGATTATTCAGTCAGTTATTTGGAAATATATTATTAATGCAGATTATGGCGCTTTGAATGTGTTGCTGAAAAAGATTGGGCTGATTGACAGTTTCGTCAATTGGACAGGAACGGCACAGTCTATGTTTGCATGGGAATGCTGGGTTGGTATCTTTGTAACCTTCCCGTTTGTAACGTTCTGTGTATTATCAGGATTGCAGGGAATTGATACGTCACTTTATGAAGCGGCCTCTGTGGACGGTGCAGGATTCTGGAGCAAACTTTTTAAGCTTACCTTACCTTTGGTAGGACCAAGTTTGACTGTATCTACCGTGTTAAATATCATTTATGTATTTAATTCATTCCCTATCGTATGGACAATTTCCAAAGGTGCGCCTGCGGATCAGACACATACGCTTGTAACCTATCTTTACCAGTTATCGTTTAAAGATGGTAAAAGCGGGCATGCTGCAGCGGTATCTGTTATTGGATTTGTCATATTAGCGATATTGGCAAGTATCTATATGATCATGTCGCTTCGCGGAGAGGAGGAATCATAGAATGACAGCTAAAAGAAAAACATGGCAGAAAGTTTTGTTATATGTATTTGTTATTGTTGTCAGTGTTGTTATTTTATATCCTTACTTCGTAATGTTTATTACAGCATTGAAAACAAAGAACGAAATGTATGCGATTGACCATATTCTCCCTACGATTTGGGAATGGTCTAACTTTACAAAAATCTGGAGTGCGGCTCCGGTTTTGAGATACTTTTTGAACTCCTTGATCGTTGCCGGAGGAGCGACACTTCTTGCTATTTTGTGTGGTATTCCGGCGGCGTATGCTCTGTCGCGTATGAAATTTAAAGGAAAAGGAATTTTCATGGGTGCAGTGATCATGAGTCAGATGTTTTCACCGGTTGTACTTCTGGTTGGTATCTATAAGATGATGGTCAGCATCAATCTGAACAACTCGCTTCTTGGTTTGATCTTACTGAATGCAGCATTTAACCAGGCGTTTGCAATCTGGCTGCTGCGAGGTACGTTCGTTTCTATTTCACCGGAGATGGAACAGGCAGCTAAGATTGATGGATGTGGAACAGTTCGAGCATTGATTAAAGTGTTGCTTCCGATGGCACTTCCTGGAATTGTTACAACTTTAATCTTTATATTCATTAATGCATGGAATGAATACACAATTGCATTGACTTTGATTTCTACAGATGCATTTAAACCGATTACAGTTGGTATTAACGTGTTCTACGGATTTAATTTCATACAGTGGCAATATCTGTTTGCAACGTCATTGTGTGCAACAATTCCAGTAGTTGTGTTATTCTTACTGATCGAGAAACATTTGGTTGCAGGCCTTACAGCTGGTGGTGTCAAAGGTTAAAAATTAAGAGCTTATTCAGAAGCCTGCGTAAACAGTTCTGAATAAGCTCATTTTTGTATAGGTGACGAGTCAAAGTCTTAAGCTTGCTTAAAGACCTTGGCGACCGCATACAATCTCGGAACGTGCCTTTTGGCACTTCCGGTGATTATGCTTCATTTTCTGTGTGGAAGTATTTGGTTGATGCACTGTATTCCGACGGGGACATGCGTACATATTTTTTGAACTGCAAAGAGAAATACTGATACGAAGAATAATTGAGAAAGTCAGAAATCTGGGAGAAGGTGTGTTGCCCTTCCCGAATCAGCAGCTTGGCAGTTTCAATTTTGAGGCGAGAAAAATACTCGATGACGCCACAGCCTTCTTGTTGATGAAATAAACGCTGAAGCTGTGAACGGCTGACCATATTATCTCGACATATGTCAGCAACGCTCAGATTTTCATAAACATGATCATGGAGGTACTGTTGTATTTGTTCGTAGGTTTTGGCAGCATTGTGCTTATTGTGAGTAGAAGATACAGTTGGGAGTTGCTGGATATCGCTTGAGCGGGAGCACCGGCGGAATAAATTTAATAAAAGCAGTTCTAAAGATGTCTTTATAATCTGCTCACTGCCAAAAGGTGTAGAGGGATAGCGGCGCAAATAGGATATATACGGGTGATTTAAAGGTGTGTAAAAAGTTTTTTTTGCCTCGGCAATGATTTGACTCAAATATTGAATCTCTGTATCATTGGCCCGAAGAATTTTGTTTTCAAAGAAAGTCATGCAAGGTGCATTGCAGTCGAAGGAGACAACAATCAAATTGGGTGCACTTTTGGCATTGACGCGAAGCGCATGGAATTCATTTGGTTTATGGAAGATGATCTCCCCACGCTTGAGCATAACCGTTTTGGTGCCGGCAGTGACTTCAATCACACCGGAATCAACAAACAAAATTTCCCAGAAATCATGCGTTTCGCCTTCAAAAACAAAATCATGGGAATATTCAAAATAGTGAATGGAATAAATATTTGTAATGTTTATTTCTTGCTTTAAAATAATACTTTGGTATTGCATATGTATTCTTCCTCGTTTAGGAATATAGGGATCAACAGGTATATTATATATTATATTGGAAAAATAGGAAAGAAAGGATTTTCAGAAATGTTTTTTGTAGATCAGTTGCTTTGGGGAACAAAGGAATGCCCGAAGACTTATGGCCATATTAGATTTGTCCCAGAAGAGGGATTTTATTTGAAAATGATATGCGAAGAGCAAAATCCGCGTAGTGTTTACAAAAATAACCTGGATCCGGTATATAAAGATAGTGCAATGGAAGCTTTTTTTCTGTTTCCGCAAAAACACAGTCGGATTTATATTAATCTGGAATTCAATTCGAACGGGGCACTGTTGGCACAGTACGGAGAAAATAGAAGTGATCGTCAAAGTTTTACAGAAGAAATGTGTAAAAAAATCGATTGTAGAGCTCAAAAAGGGGAAAAATGCTGGATTGCAGAGTTAAAATTGCCGCTTGATGTGATTGAAGAAATTTGTGATCCGTTGCCGATTCAGGTAGGAAGTCGGTTTTATTGTAATTTTTATAAAATTTCTGAGACGAAAGAAATTGAGCATTATGCGGCATATAGTCCGATAAAAACAGAGAAGCCGGATTTTCATCGGCCGGAATATTTTGCAGAAGTCGTGATCGGTTTACAGGAATTATAAGGGTACCAGAAAATAAAGTGCAGAAGAAAAGAATGAAAATTCTTTGGGAGGCGAGAAAATGGGAAAAGGAAAAAAAGAAGAAGCAATTGCCAATTTTCGTTACGGCGGAGAATTGGTCGATGTCCGTCCATATGGGAGCGGGCACATTAATGATACATATCTTTTAACGTTTAGCGTTGAAGAGATGGGAAATATGAAAGTGATTTTACAGCGCATGAACACTTCCATTTTTACAGAACCTGTAAAATTAATGGAAAACATTTTGGGAGTTACATCCTATTTGCGTGAACGAATTATTGAAAATGGAGGAGATCCGGAAAGGGAGACCTTAAATGTAATTTGTGCGAAAGACGGGAAACCGTATTTTGTAGATTCAGAAGGTGAATATTGGAGATCTTATGTTTTCATTACAGATGCAACGAGTTACGATCAGGTGGAAAATGCAGATGATTTTTATCAAAGTGCCGTTGCATTTGGAAATTTCCAAAAACTTTTGGCAGGATATCCGGCAGAAACACTTCATGAGACAATCAAAGGTTTTCATGATACAAGGGCCCGGTTTGCAGCATTTAAAAAGGCTGTGGAAGAAGATGTCTGCGGACGAGCTTCTTCTGTGCAAGAAGAGATTCAGTTTGTTCTGGAACATGAAGACGTGGCAAATTTTTTTGCAGAACTTCTGGACAAAAAAGAACTTCCGCTTCGTGTTACGCATAATGACACCAAGTTAAATAATATTATGATTGATAATAAGACAAGAAAAGGAATCTGTGTCATTGACCTTGATACGGTTATGCCGGGTCTGGCTATGAATGACTTCGGTGATTCCATTCGTTTCGGTGCAAGTACAGGGGCAGAAGATGAACAGGATCTGTCCAAAGTTTCCTGTGATATGAATTTGTTTGACATTTATACAAAAGGGTTTATTGAAGGCTGTGGCGGAAAGCTTACAGAGAAGGAAATTGAGTTGTTGCCGATGGGTGCGAAGACCATGACCTTTGAATGTGGAATGCGATTCTTAACAGATCATCTTCAGGGAGATACATACTTTAAGATTCACAGGGAAAATCATAATCTGGATCGATGCAGAACACAGTTCAAGCTGGTAAAAGATATGGAAGAAAAGTGGGAAACCATGAACAATATTGTTGCAAAATATAAGAATTCATAATAAAGAGATATCATGCGATCGAGGATAGGATCATTAGGCCGTTTACTGAGAAAGTAGGCGGTCTTTTTGTATATTTTTTTAGTTTTGCAGCATACTACTTTTAAAACTATTTTGTGAAAGGGTGCGTGATCGAAAGTGGAAGAACAGAGAAGAAAAATCAATTTTGTTGTACTTTTGACATTTCTGACGGCGGTTGTGATCGGAATTATTTATTATTTTACCGGGGATCCGGGAGAAAATACATTGGCTCAGGGCACATTGATCGCCAATATTTTAGGAAAGGATTTTCCATATGTCACATTCATTCGATAATAAAATTTTATATATAAAAGGAGAAAACAATACAGAAGTGCAGAACTATGATGTGATGCTGAAAGATATCGTGACTGTCGAATGCATCGATTCTAATATTGAGAATCAGATAAAAGTTCTGAAAATTCTGAAGTTTCAGGAAAAAGGACCGCATCGCATGGTTATTTCTGTCCTGAAGATTATTAAGGCCATTCATGAAAAATATCCGGGACTTCAAATTGAGAATCTGGGACCGACAGATTTTATCGTCACTTATGAGAAGCCAAAAGAAAAAAGTAAATTATTAGAATATGTCAAAGTTGGTTTTATATCTGTTCTGGTTTTTTTCGGAGCAGCATTTTCTATTATGTCATTTAATAATGACATTTCATTGACGAGAATGTTTGGTCAGGTTTATCAGCTTGTAACCGGAACCGCATCGGATGGATTTGGTGTGCTTGAGATTTCTTACAGTATTGGAATCGCGATCGGTATTCTGGTCTTTTTCAATCATTTTGGGAAAAAACGATTCTCTGTTGATCCGACACCGATGGAAGTAGAAATGCGTCTTTATGAAAATGATATTCAGACAACATTAGTGGATATTTATTCGAGACATGGAGAAGAAGTAGATGTGGACTCATAATCTGATACTGGCATTTTTAGGATTAAGCGCCGGATTCGGCATTTCTGCCGGATTGTTTTCCTTTCTAATTGGACTTGGTGTAATCTCTGATTTTGCCGATCGCACACACACAGGAAAATACGTAGTATTATATGAAGATTTCGTTATGGCAGGTGGGATACTGGGAAATCTGTTCTGGGTATATGAAGTTTCTTGGATCAATTTCAGGTGGCTGCTTCTGCTATTTGGATTGTTCGGTGGAATATTTGTAGGTTGTTGGTCTATGGCGCTGGCAGATATTTTAAATATTTTTCCGATTTTTATCAGAAGAGCTAAAATAACAACCGGAATTTCAGCGCTCATTATTGCGATGGCTCTGGGAAAGAGCCTGGGAGCTTTTTTATATTTTATGGAACGGTGGTAGAAGGAGAAGAAGATGAGTAAAAAAAATGAATACGAAAAGTATGTCAAAACAAAGACTCCGATGAGAAAACTCTGGCCCGATATGCTGCGGGCATTTTTGGTAGGAGGAGGAATTTGCCTGATTGGACAGATGATTCTGAATTATTGTGAGAAAATCGGGCTTGACAAGGAGATAAGCGCGGGATGGTGTTCTATGCTGCTGGTTCTTCTCAGCGTGATTTTAACAGGATTTGGAATTTATCCACAGATTGCAAATTGGGGCGGCGCCGGAGCGCTCGTTCCGATCACCGGATTTGCCAATTCGGTAGCTGCACCGGCAATCGAATATAAGAAAGAAGGGCAAGTATTCGGAATCGGATGTAAGATATTTACCATTGCCGGACCTGTAATTTTATATGGAATTTTTACCAGCTGGGTACTGGGTGTGATGTACTGGATTGGTAAAATTCTGGGAATTGCTTAAATTTAACAGAACGTTATGAGGTTTTTGAAATATAAAAATAACCATCAGTCTTTTTATAATTAGTAGAAGAGAATGATGGTTATTTTGTTATTTTGCTTTTGCTATTGGTAAATTATTGTGATAAAATGAAAAGATAAATTGTTTTTATAAGGTTAGAAAAATAAAGGAGAAGTGAAATGTTAATAAGAACAGCAACGATAAATGATTTAGATGCAGTAACAGCGGTGGAAGCGGAATGTTTTCCATCGGCAGAGGCGGCTACAAGAAAAGAATTTGAAGGACGGCTGCGTACATATGGAGATCATTTCTGGCTTATGTTTGAAGGGGAGAAACTGGTTTCATTCGTGGATGGTTTTGTGACGGATCAGAAAGATTTGACGGATGAAATGTATGAAAAGGCAGAAATGCATGATGAAAATGGGAAATGGCAGATGATTTTCGGAGTAAATACGATTCCGGCATGTCGGAAAAAAGGATATGCGGGCCAGCTGCTTGAACGGGCAATTGCAGATGCCAGAGCACAGGGACGCGAGGGACTTGTCTTGACATGTAAGGATCGATTAGTGCACTACTATGCAAAGTTTGGATTTGTGGATGAAGGAATTTCCGAACAATCCACCCATGGAAATGTGGTATGGCACCAGATGAGATTGACATTCTAATTTACGCGAAGGCATAAGGCGAGTGGAAATGCTTGCATTTCCATTCGCCGCCGCACGCGAACGAGTAAAACTCGCAAAGCGTGTTTTATCTCGTTTTATAGAGGAAAAGCAGTAAAAGGTACTAAAAATGAGAAAACTAATGGAACTATTATTAACATTTATGAAAATTGGAGCATTCACCTTTGGTGGTGGATATGCTATGATTTCTGTGATTGAAAATGAATGCGTGGAGCGAAGACAGTGGATTACCCATGACCAGATGATGCAGATCGTTGTGATTGCGGAATCTACGCCAGGTCCAATTGCCATAAATTGTGCCACTTATGTTGGATATCAGAGAGCAGGCTTGCCCGGTGCAGTGTTTGCCACACTTGGAGTTGTCATTCCGTCATTTGGTGTGATTTATTTGATCTCTATGTGTCTGGATGATTTCCTGGAATATGAGGTCGTCGTAAAGGCATTTAACGGAATGAAGATTGCGATAGGGCTTATCATCTTCAACGTTGGAAGAAATATGACGCGGAAGATGGAAAAGAAAGGAATGTCCGTTCTCATCCTGGGAATGGCATTTATTCTGATGCTTGTCAGTAATATACTTTCATGGAATATTTCATCGATTAGCTTGATCTTGCTTGCAGCCATAGTGGGTGTGGGAAGTTTAAAGATTCGAAATTTGTCAGGAAAAGAAAGCGGGGAATAAGATGATATATTTAGAGCTGTTTTTAGGCTTTCTTAAGATAGGATGTTTTGCCTTCGGCGGATATGCGGCAATTCCGCTTATTCGGGAGATGGTTCTGGAGCATGGATGGCTGACAGATGAGTCCATAAGTTACATGATTGCAGTCAGTGAAAGTACACCGGGGCCTATTATGGTTAATATGGCGACCTATGTTGGAAAATCGCAGGGCGGTTTCCTTGGCGCTGTGATTGCGACACTGGCGACGATTCTGCCAGCATTTATGATTATAGTATTGCTGACTATGAGTTTGAAATCATTGCTGGAGAATACATATGTACAAGCTGCACTTGACGGAATGGAACCCTGCATTATCGGGATTATTATGGCTACTGGTGCGTATATGATATTTGACAATTGTATTTCGCTGAAAAAAAAGATTGTCTGTGATTGGAAGTCAGTGGTTATGACCGTAATTTTGATCGTAATTATGTGCGGATATAAATTTGTGAAAAAGCAGAAATTGTCACCAATTATGTTGATGCTGATATCTGCTTGTTTAGGAATGGCTATTTTCTGAAAATTCAGATGGCGGTGTGAAAGAAAGGGGAAACGTGATGATACAGCATAAATTAAAAATTTTGTCTCAAATTGCGGAACTGTTTCAGCAAAATCATATTACCTGGGCAGTTGGTGGTTCGCTTTTGTTGTATCTGAAAGGAATTGTGGATAATTTTAATGACATAGACATTATGATTCTTGCAGAGGATGCCCAAAAGGCCAGAAAGCTTTTAATGAATATTGGAGAAGAGCAGAAGCTGAAGCAGGCAAATCCATACAAATCGGATCATTTTTATGTGTTTTTGGTGGAAGAGGTAGAAGTTGATCTGATGGGAGGATTTCTTATCGAGAAAGAAGATGGCATGCACGGATGCTTTCTTAGAAAAGAAGATATTTGTGAGACAGTAATTGTGAATCAGGAGAGGATTCCGCTGCACTCTCTTATGGAATGGCGCCGATATTATAAGCTTATGGGTCGGGACGACAAAGTAAAACTACTGGAAAATATATAAAGGAAGAAGAGCAAAAAAGGTAACATGAAAAAGAAATTGTTGAATTTATTATTGATTTTATTTGGAAACGCATGTATAGCATTCGCCGTAAATACGTTGATACTTGAACATGGAATTATCTGTGGCGGAGTCAGTGGGCTCGGAAGTGCGGTGCAGCACTATTTTGGAGTGCCGGTTTCGCTGGTTGTTGCAATATTGAATATGGCATTATTTTTTTTGGGACTCAAAGTGTTTGGTAAAAAGTTTGCCATGTCCATTATTATCTCTACTTTCACATTTCCGGTTCTTCTGGAGGCTTTTGCCAGATCACCATTTCATGGATATCTGGATGATCCGCTGCTTGCGATGGTCATTGGTGGCTGTCTGATTGGATTTGGAATTGGGATTGTTATTAAGGCAAATGCGTCAACAGGCGGGGTGGATATTCTTGCACAATACATTCATAAAAAATTTGACATGCCCGTTCATGTTGTGTTAAATGTAATAGATGTGCTTATTTTAATGTTTCAGATTACCTATAGTGATACAACAAATGTAATTTATGGGATTATTATGGCATTTGTTACCAGCGCTATGCTGCAAAAAACGCTTGCATCAGGACGAAGTCTGGTTCAGCTTACGATCATAAGTGATGCTTATGAAGAAATCAAAAAAATGATTCTGGATGAGATGGATGCAGGGGTGACGATGCTATTGTCTGAAACAGGGTATAGAGAGAAAGATTCTAAATTGATCACTTCGGTAATTCCATATCAGAAATTGCCGAAAATGAAAGAAAAAATACGTGAAATTGATCCGATCGCTTTTATTATTGTGGCGAAGGTTGAAGAAGTCGGTGGAAAGGGTTTTTCCATTGATCGGCAATACAATCAATAATAGGGGCGCTTTTTCCGAAAATGTACAAGCAGGAGGCGTGAAAAATGCAGGAAGAAAAAAAAGAGGGAGTCATCATAAATCCATTAGGAAGTGAACCAGTAGGTGTACTTTTGCGTAAGTTTGCCATTCCAAGTATTGTGGCGATGCTGGTAAGCGCTCTTTATAATATTGTGGACCAGTTTTTTATTGGACAGAGTATTGGAGAATTAGGAAATGCGGCAACCAATGTGGCGTTTCCTTTATCGACAAGTTGTATTGCGATTTCTCTGTTGCTTGGAGTGGGTGCGGCATCGGCATTCAATCTTACTATGGGATACGGTGAGCGGGAAAGGGCATTATATTATATTGGTAATGCTGTGGTACTGTTATTTGGACTTGGTGCTGCGCTGTGTGTGGTAACAGAGGTTTTTCTGGAGCCACTTTTAGTATTCTTTGGATCACCGGATAATGTGCTGGGGTATGCAAAGGAATACGTTAGGATCGTTGCGGTTGGATTTCCGTTTTTGATTCTGTCAAGTGGCGGGGCACATCTGGTTCGTGCAGATGGCAGTCCGCGTTATTCTATGATGTGTAACCTGGTGGGTGCAGTTGTCAATACCGTTTTGGATCCGATTCTTATCTTTGGATTTGGAATGGGGATGACTGGTGCTGCGCTTGCGACGATCACAGGTCAGATCGTATCAGGAGTTATGGTTGTAAGGTATCTTTGTAATTATAAATCCGGAAAATTGACGAAGCAGCATTTGCTGCCAAGATGGAATGTGGCCGGTTATGCAATGAGCCTTGGAATGGCACAGTGCCTGAATCAGATAGCAATGATGATCGTTCAGATCGTTATGAACAATTCTCTGACTTATTATGGTGCACAGTCGGTATATGGAGAATCTATTCCGCTGGCATGTGCCGGAATTATCAATAAAGTAGGCATGCTGTTTTTCTCTGTGTGTATTGGAATTGCACAGGGTATGCAGCCGATCACAAGCTTCAATTATGGTGCAAAGCAGTATGACCGAGTGAAAAAAGCTGTGACATTAAGCTTAAAAGCAGGCTCTGTGGTTTGTATAACAGCATTTGTTTTATTTCAGTTATTTCCAAGACAGATCATTGGTCTGTTTGGAAATGGTTCAGAGCTTTATTTCAGTTTTGCAGAAAGATATTTTCATATTTATCTTTTCTTTACTTTTGTTAATAATGTTCAGCCGCTGTCATCTACGTTCTTTACATCCATTGGAAAACCAGCAAAAGGTGCATTTCTTTCGTTGACAAGGCAGATTATTTTCCTGTTGCCATTGCTGCTGATCTTCCCAAGATTTTTTGGAATTGACGGAATTATGTATGCAGGTCCGGTTGCAGATTTGGTTGCAGCGGTGATTTCAGCGGTCATGCTTATGGCAGAAGTGAAGAAAATGGAAATGGGTTATGGACTATCATAGGTTCTTAAAAATAAGGAGGAAGTGACTGTATGAAACCACAAGAGTTACTATCAGTTTTATCAGTAGCAGAAAAATTAAAATGTAATACCCGACATTGTGACACTTCCAGTGGAAGAAGAGAGAGCGTAGCGGAACATAGCTGGCGTATGACACTTATGGCGATGCTTCTGGAAGATGAATTTCCGGATACCGATATCAATAAAGTTATCAAAATGTGTTTGATCCATGACCTCGGTGAGGCATTTACCGGAGATATCGCGACATTTGATAAAACAGAAGAGGATGCCAGAAAAGAGCTGGAAATCTATCAGGACTGGATTCGCAAACTGCCGGAATATCAGAGAAACCAGATGAGTGCGCTTCTGGAAGAAATGGAGGCACTTGAGACGAAAGAAGCGAAATTATACAAGGCACTGGATAAAATGGAAGCGGTGATTCAGCACGATGAATCTGATATTGCAAGCTGGATTCCACTAGAGTATGATCTTCAGTTGACATATGGAAGTGAAGAAGTGGCTTTTTCTCCATATCTTATAGAACTAAAAAAAGTGATAGATGAATGGACCAGAGACAAAATAGCAAAAGGAAAGTAATATGAATATCAGAGAAGAACTTTTTAATTTGCAGGATTTAAAGTACAAAGAGTTTCAAAGCAGGCTTATGCCGACGGTAGAGGCGGATGCGATCATCGGAGTGAGAACACCGGCGCTTCGGGCATTGGCCGGGAAAATTAGTAAAACAGAAGAGGCCGGGGAATTTTTGAAAATACTCCCGCATCAATATTATGAAGAGAATAATCTACATGCGTTCTTGATTGAAAAAATCAAAGATTATGATATTTGTATACAGGAGCTGGACCGATTTTTGCCGTATGTGAATAACTGGGCGACCTGTGACTGTATGGCACCCAAAGTGCTGAAAAAGCATTTGCCGGAGCTCCTGGATAAAATCAGAGAATGGATGGCATCGGATGAAACGTACACGGTGCGTTATGGAATCGGGCTTCTGATGAGATTTTATCTGGACGAAGCTTTTGACGAAACTTATTTGCAGATGGTAGCTGCTGTGCGGTCAGAAGAGTATTATATTAATATGATGATCGCGTGGTATTTTGCGACAGCACTTGCCAAACAGTATGAAGTAACTCTGCCATATGTGGAAGAACAGAAACTGGATGTATGGGTGCATAACAAAACAATACAGAAAGCCGTGGAAAGCTATCGTATCACATCGGAACAGAAGATTTATCTGAAAACATTAAAACGAAAATAGTTTTGGAGAGGTAAAATGCAGGAATATCAAAATATTCATCATACGTTCGAGCCAATCTATGATGAGAATTCGAAAATATTGATTTTGGGAAGTTTTCCTTCCGTGAAATCGAGAGAAAATAATTTCTATTATGGACATCCGCAGAATCGTTTCTGGAAGGTACTGGCAGGTGTTTTTGATACAGAGGTGCCGGAAACGATAGAAGAGAAGAAAGAAATGCTTCTGAAACATCACATTGCCATCTGGGATGTGATAGAAAGTTGTACGATTCTTGGTTCCAGTGATACCTCGATCAAGGATGTAGTTGTGAATGACTTTACGGAAATTCTACAGAATTCCAAGATTGAGAAAATCTATGTAAACGGGACAAAAGCTTATGATTTATATCATAAGTATGCAGAAAAAAAGACAGGAATAAAGGCAGTCAAACTTCCATCTACAAGCCCTGCGAACGCAGCGTGGAATCTGGAACGGTTATGTCGGACATGGCGAAAGCAGCTGCGGGGAAATTTTGTTATGGAAAATATGCTTACTTATGTAGAAAAATATAGAAACAAAGATTTTGAACAGATGCCATTTCATGTGATAGACAGCCTGATTTTAAGCCAGGTGTCTTATTATAATTACAGTAAAAGTCCCTTTGTAAGACCGGATTTCAGTATTTCCTTAGCTACGTTCTTTCAGAATTGTATCCCGGAAAAAATACTGAATCATACCATGACGACAGACGGAGACAGAGTTTTGATCGAGGCATTAAAGCTGGAGGGAAGGCATGGAAGTCTTCGTGCCAGTAATTATGCAGATGTGATTGACGATGAAAATGGTATTCAGTTTTCTGCCATTACGTTTGAACTTGGAAATGATGAATATTATATTGCGTTTCGAGGAACAGATAATACAGTGACCGGATGGAAAGAAGACTTGAATCTGACTTATCTGGAAGCAGTTCCGGCACAGAAAGCGGCGCTTCGTTATGCAAGGAATATATTTGGAGAATTTTCCGGGAATTTCTATATAGGTGGTCATTCAAAAGGTGGAAATCTTGCAGTATATGCGGCAATGAATCTTCCAGAGCCGTACAAAAGCCGTCTGCTTGGAGTGTATGACTTTGATGGTCCCGGATTTATGGAAGAAGTATATAAAACCAAAGAGTACCAGGAAATTCGCCCGCTGATCTACAAATATGTTCCACAGTCATCGATTGTCGGAATGATGTGGGAAAGAGATCATAATTACATAGTTGTGCACAGCGAAGAAAAGGGATTTCTGCAGCATGATCCGTTCACCTGGACGATTCGTGATAAAGAATTTGTGGTGGAGACAGAGGTTGATCATTCCTCCCGCTATATGAAACGTATACTGGAACGCTGGGTGGAGGAACTTTCGTTTGAAGAACGTAAGAAGCTGATTGACACCGTTTTTGACTTGATATATGAAGCAGGCATTAGCAAATTTTATGAATTATCAGAAGAACGATTACAGAAGATCCATCTGCTGCTGGGAGAAATTGGAGAAGTGCCGGAGGAAGAACGAAAGCTGATGTGGTCGGCGGTAAAACATTTGATTTTGATATCTGTACAGGAAATTCCGCAGAGGGTAAAAGATCGATTGGAGGAATAGGAAGATGTTTAGAACACCGGATAATACTTATAACGATATCAGAGAACGCTCGCTGATGCAGTGGCTGGACGAAATGGAAGTACATGAGGATGTGGCAGTGCGCTGTGGAGTGAAACTTGCAAGAGATTATATGGAATATTTGAAAGAAGAGAATAAGAAGTTAAAACAGGAATGCGATTTGAAAGATAAATATCTGAAGAAAATGTCAAATCGTGAGAAGAACATTTAAGAAAGCGGGGAGCATGATTTGGTAGTGTAAAATATTTTGTGTAAACCTCTTAGATTAATGAAAAAATCTTAGGTTTAAAAGATATGAATCTAAAATGCGTGGGGGCTGAATGGCACATTCTGCTGTTCAGCCCTTGGCTTAT
>Ga0129317_1001216_pt1 | contig 20290 bp, 27 predicted proteins | sample Cm1ome_FD_94430 | JGI IMG/M metagenome (GOLD analysis project Ga0129317, IMG submission 94430) | Eastern black-and-white colobus group fecal microbial communities from Wisconsin, USA - Cm1105 metagenome | ecosystem: Host-associated > Mammals > Digestive system > Large intestine > Fecal | place... | reverse complement strand
TGTCCGCACAAAGGCATTACGGCAGGTCGTGACTGCTGTAGCCGATGGGGCAACTGCAGTTCACTATGCAGAGGAATATTTAGCAGGAGGAATGTGAGATGAAAGGAAAAATTAAAAAATGGCTGAAGCCAGTTCTCTTTACCGCAGGCGGCGCATTGGTTGGCCTTGCATATTACTACTTTGTGGGATGCTCCACTGGAGCTTGTCCGCTGACTTCTAACCCGTTCATCACGATGGCCTATATGGGCTTTATCGGCTGGCTGTTGTCCGGTATTTTCGGAAAGGGGTGCAGCGGTTCATGCAATACGCAGTAGCTTTCCTGGAGGGCATTATCACCTTCATATCACCCTGCCTGCTTCCCATGCTGCCCATCTATATCTCCTATTTTGCAGGTGGTGGAGAACGCAGCGCTAAAAAGACCTTGTTGGGAGCGTTGGGATTTGTTAGTGGGTTTACCGTAATCTTTGTAGCAATGGGTGCATTGGCTGGCACCATTGGCAGCTTCCTGCGAGAATATAAAGGCGCAGTGAATTTAATTTCCGGATTGATAGTAATTCTTTTTGGCCTCAATTTTCTGGGCATTTTCAAAATGAATTTGTTCAGAGGCGGCAGTAAAACAGTAAACAGTCGTGAGATGGGGTTCTTCCCCGCTATGCTCTTTGGCATAATATTTTCCTTGGGCTGGACACCTTGTGTGGGCGCGTTCCTCGGTTCTGCCTTGATGCTGGCCTCTCAGCAGGGTCATGTAATCGAAGGTATGCTGATGCTGCTTTGCTATTCGTTGGGACTTGGCATTCCTTTTCTTCTCAGTGCTATTCTGATCGACTATTTGAAGTCAGCCTTCAACTGGATCAAAAAACACTACCGGATCATCAATACCGTCAGCGGCTGTTTTCTGATATTGGTGGGTATTCTGATGGCAACAGGAACACTGGGACAGCTGCTCAGCCTGCTTAGTTGAGGAGGGTTTATGAATAAAAAGAAGATAACAATGATTCTCGTTCTTGTGTTTGTTCTCATTTTAGGCGGCGCAGGAATCCTATATCAACAACTTGGACAGAAACTGGCTCCCGATCTGCTTGCCACACAAGCACCGCAGGAAACCGCATCCACAGAAGCCTCCGCTCCAACAACACAAGAGGATGAATCAGAAAAGATATTGGCACCGGATTTTACAGTTTACGATCTGGACGGAAATGAAGTTCATCTTTCGGATTTTATCGGGAAATCCGTTGTCCTAAACTTCTGGGCAAGCTGGTGTAGTCCCTGTAAAATGGAAATGCCTGATTTTAACGAAAAGTATCTGGAAATTGGTGAAGAAGTACAGTTTCTCATCATCAATATGACCGATGGCTCCAGAGAGACTGTGGAAACTGCATCTGCTTTCATCGCAGAACAGGGCTATTCTTTCCCGGTATTTTACGATACAGATCAGGATGCCGCTACAACCTACGGTGTTTATTCACTGCCTACCACATATTTTATTGATGATGAGGGAAACGCAATCGCCCAGGCAACGGGTGCAATCGACGCAGAAACCCTGCAGCGAGGAATTGACATGATTATTTCCGACAGGTGATGATCAGCATATTATACCCGACATGGAAATTATCATGGATGATGCTTTCAATCGGTGTGCAAATTGTTCAGAAGAACATTTCGCCTGGGAAGAAGAATACTGTGAAAGCTTGACAAGTGAATTATAATAAGAAGAAAGAGATATTGACCTTGGCTTGTTGATATCTCTTTTTTCGTGAAAAAAAGACTACTCTGCGATTCGCCATAAAACGTAGAGTAGCCTAATCCAATGCCCGGATGGAGGGGGGTGCATTTCCTGTGTTTAGGGGGTGCATTAGGGGGTGCAATCGTTCGATTGTATCAAATGGTGGTTACGATGAAAGCACGCAACTCCTTGATTTTGCTCCCTTTGGGGAGCAAAATGTACCGAATCTCCCCACTCGGACCCTCGCCTATGAAAACGCTTTTCTTTGTTTCCCGCGTACCAATTTCTGCAATCCGCCATATCAAAATGATAGGAGATAAAATATGTTAGACAAAGAGCAAAAGAAGGCCATGGTCTCAAACTGGAAAGACCGCCACCCGGAAATGGGTGTGGTTTCCGTAAAATGCAAATCTACCGGCGAGCAGTTTTTTGACACCACCCGTGACACCGCCACCTGGTTTAACCGCCACCGTTTCCAGCTAAATTGGGGAGGCCATCCCAACAAGCACCTCCAGGAGCTTTGGAATCATTATGGAGAAGATAACTTTGAGCCCGCAGTGGTGTCCAGCCTGGAATACGACCATGTGGAGGATGTGACCCCCAAGGACTTAAAGGAGCTTCTGGAGCTGTGCCTGCTGGAGCATCCGCAGGCCAAGAAGCTATAATATCAAAAGCGTCTGCCGGACAGCAGGCGCTTTTCTTATAGGAAATCCTCCCCGTAGGGATCATTTTGCTTTTCCTCATTGTTTCAGGAGGCGTAAATTGCAATATGACTTTCTTCTGCACCGCAAAAACCGCCAGGGTTCTTTCCTTGCAATCCACCCTATTTTACGCTATAATGGGTATATTCCAGACAGCGGGAATTGCAAAAATGGATCCCTTTCTGTCCAAAACAATCTGACAACCCTCATGGCAATGAGGTCTTTGAAACCAGGTGAAAGACATGATAACCTATCGAACACTTACAGAAACCGAAATATGCCGGAATTTATTTCGGCACTTCCTCCGGCATCAGGTCGTTACGGATTGCTGGCGCAGAAGTAACGGAGAATGGGTCATACGGCCCGATCCGTTTATTGACGAATGGTCGGAGGAAGACTATGAGACGTTGGTCGCGTGCCTTCGGGAAACCGTCCGTTCCGGTGGTTTTGTGTATGCTGCCTTTTGTGACGGTCAGCTGAAAGGGTTCGTTTCTGTGGGAAGCAATTTGTTCGGGGCCACCCAGCAGTACCTGGATCTGACGAGCATTCATGTCTCGGAAGATCAGCGAAGAAGCGGCATCGGGAAAACGCTTTTTGCCGCGGCGAAAGCCTGGGCGAAGGAGCATGGGGCCGAGAAGTTCTATATTTCCGCCCATTCCGCAGTGGAAAGCCAGGCGTTTTACAAAAGCATGGGATGCGTGGAAGCGAAGGAATATAACCAGGCGCATGTTGAGCAAGAGCCCTTTGACTGCCAGTTGGAATGTGTGTTATAAATTTTCACTGGAAGTTTGGAGGGATCGTGAATATGATCGATTTGCAGGATAAGAGCGTCTGCCCTACCCTTGCGGAAATCGGAGCGTATGTGAGAAATCCGGTTTTTATGGAGCTATGCTTCCAATCAGAATCCGCGGAGGAATCACGAATCATGAAAAAGACAGCTTTCATCATTTTTACTGGCTTCATCATGTTAGCCGCTTCCGGATTCGCTGTACGAATCATTGACGCGGCTGTTCAAATTGATGATGACATTTTCCTGTTGCTTGCGTTTTTGGCGGCAATGAACCTTGGAATCGGCTTTGTAAGCTACAAAATATATAAACTGTCGAACAAAAAATAAGTCTTCCGCTTCCTCCCTACGTCGTGCTTCGTTACCAGGAGAATTTGAAAATGAAGGAGTGCGCGCGGCAGACTGCAACCCCTCTGTCAAAAACCCCAAAGGGGATTTTCGACGGCCAGGAGCCCCGGACGGTAAGTCCGGGGCTTTTTCGCTGTCTGAGGCCGCTGCCGATGGGGGACTTACCGCCGAGAGCGTATTTATGCTATCATTAGCGCAGTCTAAAGAAAGCGGGTGGTTTATTTGGCGGAGATAAAATTTGTTTGCGGTTATTTAAGCTATAGGGATATGCTTGCGCCATTCACAGAGGCGGAAATCGGGCGGCTGTTTATGGCTATGCTGGACTACGCCAGAAACGGCGAGATCCCCAATTTCTCTGGCAATGAGCGCTTTATCTGGCCAACACTACAGCGGCAAATTCAGGCGGATAAGGAGGTTTATGCGGATACCTGTGAGAGAAATAAGCGGAACGGAAGAAAGGGCGGCAGACCGAAAACACAGATTTCCGATACCCAGGGGTTTCCTGAAGAACCCAAAAAAGCCAATGAAAAGGAGAAGGAGAGAGAAAAGGAGAAAGAGAATGAGAAAGAGAAGGAGAAGGAGAAGGAGAAGGAGAAGGAAATAGAAAAGGAAAAAGAGAATGAGAAAGAAAATGAGAACGAGAAGGAAAAAGAGTGTGTCGTTGTATTGGCGGACAAGCCGCCCACAACCACCACACTGCCTACCCGGGAAGAGGTAAAAAGATACTGTCAGGAACAGGGATATCCCATCGACTGGGACTATTTCTACGACTATTACACAGGAAACGGCTGGAAAACCGGGAAAAATCCCATTTCAGACTGGAAAGCCGTTGTAAGGAACTGGGCACGAAAGGAGAAAAACCATGAGCGAACTGACAAAAATCAATTTTCAGAATTTGGCCCTATCGGAATCGTCCTATGATGAGGCGGTCTTTAACAAGCTGAGGGTCGATTGTGAGAACGAAAAAACGGGAAACCTCACCGGTGTGGACTGCCCTATCTGTAAAAACAGGGGCAAAATCTGGATCAATCGGGAGGGCGATAAACCGTTTCCCCAGGATTGTAAGTGCATGCCAATGCGCCGGTGCGTCTGGAGGATGGAGGACAGCGGTCTCAAGGACGTGATCCGCAGCCTCACCTTTGAAAAGTTCCGGGCGGAGGAGCCCTGGCAGCAGGCCATACTCGCCTCCGCAAAGGACTACGCCCAAAATCCCGATGGGTGGTTCCTCCTCTGCGGCCAGAGCGGCAGCGGCAAAAGCCACCTGTGCACCGCCATCTGCCGGGAGCTGCTGCTGAAGGAAAAGCAGGTGGTCTACGCTTCCTGGCGAAAGGAGATTGGGGAGATCAAGGGGATGTCCCTGGACAATCCCAAGCGCGGCGCCCGGATGGACGAGCTGAAGAACGCCCAGATTCTCTACCTCGACGACCTGTTTAAGTGCGGAGCCGACGCCAATGGGGTAGTTCGGCCCACATCGGCAGACATCTCCCTGACCATTGAGATTCTGAACGACCGGTATATGGGGAGAAAACCCACCCTGATCTCCACGGAGTTTACTCCGGATCAGCTGCTGAAGCTGGACGAGAGCGTGGGCGGGCGGATCCTGGAAATGGCCGGGGCCCACGCCATGACCATCGGAAAAGACACCAGGCGCAATTACCGGCTCCGGGGCATGAAAACCCTGTAGGGTCCTAAGGCATGCGTACCTGCTCAATGAGCTGGCGGAAGTCCTCCCGGCTCCATATCACCGGAACGGGATAGAGCGGGTTGGCCTCCTTCCGGGCCCAGGTGATCATCTTATCTGCGTCCTCCTCCGAAATCTCGGGGAAGGAATCGGGCAGACCCATGGCTTTGCTGCTCTCCTCGATCCAGCGGAGGAAGCCCGCGGCCTTCTCCGCCCGGGTTTTCCCAGGAATGCCGCAGACGTCGGCCAGCTCAGAAAGGCGCTTCTCGGCGGCACAGCCGTACCGGGCCAGAACCTTTGGCAGCAGCACGGCCATGGCAAGGCCATGGGGCACGCCGTACAGGCCGCCTAAGGTGTGGCCCACGGCGTGGACATAGCCCACACAGCCCCGGGTAAAGGCCCGGCCCGCATAGAAGGCCGCCCGCTGCATATTCTGCCGGGCTTCCAGATTGGCGCCGTCCCGGAATGCCATGAGCAGGTTGTCGTGGATCAGCTTCACGGCCTGCCGACAAAGGTGGTTTTCCAGCTTCGTGTTGTAGGTGTGGTTAACGTAGGCCTCCACGGCGTGGCACAGGGCGTCCATTCCGGTGGTTGCCGTGGTGAAGGGCGGCAGGCCTGTGGTCAGGGTGGGATCCAGAACCGCGTATTGGGGAATCAGGACGGGATCGTTGATGGCGGCCTTCCGGTGGGTAGCGGAATCGGTGATTACCGCCGCTACGGTGGTTTCCGAACCGGCCCCGGCTGTGGTGGGAATGGCAATGAGGGTGGGAACGGGCCGGTGCACCTTCATCAGGCCCTGAAGCTGGGCGATGGTCTTCCGGGGCTGGGCCGCCTTCGCGGCGATGGCCTTGGCGCAGTCAATCCGGGAGCCGCCACCCAGGGCCACAATGGCCTTGCAGCCGGCCGCCCGGTAGGCCTGGAAGCCGGCCTCCACATCGTCACTGGTGGGATCGGGATGGTCGAAGCACTGGAGGGTATAGCGGATCCCGGCCCGCTGGAAGCCCTCCAGCATGGGCTGGGCCAGGCCCTGACCCAGGATCCGGGTGCCGGTGACCACAAAAAGGTCGTTGATGTGCTTCTCCTTCAGAAACGCTCCCAGCTCCCGGATTTTTCCCGGGCCTTCCAGACATTCGGGCGTGCGATAGCCCATGGCGTAGTTTCCGATTTTCAAAACCGCCTGGAATGCGCGGCAATACAGAACCTCCAAGGTGTGATTCATAAGCTGCCTCCTGGTATTTTCTTCTGGGGCTATGATACCACAAATCCGGAAAACCGCAACGGCTTCCCGGGACTTTGTGATTGTGCACAGCCTGAAAGGGCGAATTTTGGCAACAATGCCCATTGACCGATCCCGGATGTCGGATGATATACTATAAAAATATAGAATGCACCCGAACCGGAAAAGGAGTATGGTTATGATTTATCGTGAATTTCAGAATTTGAAGCTGTCCGCCCTGGGCTTTGGCACCATGCGTCTGCCCACCAATCCCGACGGCTCCATTGACGAAGAGCAGGTGCGCCGGATGACCCGGTACGCCATCGACCACGGTGTCAACTACTTTGACACCGCCTATCCCTACCACAGCGGGGAGTCCGAGCGGGTCATTGGCAGGGTGCTGAAGGAGTATCCCAGAGACAGCTACTATCTGGCCGACAAGTACCCCGGCCATCAGATTCTCTCCGGCGGCTACAATCCCGCAGCGATCTTCGAGGAGCAGCTGAAAAAATGCGGCGTAGACTATTTTGACTTCTACCTGCTGCACAACGTCTACGAAAAGTCCATGGAAACCTACTTAGATCCCCGGTGGGGCATCATCGACTATTTTAAGGAGCAGAAGAGGCTGGGCCGGATTCGCCATCTGGGCTTCAGCACCCACGCCCAGACGGAGGGCCTGGAGCAGTTCCTGAACCTCTGCGGCCAGGACATGGAGTTCTGCCAGATTCAGCTGAACTACCTGGACTGGACATTGCAGGACGCCAGAGGCAAGGTGGAGCTGCTGAACCGGCACCACATTCCCGTGTGGGTCATGGAGCCCGTTCGGGGCGGCAAGCTGGCGCATCTGAAGGAAGAGGAGGAGGAACGGCTGAAGGCCCTGCGGCCGGAGGAATCCGTTGCCGCCTGGGGCTTCCGGTTCCTGCAGAGCATTCCCGGGGTGACCATGGTCTTAAGCGGCATGTCCAACATGGAGCAGATGGAGGACAATGTGAAGACCTTCTCCCGGGGAACACCTCTCAGCGAGGCGGAAACCGCCCTGCTGCTGGACATTGCGGAAGGAATGAAGGACTCCATACCCTGCACGGCCTGCCGCTACTGCTGCGACGGCTGCCCCAAGGGACTGGACATTCCGGGCTTTATCCGCACCTACAACGAGCTGCGGGTGGCACCTGCCACCAACGCTGTCATGCGCATTGAATTCCTGCCGGAGGAGAAGAAGCCCTCTGCCTGCATTGGCTGCGGAAAGTGCGCCCGGGTGTGTCCCCAGAACATTGACATTCCCGGTGTTTTGAAGGATCTGACCCGGCGAGTTTCCGAACTTCCCAGCTGGGCGGAAATCTGCCGCCAGAGAGAGGCGGCTGCCAAGGCCGGGAAATGAGAGACAGAAAGGCCGTCAGCGTTTTTGAAGCGCTGGCGGCCTTGTCATGGGGAGCCGGAGGCAGGAGGAATGCTGCACGCAAGCTGAAATACGCAATTCTTGCGTGTTTTTCCATTTTGAAATACGCAAAAATTGCGTATTTTGCTTGCGCATTTCCGAAGCCTATGATATGATTACCGAGAGGTGAGAAGGCTATGACCTTAAAGCAGCTGCGGAAGGAAAAGAAGCTGACCCAGGCGGCCTGCGCCAAGTTCCTGGGGATCCCGGTTCGAACATACCAGAATTATGAAACAGACCCCAATAAGCAGGATACCATGAAGTATCGGTTCATGCTCCAGAAGCTGGAAGCCTATGGCTTTGTGGATGAGACCCATGGTATTTTGACCCTTGAGCGAATCAGGAGTGTCTGCGCGCAGGTGTTTGAAGGCAGAAAGGTGGACTTTTGCTATCTTTTTGGCTCCTATGCAAAAGGCAAGGCAACGGAGACAAGCGATGTGGATTTGCTGGTTTCCACGTCCGTCGGTGGAATGGCCTTTTTCGACATGGTGGAGCAGCTCAGGGAAGGGCTAAATAAAAAAGTGGATGTTTTAAACCAGGATCAGCTGAAGGATAACCTGCCCCTGGTGGAAGAAATATTAAAAGATGGGATCAAGATTTATGGATAACAGAAAAGACAATCAATATTATCTGAATAAAATCATAACGGATTTGCGGTTTGTTTTGGCCCATACCCAGGATCTGACCCAGAAAGAGTTGGAAGAAAATGAACTGCTTCAGGACTCTGTCATGTTTCGGCTGATTCAGATTTCCGAAAATTCGGATAAGCTGACCCAGGGGTTTAAGGAAGCGTACAAAGAAATTCCCTGGCGGGCTATGAAAGGCTTGCGCAACAGGATCGTCCATAACTACGGTGGTGTGGATATGGGAATCATTTATACCACGGTTACCCAGGACATTCCGGAACTTCTGAAGATGCTGCTGGATATTACGGGATAAGAGGAAGAATGTCTGCTGGACATTTTACAGAACAAAGGCCGTCAGCGTTCCAAAAGCGCTGACGGCCTCTTTGTTTACTTTACGATAAATCCTGCCGGCAGCTTCCAGGAGCTGTTGGAGTAGTAGAAGGTGACGGAGGTCATGAGGTACTCTCCGTTATAGTACATGCAGGTGGAGCTGCCGCCGTCCAGGTTGGCGGCGTTTACCGCGCCGTACTGGGTCATAATTTCAATCAGGTCGGCGGCGGAGGCGCCCAGGTGGCCGTTCTTGCCGCGGCCGTCGGTGACCAGCAGGAGCACCGAGCCGTCGGCGCACTGGCCGATGGCCGTACGGGGATTCAGGCCGCTGCCCGCGCCGTTCATGCCCCGGGGATTGCCGTTGATGATCAGCTGGACGAAGTGGTTGTTGGCGTCGCTGCTCTCCTCCTGGAAGGTTACCGCGTCCCGGATGCCCTTCTCCTGTACCAAGGTTTCCAGCTGGGCCGGGGTCATGCCGTCCAGGTCGATGATTTGCAGAATGTTGTCGTTGTCAAAGCCCACCAGCACCAGGCCCGGATATTCGTCCGGCTGATTGTACTGGATTTCGCCGCCCGACACAATGACGCCGTAGGGACGGCCGCCGGTGTTGTTGGTGGAGTCGTAGATGCCGCCGTTGATGGCGGCAACGGCTCCGCTCTGCTGGGCCAGCTCCTCCAACGTGACTCCCACATCCCGCCAGGGATAGATGGTGGCCAGGGAGATCCTGGAGGGATCCCGAACCTTGATGAGCTTGGCGGTGTAGGATCGGCCGGGCAGCTCGATGACCTCCAGGTCCTCGCCCTCCTGATTGTCCCCAGGCTCGAAGGTAATCAGATCCGCGTCCACGTCGTCGTCGAGCCTTGCCATGGAGTTGGCGTCCACGATGGCCTGTACCTCATCAGAGGGAACAAACCAGGAAACCAGGAACTTCAGCTGTCCGGTTTCCAGCATGGTGGTCACAAAGGTGCGCTTGGCGCTGGGAGAGGTGGAGCCGCAGATCATCTTCATGGACAGCAGCAGAGTAACGGCCAGGACGGCCACTGCCGTAAATAGCACCGCCAGGAAGCGGAGCAGGTAATTTACAAGGGTGGGCTTACGATATGCGGCCCGGCTGGGAGAGCGGGACGGGGTCTGACGGGGCCGGGCGGGCGCGGCGGAACCCTGGGCCGGAGCCGGGGCGCTGAACCGCTGACGGGGCGCTTCAAATTTTCCTCTCATGGCGTACCTCATTCCTGGATTTCCCGGTAATCCACCAGAACCCAGTTGGGGCTGTTCTTACCGCTGTCCTGATACTTTACAAAATAGAAGGTGGAGTGGATCACGTCGTCCACCTCCGCGCCGGTTTTCAGAACCATCTTCTTTTCCAGACGGATATCGCAGGAGAAGCAGCTGTCCGAGTAAACCACATAATTGGAAATTTCTTCCACCTGGAAGGGAGGATCCTTCAAACTGTGGGCGCTGGTGAAGGTGATGTCCAGGCCCGTGGCCCACTGCCAGGCCACGTCCTGCAGGTAGGAGCCCTTGATGAGATAGGGAGAAAGCTGGCTGTAGCCGTTGTTGGCCCCGGTGAGATCCTGGGTCATGAACAGGCTCCACAGCTTTGCCACCTTCAGCGGGTCAAAATCCACATTCTTTGGCAGGGTATCCTGGCCTGTAAATTCCCTGGTGATGGTGACCTGCCCGTGATCCCAGGTGAAGTCCACGGGGCTTCCGCTGCCGTCCAGGATCCGGATGTCCGGCTCCCCGGAGAAAAGCCGCAGGGTATAGGCGGCGCTGTCCGGCAGGTCCGGGCAGTATTCCCGGACGTATTTCAGCTCCTCCAGAGGCTCCAGAGCGGCGGACGAGGCGGAAAGGCGCTGGGCGGCCTCAATGGTGTAATCCGCCGGGATGGTGACCTGATAGTCCGTATAGGAAGGCAGGCTCCCCTGATCGTAGGCCACGGTGTTGCCCAGCACGTCCTGAAGGGTCACGTTCAGGGGCGTCAGGCTTCGGACATCATAGGCGGCCATTCCATCGGTGACGGTGCCTTGCAGCGCTTCGCCGTTACACTGGACGGTTACCGTGGCAGGAAGGGTCAGATTCAGCTCGTAGCCCCTCAGGGACAGCTCCTCTACCTTCCACCGATCCAGGGTGAAGATCAGCAGCAGGGACTTCTGGCCCTCATGGCGGAGGGTCGCTGTGCCCACGGGACAGCCGTTGCTGAGCACATGGAAGGTTTTCGTTTCCGGATCCACGGCGCTGTGATCCTCCAGGAAGGAGACATGGCTTGCCAGGAAGTCCTGCCGGAACTGGTCGATTTCCGCCTGGGAGGCGTTCCATTCGCTGCGCAGGGGCTCCAGGGACAGGGACGCCTCAGCGTCGGATTTGGATTTGCGGAGCATCTCGACCTGGGCGGAGAGGATGTTTTCCGGCTGGGCGGCTTCGTAGTCCTTCAGGGCCTTGTGGACATAGATCAGGGTGCCGGCGGAGATCAGAAGCAGCACAGCCAGAATCTTCAGGTAGGTGCCCCGAAAGGAGGGGCGTTTCTTTCTTTTGGGCGGACGGCGGGAAGGGACGGGCCGTCCCGGATGGTTGACTCTCTTTTCCATGTTGCTTCCTTTCAGCGTCATTTTGTTATTGGTACAGAGTATAATCTATTTTCTGCGGAATTACAAGGCCGTTAAACAATTCTTAAGTCGAATTCCGGGGAAACGGGCCGTCAAAAGGAAAACCGTGTTGCTATTTCCTTTGTTTGCTGGTACAATAAGAATTGGTTTATCACCACACAGAAGGGAAGGGTAGCTATGAAAACCATTGGACTGATCGGCGGCATGAGCTGGGAGAGCACGGTGCCCTATTACCGGATCATCAACGAGGAAGTAAAGCAGCGGCTGGGCGGGCTCCACTCGGCCAGAATCGTCCTCTACAGCGTGGAGTTCGACGAGATCGAAAAGTGCCAGTCCAGGGGCGACTGGGAGAAAAGCGGGGAAATTCTGGGTCACGCGGCCCAGGGCCTGGAAGGTGCCGGAGCGGACTTTATCCTGATCTGCACCAATACCATGCACAAGGTGGCGCCTCAGGTGGCCTCCATGATCCATGTGCCCATCATTCACATTGCGGACGCCACGGCGGAGGAGCTGGAAAAGGACCACATTGGGAAGGTGGGCCTGCTGGGCACCAAATACACCATGACCCAGGACTTTTACAAGCAGAAGCTTATCGACCGGGGCATCGAGGTTGTCATCCCGGAGGCCGGAGAGATCGAGGAGGTCAATTCCATTATTTTCCAGGAGCTGTGTGTGGGACAGATTCGGGAGGAATCCCGGGCCCGGTTCCGGGAAATCATTGAGGGCCTGAAGGAAAAGGGCGCCCAGGGCGTGATTCTGGGCTGTACGGAGATTGGGCTGCTCGTTGGACAGGCCGATTCCTCCCTGCCGGTGTTTGATACCACCCTGATTCACGCGAAGAAGGCAGCGCAGCTGGCCCTGGCTGGGGAGTGAGTATGGAAATCGAGATCACCCAGTAAAATCCGGCCATCAGGACTTCCTGGTGGCCGGGATTTCTATTGCGAAATGGGCGCTTCTGTGCTATAAAATAGGTATGAAATAAAAGAAAGGCACGAATCCTATGAAGAAGAAAATATGGATTTTAACCCTTCTGGCAGCGCTGATGCTGGTTTCCTGCGGCCGGAATGGGCAGGAAACCCGGAAGGTACCATTTGTGAGCATCACAGCGGAGGAAGCCAAGGCGGTTATGGACGACACGGAAGGGTATGTGATCCTGGACGTGCGAACCCAGGAGGAATATGAGCAGGGGCACATCCCCGGAGCCATGGTGATTCCCCACACGGAGGTAGCCGCCCGGGCGGAGACGGAGCTGCCGGACAAGGCGCAGGTGATCCTGGTCTACTGCCGCAGCGGACGGCGGAGTAAGCTGGCCGCTCAGGCCCTGGCGGAGCTGGGCTACACCAACGTGAAGGAATTCGGCGGGATTCAGGACTGGCCCTACGGAATAGAGTGAGGGAAAACGATATGGTAAAGGATTTGGTTCACGATCCCATTCTCCTGGCCCGGAAATCCGCTCCGGCAGACAGGAGCGACCTGGACACGGCCCGGGACTTGCTGGACACCCTGGCGGCCCACCGGGAGACCTGCGTAGGCATGGCGGCCAACATGATCGGGGTGTGCAAAAAGATCATCGCTTTCGACAACCAGGGGACGTACATGGTCATGCTGAACCCGGAGATTGTGAAGTGTAACGGCGAATATGAGACGGAGGAGAGCTGCCTGTCGCTGCTTGGCGGGCCGAGAAGGTGCCGCCGGTTTGAGAAAATCAAGGTGCGGTATCAGACCACGGACTTTCAGACCCGGCTGAAGACCTTCACCGGCTGGACGGCCCAGATCATCCAGCACGAGATTGACCATTGCAGCGGTGTGCTGATCTGAGGGAAGGAAGGATATCATGTTCCGCAGGAAAATCAAAAAGCAAAGCTACGACAAAGAAACCCTTCGTCCGATGATCCGCGCCAGCATCTGCACCGGGGAACAGGTGGCCGGGTTTCGGAATCTTCAGACGGGGAAATTCAGCGAATGTATGCTCATCCGGAACGGGGAAGATCTAAGGAACCTCTGAATAAATCGTCTGCGGCAGCTGGCGAATCTTTTGTCCCAATCGTGCAGTTTGAAAAATGGGAAATACATCCAGTATTCCCGCATTTTCCAAACTTTCGCTGTGCCAAAATCTCTCGCCATCTGCTCTTGCCGATTTACTCAGAGTTTCCTGAAGGAATTCCTGGAAACATACGATCTTTCCCAGTCGGATGTGGAGAGAACCTATTAAGCAGCACAGGAGGGAGATTATGCAATACATCAGTCACTATGCATCGCCCTTGGGAGACATCCTGCTGGCGGCAGACCAGGAGGGGCTCACCGGATTGTGGTTTGAAGGGCAGAAATACTACGCAAGCCGATTGGAGAAAGACCATGAGGAAGGGGAATCCCCGGCCATTGGGGCCGCAAAGCGGTGGCTGGACAGCTACTTTTCGGGAGAAAAACCGACGGTTTCCGTGGCCCTGCATCTGACGGGTACAGATTTTCAGAAGGAAGTGTGGGAAATCCTGTTACGCCTTCCCTATGGGCAGGTCACAACCTACGGAGAAATCGCCCGGCAGCTTGCCGCCAAAAGAGGGATAGATCATATGTCCGCCCAGGCTGTGGGCAGCGCTGTGGGCCATAATCCCATCTCCATCCTGGTTCCCTGCCACCGGGTTGTGGGAGCCAAGGGCAGCCTGACGGGCTACGCGGGAGGCATCGATAAGAAGCGGGCTCTGCTGAAAGCGGAGGGTGCGGTTTGGTAATGGCCAATCAAGGGATCCAGGAGGACTTGGTTTACGAAATTCTGTCAGTGGTGGAGGAAATTCCGGAAGGGCGTGTGGCTACCTACGGGCAGATTGCCCGGTTAATCGGACGGGAGAAAAACGCCCGGCTGGTAGGCAAGGTGCTGAGCATGGCGCAGTTTTATGGGACCTATCCCTGCCATCGGGTGGTGAACCACGCCGGCAGACTGGCACCGGGCTGGCCGGAACAGGCGGAGCTGCTGAAGGCAGAGAGCGTACCCTTAAAGGACGAAAGCCATGTGGACATAAGGAAGTATCAGTGGGAGTGCTGAGGGAAATGAAGGCCGGCAATGTTTTGTGAAGTGCCTCCAGGCTTCCGCTGAAAATCCGGCTATTTTTTCCTCATCAGCTTCAATGTGACATTTTGCTCATCGGCAATCTTTTGAATCACCCCTGCCGCATAAGCGCTGCGCTCCTTCAGCGGCAGGGAAGCCAGCTCCCGGTTGGATTCCAGTTCGGAGATGGCTTCCTGCAAATCGGAAAGCGCCAACAGATTCACCGCTGCGCAAAAGAAGGTCTTCCTCCGGCCGTCATTGTAGGCAGCCAGCAGGAGAGAAAGAATCTGCATTTTTTCCCGCTGCTCAAGGGTATATTCCTCGATTCCGATGCGCTGGGCTTTGGCGAGATCTTCTCTCCGGCGTCTGTGGGTAATAAAGGAATCAAAGTCGTCAATATGCGCGTATTGCGGACAGGGAAAGCTTGGGCATTCAAAGCAATATTCCACCTTCCCGTGTTCAAGGCTGCATCGTGCGATCTTACAGGACTGGTTTCCATTGCCGCAGCCGCCGCAGTGGTTTCCCAAAAACATAGGGCACAGCCCACAATTCAATCCGCAAAGGGAGAATAGCGGATTCTTTCGTTCAAAGCCTTTCATACGGATCCAGATTCCAGGGTGGCCTTGCAGGTCAGGCATTCTTCTTTCATGGGTGTACCTCCATTCGTTTTGGCTATTCTATCATGGGACGCGGCGCTTTTCAACAGGAAGGGAGAGAATCTATGAACCGAGCGGATTTAGAACAGTATATTCTGGAATCTTACAGCACGGGGCCGGAGTACCTGTGGATTCGGTATCCGAACTATGGGGTGTTTCGGCACAGCGGCAACCGAAAATGGGTTGCTGCCATTATGGATGTACCGAGAAACAAGCTGGGCCTGACAGGGTAGGAGCCGCTGGATGTGGTGAAGTTCAAATGTGACCCTATTTTAATCGGGACGCTGCGGGAGGAACCAGGCTTCTTTCCGGGGTATCACATGAACAAGGAAAGCTGGAGAACTGAAACGTGCTCCATCTGCAATCAGTCGGGAACTTCTGGAACGAGGCCTTTTTCGACGCCACGAAGCCCCGGACTTACCGTCCGGGGCTTGACAAAGCGCTGGGTCTGGGGTATAATAAGCATATAAAAAAGGGTGCCGCGGCAAGCGGTTAGCCCTGAGAAGTGTTAGAGACTATGAAAATCATAGAAACCGTCACCGTGCAGGGTGGCGGTTTCTGCTTGTTACCCTGATCGTCACAGTCCAGGAAAGGACATGGAAGGTTAGTGTAATAGGCATGCGCCTCACCCCCTTTCGGGTGGTGTGACTAGCCACCGCCGATTGTGCAGCACCCTTAGCTCTCTTCTGTAAGAGCCAACCTCAGCATATCACAGTTTTCGACAAATGGCAAGAAAAACATTCTTAAAGGAGTACCCATGGGAAAATTCGCGGTTATAGACACAGAAACCAACTGGGCCGACCAGGTCATGTCCATCGGCACGGTCATCGCCGACGAAGGAACCTTCCGTCCCCTGGAATGGAAATACCACGTTCTGCCCCTGGAATGCGAAATGGGCGGCATGTACGAATCTGCCCTGTTCCTGGACACACCGCCCATCCTCTGCACCCGGGCCGAAGCCATGGGTGAGCTGAGGGCCTGGCTGGGCCGGCAGGGCGTCCAGGCCATTTTCGCCTACAACGCCAAGTTTGACCGCACCCACCTGCCGGAGCTAATGTGCTTTTCCTGGTATGACATTCTGCCCCTGGCGGCCTACCGCCAATTTAATCCCCGGATTCCCGCCAACGCGGAGCTGTGCGCCACCGGGCGGCTGAAGCGGGGCTACGGCGTGGAGCCCATGCTCCGGCTGCTCTCCGGGAATCCCGCCTATCGGGAAACCCACAACGCCCTCCAGGACGCCCTGGACGAATTGGAGATCCTCCGGCTCCTGGGCCACGGCCTCCATCGGTATCCCAGGCTGTGACTACCGAACCTTCTCCATCACGAAGTTGGTAAGCAAGATTCCCTGCCGCTCCACCTGCTGCTCCCGGCGCACTTCATATCCCCGGTGCTCGAAAAAGGGCCTGGCGGTAATGGACGCGTGGGTCGTTACGCTGCCCTTCACATCCTTCTCCAAAGCGTCGCAGATTGCGGTGGCAATACCCCTTCCCTGCCAGTCCCTGTGGACGTACAGCCGGTCTAAGTACCCCTCCTCCGCCATATCCCCAAAGCCCAGAATCCGGCCCTCCTTCTCCGCCACCAGGGTTTTGTGCCGGAGAAAGGAGGCGTCCCAGGCCTGTAAATCCACCTGGCCCGTGGCCCAGACGTCCAGCTGGGCCTTGGTGTAGTCCCTGGCGTTGACCGTGTGAACGGTGTCGTAGAAGAGCTGAGCCATAGCCGGGCAGTCAGCGCTTTCATAAGTTCGTATCCGAATGCCTGTTTCCACGAAAATCCCTCAATTCTGAAAGAAAATGTTCTGCTTTTTCACCAGCGGAAAAATCCTCAGAGCCGTGCCCTCCAGGTCTTCCCGGTTCATATCCACGCAGGTGATCTGCCGGTTATCGTAGGTGGTATAGTAGTAGCGGCCCGTGTCGGCGCTACAGCAGCAGGAATAGACCGTGTAGTCCATCCCCTTCTCCACCCGGCAGCTGCCCTTGGGCATTTCCACAGAGCCAAGCAGGTGGAAGCACTGGCTGACGCAGCCATCCTCCTCTTCCTGACACTGGGACATCCGGCTGTGGAACACCGCCCGGACGAACCGGGACATGGAGCTCACATCTCCCGGCAGTCCCAAGCCGCCCAGGCCCTGGCAGTAAACATCCAGGGGTGTCCCCAGACGATTTTCCGGCGTATCGGCCCTTAAGGCCCGGTAGTTGTTCAGGTTGAAAAGCTGATAAGGGAAGGGCGGATTGTTGGTCAGCACGCCCACCGGATTTTCATACACCTGAAGCCCATCCGCTGCGGATTCCACCACCAGAGAGCCTTCCCGGTCGCTGATCAGCCAGTGGAGGGTAGCCAGAGGAATCTGATCGCTGTAGGGCGTATCCGCCAGGTTCAGCCGGTTCAGCCTTTCCCGGGCCTCCTTCACATCGGCGCACTGGCCCAGAATCCAGGGAATGAACTCAAAGGGCGCAACGTTATCCTTCCCTTCCTGTTTTTTGAAGTAGCAGGCGTTTCCCGGGAAGTTCAGTCCCGCCATGCACAGCCCCGTTTCGTTCACGGCATCGTAGAATAGGGGCATCCCGTCCATCACCACAGCCATGCCCAGCATGGCGTAGTGCCGCTCCATGGTTTTCTCATGCCGGTAGGCAATGGGCACGTTTCTCGGCAGGAGGCACACCTTCTCTCCATAGGAGCCCTCCAAGTCCAGGTTCCGTCCGAAATAGTGGTTGCCCTTGGGAAAGCTCAGTGCGGTACACATAGCCCATTCTCCTTTCGTTTTCTTTGATTGTATCATGAAATATGGTTTCCGGCAATGGCAGGTTTCGCCAAACTGGCGGAGAAAGCCCTCTCAGTCACGGCACTGCTCGCTGGCCCTCTCCGCCCCAGTGTGCGCAAGCCCTCTCCGTCTCGCTTCGCGAGCCAGCTCCCCCGAAGGGGGAGCCAAGTGGGTTTTTCCATTGACTAACCAGTTCAGGAATTCGACTTCCTCGACTGGTAAAGGCGTGAAACCAGGCACTTGCCTCTCCCTCCGGGAGAGGTGGCACGGCGAAGCCGTGACGGAGAGGGCTTGCGCACACCGTGACGGAGAGGGCTTCTTCGCTGCACCCGCGACCTTTCCGGCAACGGGCCCGGGGCAACCTACACAGAATTTCCCCGGGATTCTCCCTTATCTTGTAAAGAACTGCCGATTTTTATTCGGATGCTTGACTTACGGAGAAAAGTAGTGTATCCTTTTGGCGTAAATGAATACTGACAAATGAAGTTCTTAGGGGAATGGCGAAAGCCTGCCGAAGGAGTAACACTCTCAGGTGCCCGGATACGGGTGAGGACTAGGAATGGATGTGGCTCTGGAGAATCTCCCAACGTGAGTACCGAAGGTGCAAGGCAGAAATGCTGAATCTCTCAGGTAAAAGGACAGAGTAAAGGCTGGTTTCCCCGTTTTTCGGGAAAACCGGAACTTTTTCTTCGCCGGAGCATACGCTTCCGGCGTTTTCTTTTTCCCCTTCCTTGTCAGAAAAAAAGGAGAAACAACTATGGAAGGCATTTTAAACACCATTGTGGCCGCGGTCAATGACGTGCTGTGGAATAAGTACCTGCTGCTTCTGTTCCTGCTCATCGGCAGCGGCGTCTACTTCACCATCCGCACCCGGTTCGTTCAGGTTCGCAGGTTCCGTTCCGGTATGCGCCGGGTCTTCGGCAATATCAGCCTCCGGGGCAAGCAGGCCGGCAAGGAGGGCATGAGCTCCTTCCAGGCCCTGGCCACGGCCATTGCCGCCCAGGTGGGCACCGGCAACATCGCGGGCTGCGCCTCCGCCCTGGTCTCCGGCGGCCCCGGTGCCATTTTCTGGATGTGGATTGCCGCCTTCTTCGGCATGGCCACCATTTACGGTGAGGCCGTGCTGGCCCAGAAGTACCGGAAGGTCACCGAGGACGGCGAAGTCCTGGGCGGCCCCATTTACTACATCACCGCTGCCTTCCGGGGCTGGCTGGGGAAATTCTTAAGCGTATTCTTCGCCGTGGCCATCATCCTGGCCCTGGGCTTCATGGGCAACATGGTGCAGTCCAACTCCATCGGCGACGCCTTCTTCACGGCCTTCAACCTGCCCAAGGCCGTAACCGGACTGATCATCGCCGGTGTCTGTGCCTTTATCTTCCTGGGCGGCGTGAAGCGGATTGCCTCCGTCACCGAGAAGCTGGTGCCCATTATGGCCTGCTTCTACATTATCGGCTCCCTGGTGGCCATCGTCCTCAACGCCCGGAACATCCTCCCTGCCTTCCAGTCCATTTTTGTCGGCGCCTTCCGGCCCCAGGCCGTTCTGGGCGGCGCGCTGGGCATCGGCGTCAAGGAAGCCCTCCGGTTCGGCGTGGCCAGAGGCCTGTTCTCCAACGAAGCCGGTATGGGCTCCACGCCCCACGCCCACGCCCTGGCAAAGGTCAGCAGGCCCCAGGAGCAGGGCGAGGTGGCCATGATCGGTGTCTTCATCGACACCTTTGTGGTGCTGAACATGACCGCCCTGGTGATTCTGACCTCCGGCGTCCTGGGCACCGCCGGCCCCGACGGCAATCTCCTCACCGCTACCGCTCTGGCCCAGGCCGCCTTTGACAAGACCTTCGGCAGCTTCGGCAGCGCCTTTGTGGCCGTGTGCCTGCTGTTCTTCGCCTTCTCCACCATCATCGGCTGGTACTTCTTCGGCGAGAGCAACATCAAGGCCCTGTTCCACGGCAGCAAGGCCGCCCGGATGGTCTACGGCGTCATCGCTCTGGTGTTCATCGCCGTGGGTTCCTTCCAGAAGGTCTCCCTGGTGTGGGATATGTCCGACATGTTCAACGGCCTGATGGTCATTCCGAACCTGCTGGCTCTGCTGGCCCTCAGCGGCGTGGTTGCCAGGGCCGCCAAAGAGGATGGGGAGCGGCTGTAAGGTGGCCTGAAAGCTGGCCCTCTCCGCCCCAGTGTGGGCAAGCCCTTTCTGCCCCAGTGTGCGCAAGCCCTCTCAGTCTCGCTTCGCGAGCCAGCTCCCCCATAGGGGGAGCCAAGTGGGTTTCCCCTTTTACTGACCTGTCTAAAATTCGAACCGCTCACTTGGCTCTCCCTCTGGGTAAGCGAAGCGCAGTCGCGGTAGTGAATGACACTCCGGTGGAGTGTCAGAGCCGCGACC
>Ga0129317_1001214_pt1 | contig 20301 bp, 14 predicted proteins | sample Cm1ome_FD_94430 | JGI IMG/M metagenome (GOLD analysis project Ga0129317, IMG submission 94430) | Eastern black-and-white colobus group fecal microbial communities from Wisconsin, USA - Cm1105 metagenome | ecosystem: Host-associated > Mammals > Digestive system > Large intestine > Fecal | place... | reverse complement strand
CGGTTTTATCCATCATCAAAGCTTTGCAGCTGTTGTGGGAACATCAAAAAAGATTTGAAGTTATCAGACAGAATTTATAGATGTGAGTGTGGGAATATAATAGACAGGGATTTCCAGGCATCTGTAAATCTCAAGGCTTATGGAGAAAGATTTGCAAGTTAACACGGAAACGTTGATGCAAATAGGTACGGATACGTTAGTCCGGAATTTACGTCTATGGAGAGTACAAGAACTTGTGATTAGATTGATATTTATATCATCAAAAGCATACTCGTTGAAGTAGGAATGAAACATAGAAGTTTATAACTTTTTATAAGTTTTCAGTAACGGTTTTATGGGGCATTTTTATTTTGTGAGACACGGTCAGACGGTGTGGAATGTAGAAAATAAGATATGCGGAGCGACAGACAGTCCGCTGACAGAGTACGGTAGGGAGCAGGCTGCCAAAACCGGAAGAAATATCCTGGAAAACGGCATTCAGGCAGACGAGATTCTCTATTCGCCGCTTAGCCGTGCTGAGAATACGGCAAAAATTATTTCAGAAATAGCAGGAATTCCCTGCAGGGCAGAAGTGAGGCTGACGGAACAAAATTTTGGAAAATGGGAATCTACGCCGAGAGATGGCAAGGATTTTAAGAAAGCAAAAGAATCCTTTGCATGTCGGTATGAAGGCGGGGAATCCATGTTGCAGCTTGCACAGCGGATTTATAATCTGCTGGATGAAATCAAAGAAGAGTCAGCACAGAAGACATATATTCTGGTGGCACACAATGGCATTGCGCGGATGGTGCAGTCTTATTTTCAGGATATGACTAATGAAGAATTTGCGGCATTCGGTGTGAAAAACTGCCAGGTGGTGCGGTATGATTTTTGAGTAATATACTAGAGGGATGCGAATGAATTGGGTAGACGGAAAAATACGGTGCTGTTGGGCAAATCCAAAAAATGAACGATATATTCGTTATCACGATGAGGAATGGGGCGTTCCGGTGCATGACGACCGAAAGCTTTTTGAAATGCTGGTCCTGGAGTGTTTTCAGGCAGGATTGTCGTGGGAATGTGTCCTGAATAAGCGAGATGCGTTTCGTGAAGCCTTTAACGGTTTTGACGTGGAGAAGGTTTGCGCTTACAATGAGGAAAAGCTGGAAGCACTGCGGAACAATCAAGGCATCATACGCAACCGCCTGAAAATACAGGCTGCCGTTATCAATGCACAGGCATTTCATGAAATTCAGAAGGAATACGGCAACTTTTCCGATTATCTCTGGCATTGGACAGATGGCAAAGTGATTCGGGAAACAGGAAAAACAAGTTCGGAATTATCGGATGTGATTTCTAAAGACTTAAAGAAGCATGGTATGAAATTTGTGGGAACCACAGTGGTTTATGCTTATCTGCAGGCTGTCGGTGTAATCTGGTCACATGAGGATGAATGTTTTTGCCGAAAAGAACGATAGCAAAACAGGGATTTTACAAAGACGTTTTTTGGGAACAACGAGGGTTTACGAAAATATAAAAATTCTAAGAAAGGAGTGTCTACTCAAAAAATACCGGGCATTCTTGAATAGCAGGAGTATAGCCGGATTCATACTTTGAGTGGCAGAAAAAAATGAGTTACGCAATTGTATTCAGCAGCAAGACAGGAAACACAAAATTGCTGGCAGAAACTATTTATAAGAATTTGAAGCAGGAGAACTGTTGCTATTTTGGGACACCTGATTTGGCAGTAATGGAAGCAGACACCCTTTATGTAGGATTCTGGACGGATAAGGGAACAGCAGATTCTGCCACAGTGGATTTTCTGGAGCAGATGCATGGGAAAAAAGTATTTTTATTTGGCACGGCGGGTTTTGGCGGCAGTGAGGAGTATTTTGCTAAAATTCTGAAAACAGTGAAGAAATCACTGGATGACAGTAATACCATCATTGGCAGCTTTATGTGCCAGGGGAAGATGCCGCTGTCCGTGCGCTGCAGGTATGAGAACATGAAAAAACAGCCGACTCATGCGATGCCAAATCTGGATGCGTTGATTGAAAATTTTGATAAAGCGCTTTCTCATCCGGATGCAGAGGATTTGGAGCACCTGAAACAAGCGATAAAATAAGCGATAAAACAAGCAGAGAAATGGTTTACTTGACAAAGGTTTATTTTTCATATATAATTACCGATGATAATTACTAAAGGTAATTGTCAATAATAACCAATAATAATAATCAATAACAATCATATGGAGGGAATCTATGGATTCAGAACGAATCAAACGTATGTTGGATGCCTGTTATCAGGCAAAACGGATTCGGGATATGCTTCCACCGCTGCCACAGGGTGTTACTCCTGCGTATATTCACTATCTGGATACAATTCAGGCGTTGGAACGTCGGGGCATCTGTGTGAAGGTATCCGACATCAGTGATGCACTGGAGCTTCCAAGACCCGGAGTAACGAGAACGGTTAAAGAGATGGCAGCGAAAGGATATCTCAGAAAATATGCATCTGAGGAAGATGGACGTGTGACGTATATTTCGCTGACGGAAGCAGGATATCAGCTGTCTCAGAAATATGATGAGCAATTTTTTGCTGCACTTGCGCCTTACATGGACGGTATTTCGGAGGAAGAGGCAGATGGTATGATTCGCACGATCGATAAGTTTTATCAGGTTATGCTGGAGAGGAGGAATTCCTTTGACGGGAGATAAAAGAGATTTTACGCAGGGAAATATTTTAAAAAAACTTGTATTTTTTATGCTTCCGATACTGGGAGCGCTTGTGCTTCAGGCGGCTTACGGAGCAGTTGATCTTTTGGTAGTAGGACGCTTTGGATCTACCTCAGGACTGTCAGCAGTTTCAACCGGAAGTCAGGTTTTGAATTTGGTAACCTTTGTGGTGACGCAGCTTGCCATGGGCATTACGGTATTGATTGCAAGGTATCTTGGCGAGAAAAGACAGGAACAAATCGGTATGGTCCTTGGAGGTGCTGCAGTTGTATTTGCATTGATTTCGGTTGGTCTGTTTATCGTGATGGTCGGACTGGCAAGACCGATTTCAGTTTTAATGCAGGCACCTGAAGAGGCGGTAAATCTGACAGCAAGTTATGTGAGAATCTGCGGAAGCGGAATTTTCTTTATTGTGGCGTACAACCTGCTTGCAGCAGTTTTTCGGGGGATGGGAGACAGTAAATCGCCGCTCTTGTTTGTCCTCGTGGCCTGCATTGTGAACATTATCGGAGATCTGGTGCTTGTGGCAGGGCTGCATCTTGATGCGGCCGGAGCAGCGTTTGCAACCGTATTTGCACAGGCGGTCAGCGTAGTATTTGCAGTTGTGATTCTGCTGAAAAAGGATCTGCCGTTTAAAATTCGGAAACAGGATTTCAGATTGAATGCACAATGCAGACGATTTCTGGCAATTGGAATTCCTCTTGCACTGCAGGAGTTTTTGACCCAGCTTTCCTTTCTTGCGCTTTGTGCGTTTGTTAATCGGCTTGGACTGGAAGCTTCCTCAGGGTATGGCGTTGCCTGTAAAATCGTAAATTTTGCGATGTTGATTCCGAGTGCATTGATGCAGTCGATGGCATCATTTGTTGCGCAGAATGTAGGTGCCGGAAAGTTCAGACGTGCGAAGCAGGCGATGTTTACAGGGATTGGCGTAGGGCTGGTGTTTGGCTGCTTTGTATTTGTTCTGGTGCTTTTAAAGGGTGATGTGATGGCTGGATTTTTTTCGTCAGATGAAGCGGTAATCCAGAAAGGCTTTGCTTATCTGAAGGGATTTGCACCGGAAACGATTGCTACTGCGATTATGTTTAGTATGGTAGGATATTTTAATGGAAATAATAAGACGGTATGGGTTATGGCACAGGGATTGATTCAGACGCTTTTGGTGCGTCTGCCGTTTGCGTATGTGATGAGTATTCAGCCAAATGCGAGTCTGACAAAAATTGGTCTGGCAGCTCCAATATCAACAATGGTCGGAATTGTACTGAATGTCGGATTTTATGTCTATCTGAATCATAAGAATCCTTTTCAGAGTGATTTGCAATAAAAATGCGGCAACTGTTTGACACCAGCCTCTAAAATGCAAAGAAAAATGCCAGGGAAAATAGCTTGCGAAGTGTACGGCGGAATGATATAATGAAACAATACTTTTTGCGCTGCATATCAATCTACAGTACAAACTGAACAGGCGGTGGATTTTCCAAGAGGCCGGGCCGACTAAAATGGCAGCAGATGAATTTGCATCTGTGGGACAGTAGTTTACGAATTGTTCCACAGGTGTTTTTTTATATAGTATAGTGGAAAATATCGTTAGAATTATCTGATTACAGGAAAAGTTCCCGGGATGATCGTATAGTCTCGGGGCATTCTTGAATTTGCGGGCATAAAGTTATCTTGGGTAAATGGAGGTAACTGTTATGGAACAAAATGAACATTCAAAGTACGAAGATCCGAAAAAAAGAGCGGAAATAGGAAAAATGTCTGGTCTGATCGGAATTGCATGTAATTTTCTGCTGGCCGGAAGTAAGATCGCAGTCGGAAATATTGCTGGTTCCACATCGATTGTAGCGGATGGACTTAACAATATGTCGGATGCTGCAAGCTCTGCTGTAACGCTGATCGGATTTAAACTGGCAGAAAAGCCGGCGGACCGGGAGCATCCGTATGGTCACGCCAGATTTGAGTATCTGGCCAGTCTGGTTGTCTCTGCAATGATTTTGGTGATTGGTCTGGAATTGGCACAGAAGTCCGTAGAGAAGATAAAAAATCCGATTCCGGTGGAATTTTCATGTGTGACACTTGCTGTTCTGGTGTTTTCGATTCTGATGAAAAGTGGCATGGCAGTATTTAACAGCAGGATGGGAAAAAAGATTCAATCGACAACACTGATCGCAACGGCCGCAGACAGCAGAAATGATGTGGTGACGACGACGGCCGTACTGCTTGCAACACTTGCAGAGCATTTTTTCGGTTGGAAAGCGGATGGACCGATGGGGATTCTTGTATCCCTGTTTGTGCTGTACAGCGGAGTTACGCTGGCAAAGGAAACAATTTCGCCGTTGCTTGGCGAGGGGGCGGATGCAAAGCTTCGTACAGAATTGATAAATTATGTAAAAGAACATCCGCTGGTACTGGGTTGTCATGATCTGATGGTACATGATTACGGTCCGGGCAAGTGTTATGCCAGTATTCATGTAGAAATGGACAAGGATGTCGATCCGATGAAATGTCATGATGTGATTGATCACATTGAGCGGGAATGTCTGGAAAAGTTCGGCACGAATCTGGTGATCCATTATGATCCGGTCAGTACAAATGATCTGGAGCTGGAAGAGATGCGGGAATTTGTGGAACAATTACTTGTGAAAAGGGATGAAAGGCTTCTGGTCCATGATTTTCGGATGCGGGAGAAAGAAGGAAAGACAGAGCTGATGTTTGATCTGGTATTGCCGGATACCATGCAGGAGGAGAAGGAGAACATCCGGAAGATGCTGGAAGAAAGTCTGAAGTCTGCCGGAAAACAGAATATAAGTTTGAAAATCACCTTTGATCCGGAGCCGGAAATGTAAAATATCAGATGTCACCGGACGGGAGATAAGGTATTCGTCCGGTTTTGTCAAGATGTCACCGAAGTTTTAGATATAGAATTTCGGCGGCATCTTTTTAGTGTATTTTGTACTGATTTCACAAATTCATATTTGCCCCTTTCCTTTTCCGGATGATTGTAGTATCATATCAATTGCAGTGCAAGTACTGAATATAGTGTTTTGAAAAGAAAAGAATAACAATATATAGCATGTGCTATCATAAACCGAAAAAAAGCGGCAAGAGCAGCGTAGAATGCAAATTGTCGCGGATGCAGCGATGAGAAAGGATGGAGGAGACAATTCATGGACAGTACAGTGAAAACGCGTGTAATTAAAAGAAACGGTGAGGAAGTCAGTTTTGATCTTTCCAAGATCATCAGTGCAATCAGCAAGGCAAACAAAGAGGTAGATCCGATTCACCGTATGAATGAGTATCAGATCGTAGCGATTGCAGAGAAAATTGCGCAGCAGACAGAGGAATCCATGCATGCTGTGAATGTGGAAGATATTCAGAATATGGTAGAAACCGGAATTATGGAGATGCGTGGCTATGAGGTGGCTCAGAAATACGTTCGCTATCGTTATAAACGTGAACTGACCCGCAAATCGAACACGACAGACAATGGAATTCTTGCGTTGCTTGAGCATCTGAATGAAGAGGTAAAGCAGGAAAATTCAAACAAAAACCCGGTAATCAATTCGACACAGCGTGATTACATGGCCGGAGAGGTGAGCAAGGATTTAAGCCGCCGGGTGCTTCTTCCGGAAGAAATCGTGCGTGCGCATGAGGCAGGAATCATTCATTTTCATGATATGGATTATTATGCACAGAAAGAGCATAACTGTGATCTGATCAATCTGGAAGATATGCTTCAGAACGGCACGGTGATCAGCGAAACGATGATTGAAAAACCACACAGCTTTTTTACTGCCTGTAATGTGACCACTCAGATTGTGGCGCAGGTGGCATCTAATCAGTACGGCGGACAGTCCTTTACCTTATCGCATTTGGCTCCATTTGTGGACGTAAGCCGGCAGAAGCTCAGAAAGAGTGTGATTGAAGAGCGGATAGAAGCAGGAGAATCTTTGGATGAGGAGATTGTCGGCAAAGTAACAGAGCATCGTCTGAAGGAAGAAATAAAGAATGGAATTCAGACAATTCAGTATCAGCTGATTACACTTATGACCTGTAATGGCCAGGCACCGTTCGTTACTGTTTTTATGTATCTTGATGAAGTTGCGGATGGACAGACAAGACAGGATCTCGCAATGATTATAGAAGAGGTGCTGCGTCAGCGAATGCAGGGCGTCAAGAATGAGAAAGGTGTTTGGATCACTCCGGCATTTCCGAAACTGATTTACGTGTTGGATGAGGATAACATCACAGAGGATTCCCGTTACTGGTATCTGACAGAGCTTGCGGCAAAATGTACTGCGAAGAGGATGGTTCCGGATTATATTTCTGCAAAAATCATGCGGGAACTGAAGCAGGGAGAGGTATATCCGTGTATGGGATGCCGTTCGTTCCTTACTGTGGAAGACAGTCAGAGAAATGAAGACGGAAGCCATAAATTTTATGGGCGCTTTAACCAGGGAGTGGTAACGATTAATCTGGTGGACGTGGCATGTTCTTCACAGGGGGATATGGAAGAGTTCTGGAAAATATTGGATGAGCGCCTGGAATTGTGCCACAGAGGATTACGCTGCAGACATGAGCGGCTGCTTGGAACGGTATCAGATGTAGCTCCGATTTTATGGCAAAATGGTGCACTTGCCAGACTCAAAAAAGGCGAAAAAATCGATAAGCTTCTTTATAATGGATATTCTACTATTTCTCTTGGATATGCCGGATTGTATGAAATGTGCGTTCGGATGACCGGAAAGTCACATACCGATCCGGAAGCAAAGCCGTTTGCTCTTGCAGTTATGCAGCATTTAAACGACAAATGCCGCGAATGGAGAGAAGCGGAGCACATCAGCTATTCTGTTTATGGTACACCGATGGAATCAACGACCTATCGTTTTGCAAAGTGCCTGCAGCGCCGATTTGGCATTATTCCAGGTGTAACAGATAAGAACTATATTACAAACAGCTATCATGTGCATGTGACAGAAGAAATCGATGCGTTCCATAAGCTGAAATTTGAATCAGAATTTCAGAAGCTTTCTCCGGGAGGAGCAGTCAGCTATGTGGAAGTGCCGAATATGCAGGAAAATATTCCGGCAGCATTGTCTGTGATAAAATACATTTATGAAAATATCATGTATGCAGAATTAAATACAAAGAGTGATTATTGCGAAGTGTGCGGATACGATGGAGAGATTAAAATCGTGGAGGATGAGAGTGGAAAGCTGATCTGGGAATGCCCGAACTGCGGAAACCGCGATCAGAATCTGCTGTCTGTTGCGCGCAGAACGTGTGGCTATATTGGAACGCAATTCTGGAATCAGGGGCGTACACAGGAAATTAAGGATCGTGTACTTCATCTGTCAACCGGAACGGTTTCAAGATGCTGAAAGCGGATGGTGAGGCTCCGCTTTCCTGAATGAAGATGAAGCAGGTGTAGAGGATGAATATTGGGGAAATTATGACAGCTGACTGTGCCAATGGGCTTGGCATGCGGGTATCCGTGTTCGTATCAGGGTGTCTGAATCACTGCAAGGGCTGTTTTCAGCCGCAGACGTGGGATTTTGATTATGGGATTGCGTATGATGAGGCAGTGGAACAGAAAATCCTGGATGAATTGTCAAAACCATATTATGATGGATTGACGATTCTTGGCGGAGAGCCGTTTGAAATTGCAAACCAGGGACCGGTGGCGGGGCTGATACAACGTGTCAGAAAAGAAATGCCAAAGCGGAATATCTGGATGTATACCGGTTACACGTACGAGCGTGATCTGATGCCGGGTGGCTGTCGTTACACAGAATTTACAGATGAAATTCTGGATCAGATTGATATTCTGGTGGATGGCAGATTTGTAGAAGAAAAGAAAAATCTGTGCCTGAAGTTCAGAGGGTCTGAAAACCAGAGAATTCTTGATATGAAGCGGACACGTGCAGAAGGAAAGGTTGTGCTCAGTCCATTGAATAACTGAGCTAAACGCTTGGCGAGGATACGCAGCGATTCTGGCTGACGCTCGGAAGCTTGTGCTCCATTTTTATGTTTATATCGGGGCGGGGCATTAAGCCATAAAACCACTCCTGTGCAAGCACATTGTGATTTCAGACTTTTGATCCTGGACTCTATGTAGTAGCGGGTGAAACAAATATCAGAAGAGTGAAGAAGACAGTCGAAGCGATTTGGCTGTCTTCTTTCTTCTCCCCCCGCTTAGTGCTCCGTGCACTTGAAGCGGGGGAATGCTTATCTGCGTTCAGATAAAAAATAAGTATGGTGAAAGATCGCACAGGAAAGGATTGCTTTTGAAATGTGATATGCTATAATAAAAACGCTGTGAAGTTCTGAAGACGGAACAGAAAAAAATAGAACAGCGGATTGTAAATGTTCGCTTTACACAAAAAAGAGAAAAAAGGAGACGGAGATGGGCGGTATATTTGGAGTTGCATCAAAGAGAAGCTGTACACTGGAGTTGTTTTACGGAATCGATTATCATTCACATCTTGGAACGCGCCGCGGAGGTATGGCGGTGTGCGGAGAGCGGGGATTTCAGCGTGCGATTCATAATATAGAAAATTCTCCGTTTCGTACAAAGTTTGAAAGTGATGTTGAGGAGATGGAAGGGAATATCGGAATCGGCTGTATTTCAGATTATGATCCGCAGCCCCTTCTGATCCAGTCTCATCTTGGAAGCTTTGCAATTACAACAGTCGGAAAGATTAATAATATGGATGAGCTGCTCCAGAAGGTTTATGAAAATGGCAATACACATTTTCAGGAAATGAGTAGCGGACAGATTAACGTGACAGAACTTGTTGCAGCACTGATCTGCAAAAAGGATTCTATCGTGGAAGGACTGCAGTTTGTGCAGCAGGTAATCGATGGTTCAATGACGATCCTGCTGATGACGAAGGATGGAATCTATGCATCCAGAGACCGCCTTGGCAGAACACCATTGATTATCGGAAAGAAAGAAGATGGATATTGCGTCTCATTTGAAAGCTTTGCATATCTGAACCTTGGTTACAGCGATTACCGTGAACTGGGACCGGCGGAGATCGATTATATTACACCGGATGAAGTAAAAATGGTTTCAAAGCCGGGAGAGGAGATGCGTATCTGCTCATTTTTGTGGGTTTATTATGGATATCCGACCTCTGCATACGAAGGCGTAAATGTAGAGGAAATGCGTTATAAATGCGGAAGTATGCTGGCACAGCGTGACGCACAGGCAGGAGATGTTCATCCGGATATCGTAGCAGGTGTACCGGATTCCGGTATTGCTCATGCAATTGGTTATGCAAATGAATCCGGTATCCCATTTGCACGTCCGTTTATTAAATATACGCCGACCTGGCCTCGTTCCTTTATGCCGACAAAGCAGAGTCAGAGAAATCTGATCGCAAAAATGAAGCTGATACCGGTCAAGGCACTGATCAAAGAGAAAAAGCTTCTGCTGATCGATGATTCAATTGTCCGCGGTACGCAGCTGCGTGAGACAACGGAATTTCTGTATCAGAGCGGAGCGAAGGAAGTCCATGTGCGTCCGGCATGTCCGCCGCTTCTGTATGGTTGTAAGTATCTGAATTTTTCACGTTCGAAATCAGATATGGATCTGATCACACGTCGTGTGATACAGGAACGTGAAACGAATGTGACGCAGGAAGTACTGGATGATTACGCAAACCCGTGCAGCAAGCGGTATGAGGCGATGCTGGAAGCAATCCGCAAGCAGCAGAATTTCACGACTTTGCGCTATCATCGTCTGGATGACCTGGAAAAATCAATAGGAATAGAGCCGTGCAAACTTTGTACATATTGTTTCAGCGGAAAAGAATAATGGAAAAAACGCAGAAATGAGGCAGTGAGGAAAAATAAGAAAGATGGCAGAAAGAAAAAAGAAAGAGGATACAACGACAGATGTTGAAAAAAAGAAAACACTCGCACTGGAAATCATTGAAAGATTAAAACAGGCGTATCCGGATGCCGGCTGTACACTGGATTATGACGATGCATGGAAGCTGTTGGTCAGCGTTCGTCTGGCAGCACAGTGTACGGATGCACGGGTAAATGTTGTTGTAGAGGACCTGTACAGGAAATTTCCGGATGTGAATGCACTGGCAGAGGCGTCTCCGGAAGAAATTGAAAAAATTGTCCGGCCGTGTGGGCTTGGAAAGAGCAAGGCACGTGATATCAGCGGTTGTATGCGGATGCTTCGCGATGAATATCACGGTCAGGTGCCGGATGATTTTGATGCACTTTTAAAGCTTCCGGGTGTCGGAAGGAAGAGTGCAAACCTGATCATGGGTGATGTGTTTGGAAAGCCTGCGATTGTAACGGATACGCATTGCATTCGGCTGACCAATCGCATGGGTCTGGTGGATGGAATAAAAGAGCCGAAAAAGGTGGAAATGGCATTGTGGAAAATTATTCCGCCACAGGAAGGCAGTGATTTCTGTCATCGACTGGTAGAGCATGGCAGGGAAATCTGCACAGCGAGAACAAAGCCTCATTGCGACAGATGTGTTCTGCAGGAAATTTGTCCGAAAATCGGTGTATAAAAGATGGAGATAAGCATTCCCCCGGCGAACTGCCTGGTGCGTCACGCACCGGAGGCAGTTTGCCGGGGGAATGTTTTAACCGAGTCAAGCAAGTCCCCTGCGAGGTTGCGCGGAACAATAAGCAGTGGGCAGGGACTTGCTTGTATCATAAGTGAGACAGGCTTACATAGGATAAAGCTTATGAGCAAGTAGCGAAGCGGATTGCGAATATCTGTCCGGCTGAAAATGAGAAAAAAAATCAACAAAAGAAAAAAGCTTGATATTTGAAATGAAATAAAATAGAATAGCATGCAAGGCAAACGGAACCGACAAATAGAATTGTCATGCGTTGCATGATATGCACTTCGCAGCAAGAATGCGAGGGTATTCTTGAATGTATATGCAACCACATAAAAGGAGCGCTATAGAACGATCGGAAATGTGGCGAACAGGAAAATCGTATGCCCGGGCATGGCACTTGACACAAGATACCGATAAAAAACAGGAGGAATGAACGATGTGGGATTGCTTTAAAGATATCGACGGAAAGAAAACAGGAATTTTTGCAGCTGGCGTACTTTTCGGTACCGCAGGCATCAAACTCCTTTCGAGCAAGGATGCAAAAAAATTATACACAAACTGTACTGCAGCAGTGCTTCGCGCAAAGGACTGTGTGATGAAAACAGCTACGACAATTCAGGAGAATGCAGAAGATATTTATGCAGACGCAGTAACGCTCAATGAGGAGCGTGCAGCAGCTGAGGAAGCATTTGAGGATGAGTGCTTTGAAGAAGAAGCGGCAGAGAAAGAGACGGAAGAGACAGCAGAGGAAAACGCAGCAAGGACTGCAGCAGATACTGAGTAAATAAAAGCGATTACAGATTTATGAAACACAGCGAGTTTGCAGCGGATATCGGGAGATGTCAGCTTGCAGGCTCGCATTCTATTTAACCGAGTCAAGCAAGTCCTCTGTGAGGTTGTGCGGAAGCAATAAGCTGCGAAGCAGCTGCTCGGTTATGAAATATCATAAGGAAGGACCCGCTTGCGGAATCTCGTAAGGAGGGATCCGTTTACGGGAGGATTCCTTATGATCCTATAAGTAGCGAAGCGGATTGCGAATATCCGCTTGACCATGGAGGAATACTATGAGATTTTGGATCAGACAGGAGTCTAAAGGAAGAATGCGTGTGCATCTCGATCAGAAGCGCATGTCTTATAACCAGGCGGATATCCTGCAGTATTATCTGGAAAACAACGAGGGTGTGCATTCGGTAAAAGTGTATGACCGTACGGCAGATGCTGTGATCTGTTATACAGGAGTGCGCAGGGAACTGATCCGCTCGCTGCAGCAATTCCATTATGAGAAGACGGAGGTTCCGGCAAATGTACTGGAACATTCCGGAAGAGAACTGAATGAAACATATAAAGAAAAGCTGATCAATAAAGTAGTGCTGCATTACGGACGGAGATGGCTGCTGCCATATCCGATCAATGCCTGTTATACCGCGTTTCATTCTGTGAAATACATATATGAAGGCCTGAAGTCGTTGTGGAACCGGAAGATTGAGGTACCGGTGCTGGATGGTACGGCCATTGGTGTTTCCGTACTGCGCGGTGATTTCATGACGGCAGGTTCGATTATGTTCCTGCTTGGCATCGGAGAATTGCTGGAGGAGTGGACGCACAAGAAATCAGTCGGTGATCTGGCACGTACGATGTCGCTGAATGTATCGAAGGTATGGCTGAAAAAGGATGGTCAGGAAATCCTTGTTTCTGCGGATCAGATTCACGAAGGAGACTGTGTGGTAATCCATATGGGAAATGTCATTCCATTTGACGGAATTGTGGCCGAAGGAGATGCAATGGTCAATCAGGCTTCCCTGACCGGTGAGTCTGTGCCGGTACGCAGAACGATTGCCAACTCCGTTTATGCAGGAACCGTCGTTGAGGAGGGCGAGCTGACCGTTGAAGTGAAAAAGACGGGCGGAGCAAGCCGTTTTGAGAAGATCGTGAAAATGATTGAGGAATCAGAGAAGCTGAAATCAGGTCTTGAGAGTAAAGCAGAGCATCTGGCAGACCGTCTGGTTCCGTACACACTGGCCGGTACCGCACTTACCTATGTACTGACGAGAAATGTCACGAAGACGTTGTCCGTTCTGATGGTTGATTTTTCCTGTGCACTGAAGCTTGCAATGCCGATTTCCGTGCTTTCTGCGATTCGCGAAGCCGGTCAGCACAAGGTGACCGTAAAGGGTGGACGATATCTGGAGGCTGCAGCGGAGGCGCAGACGATCGTGTTTGATAAGACCGGCACGCTGACGAAGGCAAAACCGACCGTAGTCAAAGTAGAGTCTTTCAACGGACAGAATCCGGATGAGCTATTGCGCATTGCGGCATGCCTGGAGGAGCACTTCCCGCACTCAATGGCAAAGGCGGTCGTACAGGCGGCGCAGGAAAAGAATCTGCAGCATGAAGAAATGCATTCGAAGGTAGAATATATTGTAGCACACGGCATTTCGACGCTGATCGAGGGAAAGCATGTCGTGATCGGAAGTCATCACTTCGTATTTGAAGACGAACGGTGTACGATTCCGGAAGGCAAGCAGGAGCTGTTTGATTCTTTGCCGGAAGAGTATTCGCACCTCTATATGGCGATCGAAAACAGCCTTGCGGCAGTCATCTGCATCGAGGATCCGCTTCGGGAGGAAGCGCCGGCAGTAATCCGGGCCCTTCATGGAGCAGGTCTGAACAAGATTGTTATGATGACCGGAGACAGTGAACGGACAGCACGTGCGATTGCTGCGAGGGTTGGTGTGGATGAGTACTATTCTGAGGTTCTGCCGGAAGACAAGGCAGGATTTATTGAGAAAGAGAAAGCAGCCGGCCGGAAGGTTATCATGATCGGAGACGGAATCAACGATTCACCGGCGCTTTCTGCGGCAGATGTCGGGATTGCAATCAGTGACGGCGCAGAGATCGCAAGAGAGATCGCAGATATCACGGTCGGAGCGGACGATCTGTATCAGGTCGTTATGCTACGTCAGTTAAGTGAGCTTTTGATGAAGCGGATCCACCGGAATTACCGTTTCATTGTCGGATTTAATTCCGCCTTGATCGCACTTGGAGTGACCGGTGTTCTGATGCCGACGACCTCAGCAATGCTGCATAATACGTCTACGCTGGCAATCAGTCTGAAGAGCATGCAGAATCTGCTGTAAGAGACGAAAATACCATAATAAAACGATACCCATGCTGAAGAAAGCCAGACAGTTTACAGAGAAAACGTCTGCTTTGCGCATTCATAAAAACTAAAGAGAACAGGTGAGGTTCGTGATGTCAGTCTGCATCGCGGCCTCGCCTGTTTTTTATGCAAGAGGAATATGTTTGCTGAAGCGGACTTGTTCACTTTGTTCTCTTAGTCGGGAAGATGCCCATTTTTGTAAAGGGGAAACCCGTTGCTAGCAACATCGTCCTGATTGTGAACAGGTGTTTGCAAAAGATATGGACATTCTGAATGAAATGTGGTATTATGAATCTTAGAACTGAAGTTCAGGTAAAGAGATAGTCAAAGTGGATATTTATACTTCCGCAGAGGACCTGCTTATTGCTCTGTGTTCTCACAGAGGACTTGCTTGATTCGGTTAGATTACAGAACAGGTGCAGAATCAGAGAAAGGAAATGATGCGATGGATCATTTTAAATTAGTATCCGAATACCAGCCCACCGGCGACCAGCCACAGGCAATCAAGGAGCTGGTTCGTGGTTTTAAAGAGGGCAACCAGTTCGAGACTTTGCTTGGCGTCACCGGTTCCGGCAAGACGTTTACGATGGCAAATGTCATCGCCCAGCTGAACAAGCCGACTCTGGTACTTGCGCACAATAAAACACTGGCGGCGCAGCTTTACGGTGAGATGAAGGAATTCTTCCCGGAGAACGCAGTCGAATACTTTGTCTCCTATTATGACTACTATCAGCCGGAAGCGTATGTTCCGTCCTCAGATACGTACATCGCAAAGGATTCCTCGATCAATGATGAGATTGACAAGCTGCGGCTGTCTGCGACTGCTTCGCTGGTGGAACGGAAGGATGTTATTATTGTGGCCAGTGTTTCCTGTATTTATGGTCTGGGCAGTCCGGCGGATTATAAGGATCTGGTATTGTATCTGCGGCAGGGGCAGGAGCGTGACCGCGATGAGGTGCTGCGCAAGCTGATTGATATTCAGTATGACCGGAACGAGATGGATTTTCATCGGGGCACCTTTCGGGTGCGTGGCGATGTGTTGGAGATTTTTCCGGCAAATGCCGATGATTATGCGTATCGGGTGGAATTTTTCGGGGATGAGATTGACCGGATCACAGAGATCGATGTGCTGACCGGTGAGATCAAAAAGGCTCTGGATTTTATTGCGGTATTTCCGGCTTCTCATTATGTAGTTCCGATGGATAAGATTTTTAAAGCAGCAGATGCTATCGAAGAGGAGCTGGAGGAGAGAGTTGCATATTTTAAAAGTGAGGATAAGCTGTTGGAAGCGCAGCGGATCGCGGAGCGGACCAATTACGATGTAGAGATGCTGCGGGAGACCGGCTTTTGTTCCGGTATTGAAAATTATTCAAGGCATCTGGCAGGGCTTCCGGCCGGAGCGACGCCACATACGCTGATGGATTATTTTGGTGATGACTATCTGCTGATCATTGATGAGTCACACAAGACGGTTCCGCAGATCCGTGCAATGTATGCCGGAGACCAGTCGCGTAAGAGTACTCTGGTGGATTATGGATTCCGGCTTCCTTCTGCGAAGGACAACCGTCCGCTTAATTTTGAAGAGTTTGAGAGCAAGCTGGATCAGCTGCTGTTTGTCTCAGCGACGCCTGGAGAGTATGAGGCAGAGCATGAGTTGCTGCGCGCAGAGCAGATTATCCGGCCGACCGGTCTGCTGGATCCGAATGTAGAGGTGCGTCCGGTAGAAGGACAGATTGATGACCTGATCAGCGAGATTTATAAAGAGACGGCTGCCGGAAACAAAGTTCTGGTGACAACGCTGACCAAGCGTATGGCAGAGGATCTGACGGACTATATGAAGGAGCTTGGCATTCGTGTTCGGTATCTTCATTCGGATATCGATACGCTGGAGCGGACGGAGATCATTCGGGATATGCGACTGGATGTATTTGATGTGCTGGTCGGTATCAACCTGCTTCGTGAGGGACTTGATATTCCGGAGATATCACTCGTTGCGATACTGGATGCGGACAAGGAGGGCTTTCTGCGTTCTGCGGTATCACTGATTCAGACGATAGGACGTGCGGCAAGAAATGCACAGGGGCATGTCATTATGTATGGAGATAGCGTGACAGATTCCATGCGTATTGCGATCGATGAGACGATGCGTCGACGCGAGATCCAGGAAAGGTATAATGAGGAACATGGAATCACGCCGCAGACGATCAAGAAGGCAGTCCGCGATCTGATCAGTATTTCAAAAGAGGTAGCAAAAGAGGAGAAGAAGCTGGAAAAAGATCCGGAGTCGATGAGCCGCAGTGAACTGGAAAAGCTGATCAGCGAGGTGCAGAAGCAGATGAAGAAGGCGGCGGCAGAGCTGGATTTCGAGACCGCCGCACAGCTGCGCGATCAGATGATTTCACTGAAAAAATACCTGCAGGAGCAGGAATGATGGATGGCTGCATGAAAGGGGGAGAATGCAGGAGAGAACGTCATTTGCAGACGTCCGCTTTATCTTTATAATGAAATGTACTCTCGGAGTCTTTCCTGCACTTGCTTTTGTGGCCGATTTTCTGCCAGTTGCACCCGAATTTCATTAATTACACACCGTGTACGCCTCAGAAATTTGGGCACAGCTGACAAAAAATCTTCTCACAAAATCAAGCACAAAAAGATTCCGAGAGTACATTGAAAAGATACGAAGGGTCAGAAAATAATACAGGAGAAAGAAGCATGAACGAAATTCAGACAATGAAAGAAACGGATGAAAAAGAGGATAAAAAACAATATATCCGCATTCGTGGAGCAAATGAACACAATCTGAAGAATGTGGATCTGGATATTCCTCGTAACCAATTTGTGGTTTTGACAGGACTTTCCGGATCCGGAAAATCGTCGCTTGCGTTTGACACAATTTATGCGGAAGGTCAGAGGCGATATATGGAATCACTTTCCTCATATGCACGTCAGTTTCTCGGTCAGATGGAAAAGCCGGATGTAGAGAGTATTGAAGGGCTTCCGCCTGCAATTTCAATCGATCAGAAGTCGACGAATCGCAATCCTCGTTCTACCGTTGGTACAGTGACTGAAATTTATGATTATTTCCGGCTTCTTTATGCAAGAATTGGTACACCGCATTGCCCAAAGTGTGGGAAAGAGATTCGGAAGCAGAGTGTAGATCAGATGGTAGATCAGATTATGGCGCTTCCGGAACGGACAAAAATACAATTGCTGGCACCGGTGGTAAGAGGTCGGAAAGGTGAGCACGTAAAACTTTTGGATCAGGCGAGAAAAAGCGGATACGTCAGGGTACGAATTGACGGAAATATGTATGAGCTTTCAGAGGTGATCCAGCTTGAGAAAAATATTAAGCACAATATTGAGATTGTGGTTGACAGACTGATTGTAAAGCCAGGGATCGAAAAGAGACTGACAGATTCACTGGAGACGGTGCTGCATCTGGCGGAAGGTCTTGCTCTGGTGGAGGTGAACGGCGGCGCAGAAAACGGCGGTGAGCTTTTAAGCTTCAGCCAAAGCTTTTCGTGCCCGGACTGTGGTATCAGCATTGAGGAGATCGAACCGCGCAGCTTTTCTTTCAATAACCCGTTTGGAGCCTGCCCGGATTGCTACGGTCTTGGATATAAAATGGAATTTGATGTAGATCTGATGATCCCGGATCGTTCCATCAGCATTCTGGATGGAGCAATCGTTGTGACGGGATGGCAGTCCTGCACGGAAAAGAACAGCTTTACGCGGGCAATACTTGATGCGCTTGCAGAAGAATATCACTTTGATCTGGCAACACCGTTTCAGGAGCTTTCGCAGGAAATTCAGGATATGCTGATTTACGGAACTGACGGGCGGGAGGTGAAGGTTCATTATAAAGGGCAGCGTGGTGTCGGAGTGTATGATGTTGCATTTGAAGGATTGATCAAAAATGTCGAGCGTCGTTATCGTGAGACCGGTTCCGAGATGATGAAACAGGAATATGAGAGCTTTATGCGAATCACACCGTGTAAGACCTGTCGTGGACAGCGCTTGAAAAAATCGGCGCTTGCCGTGACAATTGATGGAAAGAATATCTACGAGCTGACGAATTTTTCCATCGGAGATCTGCTGCCGTTTATGGAGCAATTACAGCTGACCGAGCAGCAGGAGCTGATCGGTCATCAGATTTTAAAGGAAATCAGGGCCAGACTTCGTTTCCTTGTAGATGTCGGTCTGGAGTATTTAAGCCTTTCGCGTGCTACCGGAACGCTGTCCGGCGGAGAAGCACAGCGGATTCGTCTGGCAACCCAGATCGGTTCAGGGCTTGTCGGAGTTGCCTACATCCTGGATGAGCCGAGCATCGGACTGCATCAGCGCGATAATGACAAGCTCCTTGCGACGCTGGAGCATCTGCGTGATTTGGGAAATACACTGATCGTGGTGGAGCATGATGAGGATACCATGCGTGCAGCTGATTTTATTGTGGATGTGGGGCCTGGAGCCGGTGAGCATGGCGGTAATATTGTGGCAAGTGGAACGATTGAAGATCTGATAAACTGCAAAGAATCGGTGACAGGAGCATATTTAAGCGGACGAATTGAGATTCCGGTGCCAAAGATGCGCAGATTGCCTTCCGGATGGATCGAAGTAAGAGGTGCCCAGGAAAATAATCTGAAAAAGATCAATGTAAAATTCCCGCTTGGTGTGATGACGTGTGTGACCGGGGTATCCGGTTCCGGAAAAAGCTCTCTGGTGAATGAGATTCTTTATAAACGTCTTGCAAGGGATCTGAACCGTGCAAGGGTGATTCCGGGAAAACATACCGATATACTGGGGCTGGAGCAGCTGGATAAAGTGATCAGCATTGATCAGTCTCCGATCGGACGGACTCCGCGTTCCAATCCGGCTACGTATACAGGCGTATTTGACCAGATCCGTGATCTGTTTGCGGCAACGGCAGATGCAAAGGCCCGCGGCTACAAAAAAGGACGTTTCAGCTTCAATGTAAAAGGCGGACGGTGTGAAGCCTGTTCCGGTGACGGCATCCTTAAGATTGAGATGCACTTTCTGCCAGATGTTTATGTACCGTGCGAGGTCTGCAAGGGCAAACGTTACAACCGCGAAACGCTGGAAGTAAAATATAAAGGAAAATCGATATATGATGTTTTGAATATGACAGTGGAGGAAGCAATGGAATTTTTCCGGCATATTCCATCTATTTATCGAAAGATTGAGACCTTAAATGATGTCGGACTGTCTTATATCAGACTTGGACAGCCGTCAACAGAGCTTTCCGGAGGAGAGGCGCAGCGAGTCAAGCTGGCAACGGAATTAAGCAGGAGGAGTACCGGAAAGACGGTTTATATTCTGGATGAACCGACTACAGGCCTGCATTTTGCAGATGTGCATAAGCTGATCGAGATTTTGCATCGGCTGGCTGACGGAGGAAATACGGTGATTGTGATCGAACATAATCTTGATGTGATTAAAACAGCGGATTATATTATCGATATCGGTCCGGAAGGCGGTGATAAAGGCGGAACTGTAATCGCACAGGGGACGCCGGAAGAAGTGGCGAAGAATAAGATTTCTTACACCGGAAAGTATATTGCGAAATATGTAACCGTTTAAGCGAATCAAGTGAGTCCCCTGCGAGGCTGCGGGAAGCAATAAGCAGTGGGTGGGATTTGCCGGCTCTGAACTATTATCGGAATAATTACAATCCAGGAAGTATCAAAGTAAGCGTCCAATAAGAGGGTGTATCGAAATTTCTGGCTGTTGCATGTAAACTATTGATTAGAGTTTTGGGAGTTGACTCTAAAAACTCTAAATCTAATCTAAGGAGCAGGCTTATGGATCT
>Ga0129317_1001213_pt1 | contig 20326 bp, 30 predicted proteins | sample Cm1ome_FD_94430 | JGI IMG/M metagenome (GOLD analysis project Ga0129317, IMG submission 94430) | Eastern black-and-white colobus group fecal microbial communities from Wisconsin, USA - Cm1105 metagenome | ecosystem: Host-associated > Mammals > Digestive system > Large intestine > Fecal | place... | reverse complement strand
TTTTGATTCATATCATTATTCCAGAAAATGAGGAACATATAATCAATAACATATAATAGAAAAATTCGTAAGACTAAATTCCACTTGTTTTTTTAAAGTAGAATTTACTTTTACAATTAACCATTTTATAAAAAAGTAGTGTTTTCACTACTTTTTTATTTCTTTTTGAACTTATATTGTGTAAAATAGATACAGTAAAAAGAAGGGAGTTACAAAAATATGACAATAGATCAATCGCATATGAGAAATTTTTCCATTATTGCCCATATCGATCATGGTAAATCTACTTTGGCTGACCGTATATTACAGTTGACTGGAGCTGTTAGTGATCGTGAAATGAAAGAGCAACTCCTTGATAGTATGGATTTGGAAAGAGAACGTGGCATTACAATTAAATTGAATGCTGTACAATTAACATATAAAGCTAAGAATAGAGAAACATATCTTTTACATCTTATTGACACACCTGGTCATGTCGACTTTACATATGAGGTATCTCGTTCTTTAGCAGCGTGTGAAGGTGCTGTTTTGGTTGTTGATGCTGCTCAAGGCGTAGAAGCACAAACTTTAGCAAATGTTTTTCTGGCACTTGATAATGATTTAGAAATCTTACCAGTTATTAATAAAATTGATTTACCTAGTGCTGATCCACAAAGAGTTATTCAAGAAATAGAAGATATTATTGGATTACCTGCTGATGAAGCACCTCTTATTTCAGCTAAAACAGGTTTAAATATCATTGATGTTTTAGAAGATGTCGTTAAAAATGTACCAGCACCTCAAGGTGATGTCAATCATCCAACACAAGCATTGATTTTTGACTCACTTTACGATAGTTATCGTGGTGTTATTGTTTTTGTATGTGTTAAAGAAGGTGAAATAAGAGTAGGAGATACCATTGAATTCATGGCAACTGGAGCAAGTTATGAAGTTGTAGAATTAGGTGTTCGTACTCCTAAAGAAGTAAAAAAAGATGTTTTACTAACTGGAGAAGTAGGGTGGATTGCGGCTTCAATTAAATCAATTCAAGATGTTGGTGTTGGTGATACAATTACAACGAAACAAAATAGAGCAAGTCAACCATTACCTGGATATCGTCAATTAAATCCTATGGTTTATTGTGGTTTATATCCAGTTGATAATGCAAGATATAAAGATTTAAGAGAAGCTTTAGAAAAAATGAAACTGAGTGATTCTTCTTTGATTTTTGAACCAGAAACTTCACAAGCATTAGGTTTTGGTTTCCGTTGTGGATTCTTAGGTTTATTACATATGGATGTTATTGAAGAACGTTTAGAACGTGAATTTGATTTGGAATTAATCGCAACAGCACCTTCGGTTGTTTATCATTGTTATTTAACTGATGGAACAATGCTACAAATTGATAATCCAGCATCATTACCTTCGCCACAAACAATTGATCATATTGAAGAACCTTATGTTAAAGCTTCAATAATGACGCCAAATGAATATGTAGGACCAATTATGGAACTTTGTCAGGCTAAACGTGGTGAATACTTAGATATTGAATATATTGATGATTTAAGAAGAAATGTAATCTATTCTATTCCATTAAGTGAAATTGTTTATGACTTTTTTGATAAATTAAAATCTTGTACAAAAGGATATGCTTCTTTTGATTATGAATTAAGTGGCTATAAAACAAGTAAATTAACACGTATGGATATTCTTTTAAATGGTGATGTTGTGGATGCTTTGTCTACTATTGTTCATAAAGATTTTGCTTATAATCGTGGTCGTATTATTTGTGAAAAATTAAAAGAAATTATTCCAAAACAAATGTTTGAAGTTCCCATTCAAGCAGCTTTACAAGGAAAAGTCATTGCTCGTACAAATATCAAAGCCATGCGTAAAAACGTTTTAGCAAAATGTTATGGTGGCGATATTTCAAGAAAGAAAAAATTACTTGAAAAACAAAAAGAAGGTAAAAAACGTATGAAAGCTGTAGGAAGTGTTGAGATTCCTCAAGAAGCCTTCATGGCTATTTTATCTGTAGATGATGATTAAGAGAATTTTATGTGAAATTCTCTTTTTCTTTTTGATTGATTTACTTTCGGTTTTGTATATAATATAATATGCAAAGGAGGTGCCTTATGAACTTTCAAAACAAAAAAAGTCCTATCAGATTTGATGGAACAAAAGAAATAGAAACAAGAATAAAAAATCAAACTGACAATGTCATCTCTCGAAGATTTAAAATATTAATGGTTTGTGTTATTGGAGTTGGTGTTATTGTTTTAGGTCAGATGTTTATGACTCAAATCTCTAAACAAGGTTACTATGAAACAAAATTAAAACAATATAATACTGATACAATTACATCTGATACATTTAGAGGTAATATTTACGATCGTCAGTATAAACGACTTGTTTATAATAAAAATATCAATTGTGCAACATATTATGCTGTTAAAGGAATTAAAGAAGATGAAATTAAAGTTATGGTTAATTTCCTTATCAAAAATGTAAATGTTGATATTTCAACAGTAACAAAAAGAGATAAAAAAGATTATTTAATTTTAAAAGATAAAGAATTTACAGATTCATTAATAACAACAGAAGAACAAAAAAAATATTCTCAAGAAGATGATGGAGATCAAATTATTTATAATTTGAAATTACAACGAATTACTGATGATATATTAAATGAAAGATTATCTGATAATGATGTTAAATATTATAAATTATTTTATGCGATTTCAAATTGTAGTAATGGTTCAGTTGTGTTATTAGAAGGATTATCAATCAAAGAAGCAAGTCTAATTGGTGAAAATGCTACTTTATTAAGAGGAATCAAGGTAACTAATGATTGGCAACGTGAATATGTTTATGATACAACATTTAAATCAGTATTAGGTAGAGTAACAACAAAAAAACAAGGTTTACCTGTAAATATGAAAGAAGCTTTATTAGCTTCTGATTATGATAATGACTCACGTGTTGGTGTCAGCGGATTAGAAGCTCAATATGAAAATATTCTTAAAGGTGAAGCCGCTACTTTTAAATTAACATATGATGAAAATGGAAATCCGATTATTAATCCGGTTACCAGTGGTACGCAAGGTCAAAACTTAAGATTAACAATTGATTGGGATCTTCAAGCTGCCTTAAGTGAAGCTATTGAAAGTGAATTAAAGAGTCATACAGGATATGATAATCGTTATAATAATCATATTTTTGTAACGATGATGAATCCAAATAATGGTGATATTCTTGCAATGGCTGGTAAGGAAAGACTTGAATCTGGGGAAATTATAGATTTTGCTGCTGGTAACTACTTGCTTGCTTATGAAATGGGGTCAACCGTAAAAGGTGGAACAATTTATAATGCTTATAAAAATAACATTATTACACCTAATACTGTGTATAATGATACAAGCGAAGGGATTAAAATTGCTGGTACTAAAGCAAAGAAATCTCATAAAGCTTTGGGGTTAGTTAATGACGTAGAAGCTTTAGCACAATCTTCCAACGTTTATATGTTCCACGTTGCAATACAGCTTGGTGGAGGTGTTTATCGTTATAATGAATCTTTAACGATTAATCCAGAAGCATTTAATACTTTAAGAAATGGTTATGGTGAACTTGGTTTAGGTGTAAAAACAGGCTTAGATGTTCCAACTGAAGAATTAGGGTATCGTGGAGATCAACCTTTAGGTGGGAATTTATTAGACTTTGCGATTGGTCAATATGATACATATACAACAATCCAATTAGCACAATATGTATCTACGATTGCTAATGGCGGGAAACGAATTCAACCACACTTATTCTTAGAATCTTTTACTGAGGATGAAGATAATAATTACGTATCTTTATATCAACATCAAGTCAAAGTTCTTGATGATGTTTCAAGTTATAAAACAGCATTTTCTCAAATTCAAAAAGGATTTAGACAATGTATTTTAACTGGTACAGGAAAAAGTGTTAATGGTTCATATAATCCAGCAGGTAAAACAGGAACAGCTCAAAAGTTTGATTCTAATAACATCGATCTTCCAAACCACTTATTTGTTGGTTATGCTCCATACGACAATCCAGAAATTACAGTTGCTTGTATGGCAGAAAGACAAAAAACAAGTAGTGGTGAATCATGTAGACCACTAGCAAAATTAGCATTTACCAAATACTTTGAGAAATATGGTATAAAAAGTCAATAAATATGTAGCATTTTTTAAAACTTTATGCTATTATAGTATGGCGAAGTTATGATGGAGGTGTAAAAATGAGAGAAAACATCATTTTAAAATGTACTGAATGTGGTGAAGAAAACTACATTAATACTAAAAATAAAAGAAATCATCCTGAAAGAATGGAAGTTAAAAAATATTGTTCAAGATGTAATAAAAAAACTACTCATAAAGAAAAGAAATAAGCCTTATGGCTTTTTTTCTTTAAGGAAAGGATATCATTATGCAGATAAAAAAATTAATTTTAGGACCAATGCAAACAAATTGTTATGTTATTATTAACGAAAAAAAAGAATGTTTAATTATTGATCCTGGTGATCAAGGGCAAAAAGTTTCTAAATATATTGAAGATAATGAACTTCAAATTAAAGGTATTTTATTGACACATGGGCATTTTGATCATATTGGGGCGGTTGATTATTTATATCATAAATATCATTGTCCAATTTATACACATAAAGAAACTATTGATTTATTACACGATTCTTATTTAAATTTATCACAAAATTTTGGTAATTCTTTTGTTGTTGATGCACCAATACAAGAAGCAAATGGCCAAAGTGAACTTGCTGGTTTTTGTTTAGAGTGGTTACTCCTTGAAGGACATTGTCAAGGTAGTTGTATGATTCATTTTATTAATGAAAAGATATTGTTTTCTGGGGATGTTTTATTTCATGGTTCTATTGGTAGATATGATTTTCCTACCTCTTCTCATTTAGAAATGAAAAAGACACTAGAAAAAATTCGTGAATATCCTTTTGATGCAAGAGTTTTACCTGGACATGGTGATGAAACAACATTAAGTTTTGAGAAAAATAATAATCCTTTTTTAAAGTCATAAAAAAAAATTATGACTTTTTTTATTTTTTTGAAGAAATTTTGAAAAAAATTGACTATATAGTAAGTAGGAGGGTTGTTATGGAAGAATTATTTGAAAAAGTTTTAAATCGTGCATTAAAGCAACATGCAACAGATATTCACTTAGTATTAAAAGAAAAGCTCATTATTCATTTTAGAGTGTTAGGAAAGTTGATTTATTATGATACGTTAAATTACGAGGAGGGATATAAGTTTATGAATTATTTGAAATATAAATCAATGATTAATACTAATTTTAGAATGTTGCCTCAAACTGGTCAATTTATATCAAAACAAAGAGAAAAAGAATTTTATTTACGTGTTTCTTATTTGCCATCAACACACTTTGAAAGTATTGTTATTCGTATTTTGAATAACCATGATACATTATCAATAGATGAGATTACACCTTTAGATGAAATTAGAGAATTCTTACATTCTATTTCACATATCTCATCTGGACTTTTCTTAATTAGTGGTGCAACAGGTTCGGGAAAATCAACAACTCTCTATACTGTTTTAGATGCAATTATAGCAAGTGAAAAGAAAAATATTATTACGATTGAAGATCCTATTGAAATGAGAAAAGAAGGGTGCTTACAGATTGAATTAAATGAGAAATTAGGAATTACATATCAACAAACATTACGACAAATTTTACGACATGATCCTGATGTGATTATGATAGGCGAGATACGTGATGAAGAAACAGCTAAGATTGCGATTACCTGTGCTTTAACCGGTCATCTCGTATTAACAACTATTCATGCTGGAAATGCTTATTTGGCTTTAAAACGTTTAGAGAATCTCGGTATTTCTAAAATTGATATACAAGATGTTGTCATCGGTTCTTTATCACAAAAGATTAAATATGATTATCAGCATAAAAAAGTCATTATTTTACCAGAATTGATGAAGAAAAAGGATATTGAAAAAAGTTTATTGCAGCAAAAACCACAGTATCATTCTTTTCAATATAATGTGAAACAATTAATACAAAAGCATCATATTGATGATAAAGTTTTTGAAGGAGAAATCTATGAATAAAGAGTTCTTGTTTTTAGAAAATTTATATACATTACTTGATGCAGGATATAGCATTGAAGAAAGCTTAAATTTATGTGATAATCTATTGCATTATTCTTTTATTGAAACAATGAAAGAACGTTTGAAGATGGGTGAATCTATTGATAGTATTTTAAATGATAGTTCAATGCCTTCGTTATTTAAAGAATATTTTTCATTTTATCAAAATAAGAATTGTCTATCTGAAGCTATTGAAAAAAGCTTATCTATATGTCAAACTCAAAAAACTTTTATTCATAAACTAAAAAGTCAATTAACTTATCCGATTGTTTTACTTATATTTTTATTTCTTTTTTCTATCTTTGTTGTATTGATTTTGTTACCTAATGTTAATATGTTGTTTGAATCTTTTCAAATTCAAAAGAATATCTTTATACAGTGCGTTTTTATGTTTTTTCATATTATTCCATATTTGTTTATTATGTTAAGTAGTTTATTTATATTTATGGTTATACGTTTGCTTTATGGATTAAAACATAAGAAGTTTAAAATCATTGAGAAGTATCTCAAAATTATATTTATTAAGGTTGTTTTAAAAAAATATTTTTCTTTAAAATTTGCAGTTTATTATCAAGAATTATCATTAGAAGGTAGTGATAGTGCTACAATTATTCGTATTTTAAATCAACAGATGATTGATAGTGATATTAAGATTGTTCTTTATGAAATGAATAATCGTTTAATGGAAGGCGAATCTTTAGAGATTATGTTGAATGAATTTGAATACTTTGATGAATTGTTTGTTACTTTTTTTAAAATGTATTTACAAAATGCTAAACAACATGATTCTTTAACGCATTATATTCAGTTAACATATCAGCAAATGGAGTTTTGGGTTAACCAATTTTTAAAATATGTTATTCCATGTATTTATGCTTTTGTTGCAGTGTTTGTTATTACAATTTATATATCTATTGTTATACCAATGATGAATATTATTTCTGATATTTAAAAAGGAGAAAATGTATGAATAAAAAAGGTTTTACTTTAATTGAAATGATTTTTTGTATAAGTGTTATATTAATTATTTTATTACTTGTTATTCCAAATGTAACAAGTAAAAACTCAGTTGTTAAAGATAAAGGCTGTGATGCTCAAATAGAAGTTGTCAATTCACAGATTTTACTATATGAAATTGAAAAAGGGAAGTTACCTACAAGTATAAATGCTCTAACAAAGGGAGAACATCCTTATTTAACGACTAAACAAACAGTTTGTCCAAATGGTAAAAAAATATCAATTAAAGATGGCCAAGCTTATGTTAAATAAAAAAGGGTTTACCATGATAGAAATGGTATTTGTATTATTTATTATTATCATATTATCATCATTAACAATGTCTTTTCATTTGCCATCAAAAAAAGATCAAACAATCATTCAAGAAATAAGTTATATTCTTAATCAGGCAAAATTAAATGCAATGGTTTATAAAGAAACAACAACAGTATCTTTCACATCAAAAATGCTTTCAGTATCAAGTCCACATTATAATCAAGATTATTCTTTAACAGATCATAGAGTATTTGAAAAATATCAAATGACTTATAATGAATCTGGGAATATCAAAACTGCAAAAACAGTTCAATTGCATTGTCAAAATAAGACTTATGCATTTGTATTCCAAGTTGGAAATGGATGTTTTTATGTTCAATAATAAAGGTATGACGCTTATTGAAAGTTTATTTGCATTTGAAATCTTTGTCGTCGTTGTTGTTACTTTATTATCAATGATAAATGTCAGTATGTCACAAGAAGCAAGATTAAATCAACATTATCAAACCATTAATCAAAAGGAGGTGTCATTATCTTATTCAAACGATTTTACCAGCCTAATCAAAGAGGCTTTACGTTAGTAGAAGTATTATTTTCGCTTTCTATTGTTTTACTGATTGTAGTAAGCTTAACTCCCTTTATAAGAGTATTTCAACATAGTCAAAATATCCAAACTCATGATGAAGATATTTATATTGCTGCAAAACAAGTAAGTCAATATTTGATGGGAACATATTTTATAGAAGATGGAGAGAGTTATACATATCTTGATAATGAAAATATAGAAAGAAGTTTGATTTTAGATAATCATAGATTAGTTAGAAAACCAGGTTTTGAAGTCATGTTATGTCAGATAGATGATTTATCTTTTTTTCAAAAGGATAAATGGATTTATATGAAGGTTAAACGTAAACAAAAAAATTATCAATTCTTAGTTGGTTTTATGAGGGAAAAAGAAATAAATGAAGAAGAACCTATATCTTAATCAAAAAGGATCAGCATTACAAATTGTTTTGGTTATTTTTATGATAATGTCTTTTGGTATTTCATTTTATGTATATATGATGACATTAGAGTTAAATAATTATCGTTATATTGATATATTGATGAAACAAAAAAATCTAGAAATTATGCTGACAAGATATTATTTAGATCAAATGGAAAATGATCTATTAATTAGTGATAGTATAGAATATGATGGTTATGACATTTCTTATCAGGTTGAAGATATGGCAACATATTATGATATTATAACTGAGATATGTTTTGATGAAGAAAGATATATATTTGATGTAAAAATCACAAATGATTTTAGTGTATCATTTGTCTATGAGGAGGGATAAAATGTTTTATATTGTTTTATTATGTTTATTTATTTCATTTATATTACAATGTGTTATTCAAATAAATAAATCAAAAAAGAAAGATAATGTTCAATTTTTAATTTATCTATCTTATATTTTTATTGCTATTGCAATAATAATTGTATTATTTTGTTAAATCACGTTATTAACATATCTTTTTTGTTTTACATATGTCATAAAATTTGTTATAATGCTTACTCATATTTGTATATTTACAAAAGCATAAAAACCCTTGTAAATCAAGGGTTTTTTTAAAGTTTTGAATTGTCGCTTATCTTACAAAAACTAGCATAACCTAACAATAAACTAACAAATTAAGATAAGTTAGGTATCTTATTTATTTCTGCTATTAACCTTTCTGTGTCTACATGAGTATATACGTCTTTTGTTAAATCTCTTGCACTATGTCCTAATATCTTTTTAGTTAAAAACTCGTCAAGATTGTATTCGTTCGCCAGAGTCGCAAATGTATGTCTACCTGAATGAGGAGTGCATTCAAATCTCATGTTTTTTTTCACAACATTAAATTTTATAAGATAATTAGAATAGGTTTGATTCATTAAAGAACTATCAATTATATTTTGTACATATTTTACTATACATTCATGAATTGGTATAATACGGTTTATTCCATTGCTTGTCTTAATACCACCGATCATATATCTCTTGTCTATATGCACATTTTCTTTCTTTAATGTCAAGAGTTCGCTAGGTCTCATTCCTGTATAAATCATAACAAGTATGGATTGAACGATTATGTTATCGTCATTTTCAAATAATTCTTTTATTAACTCTTTACTAAAAGGGATTTTATTTTTTTTGTCCTCTAATGTCTCTTTGAAGGATATATGTGAAGCATAGTTTTTTTCAATATAATCATATTTAATAGCATACTTAAAAATATGATTTAGAACTATTTTCATCTTATTCATTTTTTCATAGCTAGTGTTAGATGACATTAATTTGTCAAAAAAAGGTTGTATATCATGTAGTGTTACATCATCTATTCTTCTTTTGTGAATAGGTTCAAAGTGATTGAAAGAAACTTTATAATTTATCAATGTTCTTGTAGAAAGATAACTCAAATCACTATACAAAAGTTTTTGCCATATTTCCTCAAAGGTAGGGCAATCTTTAATCTTTTGTTTATTTCCATCAAACTCCTTAACTAAGGCACTTTCTTGAATTAATGTACATCCTTTTGATATTTTACCATCAACATTGTAAATATACTCATAAACTGTTCCTACTGCACATCTACCGTCTTTTTCTAACAAGTAGATATCCAATGCCTTTTCTGCGTGTTTGCGTTCTATAAAGTACGCTAGAGACGTCTGAAGCTGCTTTCCTGTATATTTATCATATCCAGTTGTGATACTCGCTAGATAAGGTCTTTTACGCTTTCCAGACAATTTAACAATGGTTCCAGTTCCTTTTTCACGTCTAGACTTCTTAGGCTGACTTTGGATAGTAGGGGATAATCCTTGCACATCCATAAATTGTTTGAATTGCAAAAATAATTCATAATCTTGTTTTGAAATTTCCATATTGTATTTCCTCCATTTATTTGTTAAAATAGAGGTGCAAAAAAGAATATGACTGTGGTTAGTTTATTTTTATTTTGCACCTGAGAGTGCTGAACTCTCCTTTTTTTAGAGAGATATTGCGAGTATCTCTCTTTTTTTGTTTTAATTAAGGTTTCCATTTATGTCCGCAATTCATGCAAACATTGTACATCTTTTTACTTGACAAACCACCAGCAATAGCACCTGCAGCTCCAGCTAATGGGTTTATCAACGAGCCAGCAGCAGCTCCTACAATTCCACGTTTTGCACTTAATTTTTTATTTGTTGTAGTAATTGATGTAGAACCGCATTTAGGACAACAAACGATACCTTTTTTCTTGTTTTCTTTATATACTTCTTTTTTTGATTTTGGTTTATTGATATTTTCTGCATTTTTAATTGGTTGAATATTTTTAATAGATTTATTCAAATCACAATCTATAAAACCATTTTTTATATACATTCTAATATTTTCAAAATCTTCATCTGTAAGAAAACCGTATTTAACAAGGTCGTTAGCTTTAGAAATTCTCGATCTTTTATCGTTTGACTCTTCTAATATAAACTGCGACATATTTTTATAAGTTCTATTTTTGGAATCTTTTAAGATTTCAAGTTTCAAAATAACGTCAGAACATTGATTACATAATACATTCAAATCTTCATCTGATAACTTCATTATAACATCTCCTTATTGCTAATGTTTGCTCGTGTTATTATTCGATATATTAATTTATGTGCTTTTTCGTCCAGAATTTCATTGTTATTTATTGAATAAGACATTATATTCACAGAAGGTTTAGCTCCATTGTAACGTAATTTAAAAATCAAATTCACTTCGGCATCGTATATACTATTTCCAAATTGATCTATGTAATAGAATGGAATTTTAATTTTAACAATTTCTTCTCCTGTTGAATTGTTTTGACAAAATATCCTTAACAAAATACCTCTTTCTTCTCTTCTTGGAATTGTAAAATTGAATGCATCTTTTATTTTATTTTTTTCTAACATATTGTTGTACTTATAATCAAAAATATTTTTATCGAATGCCTTGTAATGATTTAGATTTACAAAACACTCTCCAATTTGATGTACGTATGCCTCACCGTCTCCTAAATTTTTTATAAATATTTCAATGTTAATACAATATGCAAAATTATTACATGATATATCTAATATACCCGAATGCATGTTTTTACTTTTAAGTTTATAGTTATTAGATGCATTCTTTTTTTCAATACTATCAATTTTTACTTTATCTTTCATTTCTAAAAAAGGTCTATATTGTGCTGACAATTGTTTTTTTAATTGGATATTGGACAGATTCATTTGATCAATCAAATCATTTTGTGTAGATTTAATTGTCCACCAAACACCAAATAATGTCATCGCACCACCAATTATAGAACCCCAAAACGAAATCCAATTATCATTTTCGTTTGTAAAAGCATCTATAATAGTATATAGAATTATCATTAATGCGAAGATAAAAAATAAAACTATAAAGCATAATATCAGACTATTTATAATATCTTTATAATCTTTTTTATTCATACTCAATCCTTCTTTATTTCTTCCATCTTTTTTCTATATTCAAGAAATTGATGCTCTCTATTCAAAATCATATCTACCATTTCTTTACCGTCATCATTAAGCTGACGGTATTTTTTTATGTGGTCTATTTCTTTACTATCTAACATAAATTCAGTAGCTATCACATTCGAAGTTTCTAATTCCATTGAAACATCGTATCCCAATAACCATGTTGGATTTATTTCTAGTGCTTGACTAATAATATAAATTCTATCTTGTTTAGGTTTTGCATACCCGCTCATATATTGAGATATAGAAGATTTAGGGATATTTGTTTTGATTGCTAATTCATTTGGAGAAACATTTCTTTTACTTAATGCTTGTTGTAATCTATCTTTTATTTCTCTAATTGGTTTATCCATATTTATTCACCTCACAATTATTATAAAGTTTAAGTTTAACTTTGTAAATAAAAAGTTTAAAAAAATTAAATTAAACATTTGACACTAGAGTTTAATAATGTTAAACTATAAGTGGCTTAAGAAAGGAGGTTAAACAAAATGGGCTTTGATTATAGAAAATTAAGAGGAAGAATCACGGAAAAGTATGGAAATATCAGTAATTTTTCAAAAGCCTACGATATTTCAAAGAATGCTTTATCACAAAAGTTAAACAATAAAATGCGTTTTACATCAGATGATATTGTTAAAATTTGCAAAATGTTAGAAATTCCTAAAGAAGAGATAGGATTATATTTTTTTACTCCAAAAGTTTAACTTAATTAAACTTTAACTGAGATTAAATCGTTGATGATGTAAATGCAACTTAAAAAGGAGAGTGAAATTATTTGATGCTGATTTTATTAATTGTTATTTTGATTATTTTACTTACTATCTCTTTATGGCATTGGTTCATATACAAAGCAATGGCTTTAGGATTAATATATGAGGCAAAAATTAATCATTGTTGGAATATTAGCAACGAAGAAATGAAAAAAATCACTAACAACTCTATCAATAGAATAATTAATGATTTTTTTAAAAGTTAAATTTCAGTCATAGCTTTTATAGCAGCTTGTGCAATAGATCCAGCAATTGCATTAGCAATTTGACCTAACATTTCCAAAGAGAAAGATTTGTTTTTCTCGGCAATTTCTTTTGTTTTATCCCATGCGTCATCATTTCTAACGTTATTAATGAAAGTGTGGCCACGTGGTGTAATGTCATTGACAATACAGAGATAGTTGTGGGTTTTGAATTTGACACAATCTAAATAATAACTTTCACAAAGATATTTAATACTGTATCGAATGTCGTCTGCATCAAATGATTCTTTTAATCCAGTAACAATCTTCTCGCTTGGAAGATCGTTTGAAAAGCCATCTTTCATTTGTAAGTGTGATTCAATATAAAACAAAGTCGCTCTTATACAATCTGGGTTTAATCGCATTATTTATTCACCTCACTTTCTATTTTGAATTTAAGTATTTGCGGTACTTATAAATTCAATTATAGAACAAAAGGTGAAAATATCAAAAATAGTTCGTTCTCTTAAAGCAGGTAGTCTCAATCATAAAATTGACTAAATCCCCAAAATTCAAATATACCTAGAGGCTATTTGCTTCGAGGGAACGAGCAGAAAGGAGATAAGTATGGAAAATATTTTGTTTTGTATGACTAGAAAGTTTCTTATGTCAAAAATTCATAACTGTATGAACAAAGGTAATACAGATGAACTTAGAAAGTATGTTAAGCATACTCTTTCAATTAAGAAAAGTCGCTTAGTTATCAATTACCATACATTCGGGCATTGATATGACTTGCACAGAATTAATTTTATTAGGATGTTTATTTATCGAAACATACTGTATTTATCGTTTAACGCATAAAAGGAGGTGAGAGAATATGCTCTTTAAGGATTTGCTAAATAAAGAAATGACTAACCACAGATTAACCGTTCAAGACATGGTAGATATTACAGGTCTTAGCTATAACAAAATCTACTCATATACAAAAGGAACTATTCCTAAGAACGATGATTTACGCATCGTATGTGAAGCAATAGGGGTAGATGTAGATGATATTGTGTTTGAAGATTTAAATATATCTGTCACTGAATGTGCTCGTATGCTCGGCAAGTCAACTGGATATGTTAAAGCAATGGTTAAAAACGGAGTATTTGGATGTTGTGTCGGCAATAACTTTCACATTCCAAGACTTCAAGTAGAAAAGTACATGGGGATTAGAGATAGCCCAGATATTAATGAACTTGTTGGATTGTTAGGATATGCAATCAAAGATATTATTACTGATCAAATAAAAAAGGCCGACTTACAATCGAAGTCGACCAACCAAAAAACCAACTAAAGTATAACATTTAAAAGAGAGGAGTGCAATATCTTGAAAAAAGTAACAAGACTAACCACAGTTAAAAAAATAAAAAGACATTTATACAGAACATCAAGCAGAGGAGTAATGACTATCGGTGCACTCGCAAGCATCATGTCATTACCGCTAGTTCAATACCTACACAAAATTAAATATGCAGAGCGTTCTATTTACAACCAAAATTATAAAGGATCATATGGTGGCGAAGCACTTATTCCTATTTTGATTATTCTTATTACCGTTCTAATTTTATTCGAAAGGGATAGAGTAAAAATTTATGAGTAACGGTTGGAAATATAATTTATTGGCCGTACTCATGACAGTTCATTGCATGATAAGAATATTTATCGTGGAGGTATGGTGATGAACGTATATGAAGATGTTGATGCATATATTTGCCATCAATTTAAAACTAGAGAAGAATGGTTGAATAAACGCATTAGTGGTGTTGGTGGGAGTGATAGCAGTATACTTATTGGCCTTAATCCATATAAAACAAGCAATCAACTCTGGAAAGAAAAGAAAGGTCTTGTGGAACATAAAGAACTATCTAATATTGCTACTGAACACGGTAATGCATTAGAACCGGTATTAAGATATTGGTTTAAGGCTTCATTTCCTGAATATGATGTTCAATATCAAGATAACGCAATCCTTCAATCAAAAGAAAAAGAGTGGATGTTGTACAGCCCTGATGGATTGCTTTTTCATAAAGAAGAAGGTCTAGGTATCTTCGAGGCCAAAACAACATTAATTCAAAATTCCGATATGTTAAAAGATTGGAATAATCAAATACCTATGCACTACTACATTCAAGTATTGCATGGCCTATTAACCACGAAATTCAATTATGTTTGGTTAGTTGCTGAACTAAGATTTGCATGGATACCAGACAAGGTTGAAATAAGAACTTACAAAATTTTAAAGAAAGACGTAGAAGAAGATTTGAAATGGTTGCTTAACAAAGAAGAAAGTAGTTGGAATGAAAATTACGTTCTCAATAAAGAACCGTCGACAATCTTAATCTTTTAGAGGATTACAAAATGAATTTACCAATGAAAGTCGAATTTGCAGACTTAGACATACAGCCAAAAACTGTAGAAGAATATAAGAAAGTAGTAATTGAAAAGTTAAAAAAATATGATTATGTCATTACTGATGAAAATCGTAAAGAAGCTGAACAAGACAAAAAGTTACTACAACAGCAATATAACAAACTTCATGCCGATAGAATGTCAGCGTACAAAGAATTCGATGCTGTCAAAAAAGAAATGATAGCTACTGAAAACTTAATTAAAAATAAGGTTGCTGAAATGACTTCTCAAATCAATGAGTTGGACGCTTATATTAAAGAAGAAAAACAAATGGAAATCGCAGAGTATTACGCATCAAGAGAATTTAATTTAGTTCCATTAGAAAAGATTTGGGATAACAAATGGCTTAATAAAACTTGTAATAATTGGTCTGATCAAATTGATGAAAAAATCAATAAGATAAATCAAGAATTAGAATTAATTAATAATTTTGGTGTTTCTGATGAAGAAAAAGAAGAAATCAAAGGTTATTACTTAGAATGTTTAAATGTCATGCAAGCAAGAACTATGTTCGATAAACAAAAAGAACGTAGAGAAGCAATCAAAAAACAACAAGGGGAAAATAAAAAACAAGTAGCAGATATTCCTCAAACACCTTATATGGAACCTGTACAAGAAGAAAGACATCAAGAGGTACAACAAGTCCTAAAACAAAGAATTGTCGTAGAATTCGTCGCTACTAGAGAGTTCTTTGATTATATGAACAAAGGGATTAAAGAGTATAAACCACAAGTTAAAGTTATTGAAAGAGAGGAAGTAAAATAATGAATAATTGGTTTGAATTAAAAGATATTGAAGTTGATTTTTCAAGATTTGATAATTTTGAAAATAAAAGAAAAGAATTAAAAAAAGCAAAACCGGTCAGAAAAGATGACTGGAATTTAGATTATATAGACATTTCATCAAAATTAATTTTTAAAGGTAAATTAAATACTCCAAACGGAGAAATCGAGACTGAATTTGTTTATTATATGAAATCTAAATTAGATAAATTCATCAAAGAAGCAAAAGTTGATATTTATGAACAAACTTTTACAGGATTGGATTTAGCAGTAACTGTTAAATTTAGCAGCGGAAGTATTATTTCTAAAATTGTTTTTGGAGATATAGAAAAAGCGTATAGTCAATTGAAAGATGAGGTTTATAAAATTATTAAAAGATATAATAGTGAAGTTGAAAAATTTAACAAAGAAATTGAAGAACTTATAAAAAAGCAAGAAGAAAGTGAGGACGAAGAATAATGTCAGTAAATAATAGTTTATCAAAACAACAACCAAGTTTTCCAGCTTTTATCAAAAGCGAAGGAGTAATGAGAGGTTTAGTTAAAACTCTTGGAAGCGAAACAAAAAAGAGTGAATTTGTTTCATCAGTAATAAGTGCTGTACAAACAAATCCTAATTTACAAAAATGTGAATTCAATTCAATTATTAATGCAGCTTTATTGGGGCATTCATTAAAATTGGCACATAGTCCACAATTAGGACAATATTATATGGTCCCTTACGGAAATCAAGCACAATTTCAAATGGGATATAAAGGCTATATTCAATTAGCCTTAAGAACAGGTCAATATAAGAAAATTAATGTATTGCCAATTAAAGAAGGCGAACTGGTTATGTTCGATCCTTTAAATGAAGAAATTGAGGTTTCGTTAATAGAAGATGAATTAGAACGTGAAAACGCACAAACTATTGGATACTATGCAATGTTTGAATACCTTAACGGTTTCAGAAAAGTTATGTATTGGACAAAACAAAAAATGGAAGCTCACGCAAGCAAATATTCTAAAGGATACCAAGCCAAAAAAGGCTATACATATTGGGAAAAGGATTTTGATGGAATGGCTTGTAAAACAATGATTAGACAACTTATATCTAAATGGGGTGTTATGTCATTAGACTTCCAAAAAGCGTATGAAAAGGATATGGCTACAATTCATGATGACGGTAGTGTTGATTATATCGATAATCCAAATGATGAATATAAAGAAGTCAAAAGCACGATTAAAGATGTAGTAGATGTACCTAAACAAACCGTTCAGCAAGAAGATGAACAAATAACATTGTTATAAGGAGTAGAAAGCAAGTATGAAAATAACTAAAGAAGAAAAAAGTTTGTACAACTTCCTAAACATTATGTTTACAGCGTTTGGGAAATCTCAAATTAGAAATACAATCGTCGGAAGAGGTAACAGATGTTACTTCTTTACAGACGGATATATTGGTATCTTTGAAGATGAAGACAGAGACACTATGGTAGGTGGAAATTATGATTTTAAGAGATCATATTTTGAATTAAAACAAACACCAAGTAAGACATTTGTGCTTGATGAAATTGTTATCGAAGATACGTTCTTTGATAAATCGATAGAAAATTCAATACTGTTAGCTAATAAATTTTATGATTGTAATACCTTTGTTTGTGAACTTGAGAAAGATTATGAATTTAAATTGGCCAAGATTGCACTAGAAACAGAAAGATGGCTTAAAGATTCTGATGTTAAATATTTAGATAAACTTAAAGGTTCAATTGTCTTTAAATTAGAAGATAACATTATCGTTAAATCTTCCGGTCTTACAAAAGAAGATTGCTTAAACGTTACAACCGTACTTGTCTTTGTCGGAGAATTTCATCCTAATACAAGTGATTCTACTCAACAAAAAATGAATGCTGATGAACCTATTCTAATCGAAGAAACATCTATAAATTTAATCGAAAATTCAACCGATAAAGAGGGTGAAAGCCTTGAAGAAGATATTATGGACGATGATATTTATCCTACAGAAATGGAAGATGATTACTTTGATAAAGAAGGTTATTTGTAATGATTTTCGCAATTGATCCAGGTAATGAATATTCAGCATATGTCTTAACAGATGATGAACTGAAAGTCATTGAAAAAGGAAAAGTCACAAATGACGAACTGTTAGAAATCATATACAAGCATTTTCATTTAAAACGTGAAGGCGATAAGTTAGTTTCAAACATTGATTATGTCGCTATTGAAATGGTTGCTTCGTACGGAATGGCAGTTGGTAAAACCGTATTTGAAACATGTGTATGGGTAGGTAGATTCTATCAAGCAATATACGAACAAGCAAATATCAATCCTATTTTTATTTATAGAAAAGACGAAAAGATTTGCATTTGCGGAAGTTTGAAAGCCACTGATTCGAACATCAGACGAGCATTGATTGATAGATTTGCAAAACATGATTTCAAGAATGGCAAAGGAACAAAAAACAATCCTGATTGGTTTTATGGATTCAAGGCTGATATATGGGCTGCTTATGCGGTTGCTATTACATATCACGATAAGTATTTAGATAAAAATACAACAAAGTTATTCATTTAAAAAACAACGTATGCGACGTTTTAACGAACATTTATTCAAAGGGGTATATTTATACCTCTTTGGGTATCTTGTGTCTTTAAACGTTAAAATTCGCACTTATTTTAACAAAGAAAGCAGGTAACAACGAATGAATATAAAATTGGTTAAGTCAAAAGACGGTAAAGAAATTAAAGCGTTTGATCATAAAGGGAATAAGGTAGCAACAGTTGAATACAACGAGTCTTATGAAATACTATTTCAAAACAATAATGTAGCTTATGTCAAAGGAAAATTAGACAGACATAATAAGTTTAAAATCACAAAAATTGGATTAGATAAGAGGTGGTAATGTGATTTATGGAGTAAGGATAGAAGGTAGTAAAAAAGTATATTACTACAAGTCGAATGCAATATATCGTATTGGTCAAAATATTATGATGAAAGCTCCAAACGGTGGTCATTTTGATGCAGTAATTGTTTCTGTTAGCAGTAAATCTGCAGGATATGACCTCAAAGAATTAAGGGAGGTTAGATAAGATGAATCATTCATTTGACATTGAAATAGCAAAAGAATATGGAGTTAATATAGCCATAATGCTAAGTAATCTTGATTTTTGGATATTAAAAAACAAAGCTAATAATAAACATTTTTATGATGGAAAATATTGGACGTATAACAGTATCAAAGCATTTCATGAATTATTTCCTTATTGGAGTGAAAAGCAAATAAGATCTATTTTAGAAAAAATGCTTAATTATGAGTTGATTGAAAAGGGTAATTATAGCAATTCTCAATATAACAGAACGTGCTGGTATTCTATTACAGATTTAGGAAATTCGATTTTGCGAAACAGTAAATTCGATTTGCCCAAAAAGGCAAATAGATTTGACCAAAAGGGCGAAACTATTACAGATATAAACACATATATAAACACAGATATAAATAATAATTGTCAAGTTGATGAAGATACAAAAAACAAAGTTACAGAAATTATAAAATATCTAAATGATAAAACTAATAAAAATTTTAGATTAGAAGCTAAATCAAATAGAGAACATATTGTTGCTAGATTGGAAGAAGGATATACAATCAGAGATTTCAAATATGTCATAGATATAAAAACAAAAGAATGGATAAATACAGAAATGGATACATATTTATGTCCTCAAACATTATTTAGACCTAGTAACTTTGAAAAGTATCTTAATCAGAAACAAAGTAACATTAAGAAAGCAGAAGAAAGAAAAGGTATTGATGAAGATATACCGACTGTATAGAGGTGATTAGATGAATAATAATTATCAACAGGAACTTATTGGAATATTAGCAAATAAACCTCAATATTTCAACTCAACAATATTAACAAAAGATTTCTTTAATGAACCGTTTGATTATATTTTTGAGAAATTAAGATTATCATACTTAAAACACAAAGATATTAATTACATGGAAATCATTGAAGACAAAAAAATAAATGACACTTTATTTGTTGATTGTGTTACGAATGTCATTCATACATACGAGAAATATTTTAGAACATTAGAATCTCAAGCAGTTGATGAATATAAGAAAAAGAAAATTCATGAATGGAACACCAAACTTATAAGAAATGAAATTG
>Ga0129317_1001211_pt1 | contig 20382 bp, 19 predicted proteins | sample Cm1ome_FD_94430 | JGI IMG/M metagenome (GOLD analysis project Ga0129317, IMG submission 94430) | Eastern black-and-white colobus group fecal microbial communities from Wisconsin, USA - Cm1105 metagenome | ecosystem: Host-associated > Mammals > Digestive system > Large intestine > Fecal | place... | reverse complement strand
TCATATTTTTTTTACAAAAAATGAATTTTTTTTGAGAAAAAATCCATCTTCTAAGTGTATAGATTAGTAGAGGGCCAAAGGAGGTGGTGATTGTGAAATGTCCTGTATGTGGTAATGAGGATGCACACTATATCGGCTATATCAATAAGAGACCTTATTGTAGAAAGTGTATAGCGTTTGGACGTACTTATTTAGATGAATCTTATCCAATACATACGACTCCTTTAATAATGACTGATGCGTCCTATCATCTTTCTTTTACCTTATCGCCCCGTCAACAGTTCATCTCTGAACAACTGATCACGAATTATGAGAATGCCACGAATTCTATTGTCCTTGCTGTATGTGGCTCTGGTAAAACAGAAATCTCTTATGCGATAATCAAGCATGTGATTGAAAACAGGGGACGTGTCTGTTTCACAATCCCTAGAAGACAATTGTGTATAGAATTACATGAAAGAATTCAGAAGGATTTTCCTCACCTAACCATTGGTCTTCTATATGGAGGCTATCAAGAGAATAATGATGCCCCCTTAATCATTTGTACAACTCATCAGCTCTATCGATTTGTATCTTCTCCTTTTGATCTTGTGATCATGGATGAAGCAGATGCATTTCCTTTTTATGGAGATGATGTATTGAATTCCATCTTTTATCATGCCTCACAAAGGTATATTAAATTATCGGCTACATTACTTGAAGAAGATATTCATGATGAATGTGTGATGATCATGAATAGACGTTATCATGGACATGACTTACCTGTTCCTCATATTTATATCATTCCTCAATTTTTGTGGGCTGCATCCCTGAAATATTGGATTAAGAAGTTATTAGAAACGCACAAAAGAGTCCTTGTTTATGTACCAAGAGTTAGTGATGCACAATATTATGCAGATCTTCTTAAAGATACATATAGAGTAAAGGGTGTGAGTTCTGAATCTCCTTATTTAAATGAGTATACCAAGGATTTTAAAGAAGGATTATTAGATGTCTTAATCACAACAACGATATTAGAAAGAGGAATTACAATAGAAGATGTACAGGTGATTGTATTAGAAGCAGGAGATCGTATATTTGATGAAAGAACATTGATACAGATTGCAGGAAGAGTAGGCAGAAAAATAGGATATGAGGATGGAAGAATAGTATTAATAGATGATCATTACTCAAAGGCGATGAAAGGATGTATCAAAACCATTCAATCTCTCAACAGGATGTCTGTTTGATATGTTTATCCTCTATTTCTAAGTCATCCTCTTTTCATCAATTATTTTCCCATCACTGTATCTGTTCCTCCTGTTTGTCTTTATTTAAGAGAATTGATATTAAAACATGTTTCGAGGGATATCCACTCCGTATTCTATATGGATACAATGATTTCTTCCGTACCCTGCTTTTTCGTTATAAGGGACAATATGACTATGCCTTAAAGGATGCTTTCTTAGATATGTACAAAAGAGAACTACAAATACGCTATAAAGATTATTTGATTGTTGTTGCACCGAGTGCGTCAAAGGCTAATGATGTGCGTGGTTTTGCTCCCAACCAGGCCATTGCAATGACAATTCACTCTCATGTTTTCAATGGACTCTATAAGAAAGTGGATTATAAACAAAGTGATCAGTCTTATACGCAAAGAGCAGGGATACGTGATGTGATTGGATTAAGGGGTGGATCTTTCCTTGAAAATAGGAAAATACTCCTATTGGATGATGTGATGACTTCTGGAGAAACCATCAAGACATGTTTGAGATTAATTGAAAAAGAAAATCCCCAGAAAATCGAAATATTGATCCTCGCAATGAAAGAGAAATACCTTGTAAACTTGGGAATAATTAAACAAGCAAGGAGTATATAAAATGCTTTTGTTTTTTACTATATGTATGATATAATGTATACGATTTTGTATTGAAAGGAGACACATCATGCCTAGTAAAAAACAAGAAATTAGAAAACAAGTTAAGAAAAAGTTAAAAAAGGAAGGAATGGAGCATCAGGAGCTTGCTCAAGACGCTGAAATCGTTGATTTAGGCGATCATCGTGGAGATGATATCATTGTAGAATCATTTGATGATATCAAGACAGATGCTAAACCATTACCATTCTCTACAACACCACAGAAAGAGAAGAAAGGAATTACTGGCCGTATTAAGAGTATTTTCTCTCAGGACAGTTCAATTCTACGTAAATTAGAAAAACAGGCAGATGAAATTATTGCGATAGAACCTCAGGCACAGGCGATGAGTGATGAAGAACTATGTGCTCAGACTCAGTTCTTTAAGGATCGTCTTGCAAAGGGTGAAACATTAGATGATATTTTACCAGAAGCATTTGCAGTTGTACGTGAAGCAGCTTATAGAGTACTAGGACTCAAAGCCTTCAAAGTACAGTTAATGGGTGCTATTTCACTTCATAATGGTGATATTGCAGAAATGAAAACAGGTGAAGGTAAAACTTTAACATCTATCTTCCCAGTTTATTTGAATGCCTTAGAAGGTAAAGGTGTTCATGTTGTTACAGTTAACGAATATTTAGCACGTCGTGACTGTGAATTAAATGGTCAGGTTTACAAGTTCTTAGGCTTGACTGTTGGTTTAAATGAAAGAGAACTAGATGCAGATGATAAGAGAAAACAGCATGCATGTGATATTACATATACTACAAATGCTGAATTAGGATTCGATTACTTACGTGATAACATGGTAACTAACTATGAAGATAAAGTACTTCGTCCATTACATTATGCATTAGTCGATGAAGTAGACTCTATCTTAATCGATGAATCACGTACTCCATTAATTATCAGTGGTGGTAAGAAGAAGACTGCTTCTATGTATGTATCTGCTGACCACTTTGCTAAGAGTTTAAAGAATGAAAAGGATTATCAGGTAGATGTTGAAAGTAAGACATGTACATTAACACCTGATGGTATTGCGAAAGCAGAAAAGGCATTTAATGTAGAAAACCTATATAATCCAGAAAATACTGCATTAGTACACTATATCAACCAGGCACTTAAAGCGAACTATACAATGACTAAGGACATTGAATACATGATTGCAACAGAAGATGGCAGCCATGATATTAGAAATGCTTCTATTATGATCATTGACCAGTTTACTGGACGTGTTATGCCAGGTCGTGCTTATTCTGATGGTTTACATCAGGCTATTGAAGCAAAAGAAGGTGTACCAATTAAAGAAGAAACTGTTACACTTGCAACAATTACTTATCAGAACTTCTTCAGATTATTTGATAAGTTAGCTGGTATGACAGGTACTGCAAAGACTGAAGAAGAAGAATTCCGTCAGATCTATAACATGCGTGTTGTTGTTATTCCTACAAACAAGCCTGTTATTCGTGATGATAAACCAGATTTGGTATTCTCAAGCAAGAAGGCTAAATATGCAGCTATTATTAAAGAAGTAGAAATGCGCCATGCTTATGGTCAGCCAATCCTTCTTGGTACAGTGGCTGTAGAAACATCTGAAATCTTATCTAAGATGTTAAGCGCAAAAGGTATTAAGCATAATACATTAAACGCTAAGAACCATGCAAAAGAAGCTGCTATTATCGCTAAGGCTGGTGTAAAGGGTGCCGTTACAATCGCTACTAACATGGCTGGTCGTGGTACTGATATCAAACTAGGTGAAGGTGTGGCTGAAATTGGTGGTTTAATGGTTATTGGTTCTGAACGTCATGAATCTAGACGTATCGATAACCAGTTAAGAGGACGTTCTGGTCGTCAGGGTGATCCAGGATGTTCACAGTTCTTTGTATCATTTGAAGATGAATTGATGCAGAGATTCGCAAGTGAAAAGATCAAAGCTTTAACTGATTCATTCATGGATGATGAAGCAATTGAATCTAAGATGGTTACTAAGTCTATTGAAACTGCTCAGAAGCGTGTTGAAGGTCAGAACTTCGATATGCGTAAACAGTTACTAGAATATGATGATATTATGCGTCAGCAGCGTGAAATCATGTATAAAGAAAGAGATGATATCATGCGTTCTAAAGACTTATCAGAAATCATCAAGGGTGAATTCCTAACAGCCATCGAATTAGATATTCCTAAGTTCACTAATAATGAAGGTAAGAAGCCAGTTGTAGATGTAGAAAAATTCTTAAGCTATGTTGGTAAGAACTACATGTTATTAAGTGAATTAGTGGCTAAGAATCCTGATGTAGCAGTGAATGATCCTCAGAAGATCATTGATGCTGTGAGTGAAGTCGTCTTCATGAGCTATGAAAACAGATTCAATAAGGATCTTGAAGATTCAGTAAAACTTGATTATGAACGCCGTGTTCTTTTAGGTATCATTGATCATACATGGATCAACCATATTGATGCAATGCAGAAACTTAGAAATGGTATCTACTTAAGAGCTTATGCACAGCGTGATCCTCTTCAGGAATATACAGAAGAAGGTTTCTATATGTTCGAAGAGATGACAAAATCTATTTCTCAGGAAATTGCTCGTAACATTGTCCATATGGGTATCCGTCCTGGTACAGAAGCAGAAATGAACATTCCAGAAATCAAGGTTGAACTTGAATTTAAGTAATGGAATTATATGAAATCAAAAACGGGCTGGAAGATGCCCGTTTATTATTAGACCAATTATATGTTTCTGCAAATATTGAAGTACTAAAAAGAGAAATAGAAGGACTTACTGTACAGACAATGGACGAACATTTCTGGGATGACCAGGCACATGCGACTAAAGTATATGCCCATCTGAATGAAATGAAGAAAGTGGCTGATACAGATGATTCTTTAGAAGCAAGTTATAAAGAACTTATAGAAGTGTATGAATATGTCAAGGATACTGAAGATCCTGATTTCATGGCTTCTTTAGAAGAAGATTATATGACGTTCCATAAGAATTTGGATGAATTTGAAAAGACATTATTATTTGATCAGGAATATGATCATTCAAATGCGATAGTAGAAATTCATCCAGGTGCTGGAGGAACTGAATCTCAGGACTGGGCTGAGATGCTTATGCGTATGTATATACGTTATGGCGAAAAGAAAGGATGGAAGGTTGACGTTGATGATTATCTTGCAGGTGATGAAGCAGGATTAAAATCATGTTCTATCCGTTTTACTGGTTATAATGCGTATGGTCATTTAAGAGCAGAGAAGGGTGTTCATCGACTTGTACGTATTTCACCGTTTGATTCATCAAAAAGAAGACATACATCATTTGCGTCTGTAGAAGTTTCACCTGAATTAGATGATGATATTGAGATTACGATTGATCCAAAGGATCTCCGTATTGATACATATCGTGCATCCGGTGCTGGAGGACAGCATATCAATAAAACTGATTCAGCAGTCCGTATTACTCATATTCCTACTAATACAGTTGTTTCTTGTCAGTCACAGCGTTCACAGTTACAAAACAGAGAACAGGCTATGTTGATGTTAAAGAGTAAATTGTATTTATTAATGCAGGAAGAGCATGCTGAAAAACTATCTGAAATTCAGGGTGAAAAGAAGAATATTGAATGGGGATCACAAATCCGTTCTTATGTTCTTCATCCTTATTCTATGGTAAAGGATAACCGTTCAGGTTATGAATCAAATGATCCAAAGAAAATATTAGATGGTGAGCTTGATGATCTTATTTATGCTTATTTAAGATCTCAGGTAAAGGAGAAAAGTAATGAGTAAAATGCATTCTGCAAAGAAATTAGTTATTGATTTTATTTTAGTTATGTTAGGGAATGCCATTATGGCTCTTGGTACAGCAGGATTTGCGGTACCTGCTAAGATCATCCTTGGTGGTGCATCAGGTCTTGCCCTTGCATTCCAGCATTATGTGTTCTATGTTCATTTATCAACACTTGTACTTGGAATCAACATTATCGCATTTATTGCTGGATATTTCTTATTAGGAAAAAAGTTTGCGGTAGGTACACTTGTTTCTACATTAGCCTTCCCATTCTTCCTTGCTATATTTGAAAAGAGTTACTATTTAACACATCTCACTAAGGATACTTTACTTGCTGCTGTTTATGCAGGGTTCCTTATTGGTGTTGGATTAGGACTTGTATTAAGACTTGGTTATAGTACAGGTGGTATGGATATTCCACCATTACTTGTCAACAAGTATACAGGGATTGCACTAGGATTATTAATTAATATCTTTGATATTATTATCTTAATTATTCAGATTCCATTCTCTGATGTTGAAGAAATCCTTTATGGTATTATTACTGTTGTTATTTCTACATATATTATTGATAAGATGATGTTACTTGGACAAAATAACATCCAGGTTATTGTTGTATCAGAAAAATATGAAGAAATTGCAGAATCTTTAATGAAGGATGTCGATCGTGGATGTACTTTCTTAAATATCACAACTGGTTTTATGAAAAATGATTCTAAAGCAGTTATGGTTGTCCTGAATCGTCGTGAATATGCGGCTTTTCATGATATTGTTCAAAATATGGATCCAGAAGCTTTTGAAATTACAAGTGAAGTACATAGTGTCAATGGTAGAGGGTTCACATTACCGAACGTTAACCTAGAGAGATGGTCTTCTAAAGAAAATTAAAAATAAATCATATATTATAATGAGTATGTGCTATAATGGGGAAACAAAGGAGTGTGATGATATGCAAGAAATGATTAAACTTGAAAACGTTGCAAAAGTATATAAAACTGGCGTACGTGCTGTAAATGACATGTCACTTACAATCGATGCCGGCGAATTCGTTTATGTCATCGGTCCTACAGGTGCTGGTAAATCCACATTTATCAAGCTCCTCTATCGTGAAGAGAAAGCTACAAGAGGTAAAGTTATTGTAGATGGTACCGATGTATCTCGTATTAAGAACTCTAAAGTCCCATTTTTTAGACGTAAAATTGGAGTTGTATTCCAGAACTATCGTCTTCTGCCAAAAAAGACAGTGTTTGAAAATGTCGCCTTTGCGCTAGAAGTAACTAATACACCAAAAACTGAAATTAGAAAAAAGGTTCGTAATGTACTAGAACTTGTAGGTCTAGAAGACAAAGCGAATTCGTTCCCACATGAATTATCAGGTGGGCAGCAGCAGCGTGTTGCGATTGCACGTGCTATTGTCAATCAGCCTAAGGTTTTAATTGCGGATGAACCAACAGGTAACCTAGATCCTGACACATCTCAGGGAATCATTGAATTGTTGGAAAGAATCAATGATGTCCGTCAGACAACTGTACTTGTTGTTACACATGACCGTGAAATTGTTCAGAGAAATAAGAAAAGAACTATTCTTATTGAAGATGGTTGTGTCACAACAGATACAAGTTTAGGAGGTTATCAGTCATGGAATTCGTAGAAGAATTGAAAGCAATGCCTAAGCATTGTAAAACTGCTTTCCAGAATATCTGGAGAAACGGTGTAATGTCTATTTCATCTATCTTTGCAGTTACGATTACGTTGATCTTGATTGGTGTAGTATCAGTCATTGCAATCAATGTGAACCATATGACTGTCAATATTGAAAATAGCTTAAATATCTATGTCAAGGTAGACCGTGGTGCTACTGATGAACAAAGTAAAGCTGTTGGTGATGAAATCAATAAATTAACTGGTATTAAGAAAGTTAATTATTCAAGTAAAGACAAAGAATTAGACAAATTAATTGCATCTCAGGATAAGAACTCAAGACAGTTATTTGAAAACTATCGTAGTGATAATCCTCTTGGTGATGCATATATTGTAGAAGTCAAGAATGCGAAGAATCTTGATAAGATTGCGAAAAAGATTGGGGATATCCCTTATGTAAAAGAAGTCACTTATGGTGGTTCTTCTACAAATAAATTAGTAGATATCCTAGAATCAGTACGTAACGGTGGGGCTATCTTTGTGGTTGCCTTAATTGTAGTAGCACTCTTTATGATTGCAAATACAATTAAAATCACTATTACATCTCGTTCAACTGAAATTTCAATCATGAGAATGGTCGGTGCTTCTAACTGGTATATCCGTATTCCATTTATGTTAGAAGGTGTCTTTATTGGACTTATTGGTTCTATTGTGCCTTTAATTATCCTTGCTTATGGTTATAAGTTTGCTTATGTGACAATGACATCATTGATGTCTTCTAACTTGATCACATTTGTACCACCTCATCCACTTGTATGGGAATTAGGTGCATTCTTAGCACTACTTGGTGCTGTTGTAGGACTAATTGGTTCATTCTTCTCAGTACGTAAATTCTTAAAATTATAACTGCACATATGTGCAGTTTTTTTGTAGAATAATATTGAGGTGATAATCATGAAGGAAAGAGATCTCAAAGAGAAATGTTATATGGAAGCATTGGATGGTTCTATATCCAATGTGAAGGTTGTTATCAATCATATGAAGAAGATTGATTTACAGGAAGGCATATTAGATGAGGCTATTTTAAATAAGGATCGTATGCGCACCATATTGCATCTAGAACTTGCCTTAGCAGATTATTGTATTCTATTAAGAAAGATGAAAGAAAACCAGTTTATTAATTATCTTCCTGCTATGAGTAAAGATATTAATGCATTAATTCATTGTAATCGCTTTGAGTATCATGATCATGTGATTATCGTTTATTCACAAAGAGGAGAAGAAGATATTGATATAGAACATCTGATTTCTTATGGTGAAGATATACTACAAAGTTATGGCTTAAATTGATATTTTTTAAATCATGCTTATTGAATTTCAAAGTGGATAATGCTATTATCTTTGAAGTATACGGAGGATGAAAAGTTATGAAAAAAAGACCTATTGTTTTATGTATTATGGATGGTTACGGATTAACTGATAGAGTTGATGGTAACGCAGTAAAACTTGCTAATACACCTAATCTTGATGATTTAATGGCAATGTATCCTACTACAACTATTAAAGCTTGTGGTAACGCTGTTGGTTTACCTGAAGGACAGATGGGTAACTCAGAAGTTGGTCATATGAATATTGGTGCAGGACGTACTGTTTATCAGTCACTTACTTTAATCAATAAGGCAATTAATGAAGGTGCTTTCTTCACAAATGAAAAATTTGTAGAAGCAGTAGAAAATGCTAAGAAGAATGATTCTAAGTTACATATCTGGGGATTATTATCTAGCGGAGGCGTTCACTCTTCAAATGAACATATCTATGCATTATTAAAGCTTGCTAAAGATGCTGGTTTAACTAAGGTTTATGTACATGCATTCCTTGATGGACGTGACGTAGCACCTGATTCAGCTGTAGATTTCGTTGGAGAACTTGCTGAAGAAATGAAGAAGATCGGTGTAGGTGAAATTGCATCTATCTCAGGTCGTTACTATGCAATGGACCGTGATAAGAGATTTGACCGTGTTAACTTAGCTTATGAAGCAATTGTTGATCATAAAGGAAATAGCTTCACTGATCCAGTACAGTTCGTAAAAGATTCTTATGCTGAAGAAGTATTTGATGAATTCGTTGTACCAGGATACAACTCAGCTGTAGATGGTGCTGTTGAAGATAACGATTCAATCATCTTCGCTAACTTCCGTCCTGACAGAGCAATCCAGCTTGCAACTGTTATGACAAACCCTGATTTCTATGCTGATAAAGGATATACACCAGCTACTAAGAGAAATGGTATCTACTTCGTATGTATGATGAAATATGCTGATTCAGTAAATGGTCATGTTGCATTTGCTTTACCAGAATTAACTAATACATTTGGTGATTATGTATCAGCTCAGGGATTAAAGCAGTTAAGAATTGCTGAAACTGAAAAGTATGCCCATGTAACATTCTTCTTTGATGGTGGAGAAGATAAGGAAATTGAAGGTGCTAAGCGTGACTTAATCAACTCACCTAAGGTTGCTACTTATGATTTACAGCCAGAAATGAGTGCTTACCTTGTAAAAGATAAGTTAATCGAAGAATTAGATTCTGGTGAATTCGATGTTGTTATCGTTAACTTCGCTAACTGTGACATGGTTGGTCATACAGGTGTTATTCCTGCAGCTATCAAGGCAGTTGAAGTTGTTGATGACTGTGTTGGTGAAGTATATGAAAAGGTTGCTGAACTTGGTGGTACTATGTTAATCACTGCTGACCATGGTAACGCAGAAAGACTTCTTGATGAAGAAGGTAACCCATTCACAGCACATACTACAAACGATGTACCTTTAATCGTAACAAATTCTCACCTTGAATTAAAAGAAGGCGGAAAACTTGGAGACTTAGCTCCAACTATGTTACAGCTTCTAGGATTAGCTATCCCAGAAGAAATGGATGGTACAAGCCTTATTAAATAATTGAACTATTAAAGCGAGACATCTTAGTTTCGCTTTTTTTGTATTTATGTTAATATAGTCGAAAAGGAGAAATCAAAATGAAGAAATTACTCATTTTATGCCTTTCTTTAATACTTTTAGGCTGTAGTACATCTTCAGTTAAAAAAAAGAGTGTAAAAGGTATTAAAGAGATACAATATGCAGAATTAAAGAAAGTGATGGAAGAAGATGTTTCTTTCATGCTTTATCTAGGACGTCCTGATTGTGGAGACTGTCAGGCTTTTGAACCCATCCTTGAAGACTATCTTAATAAGCATCCTAATGAAGGTGTTTATTATCTGAACATCAAAGCATATCGTGATGCGTCATTAAAAGAAGATGCCACAAAAGAAGAAAAAGAGTTCTATAAGAATCTCTATAAGACATTTGATTTTAATTGGACACCAACAATAGAAGTCATAACACAAGGACAGGTAAAGCAAAAATATCAGTATCTTGATGAAAACTATTATTCTATCAAGGATCGTAGTAAACAGATTAAAAAGAAAAAAGAATTCATTAAAGAATTCAAAGTATTTATGAATGATTATTTTAAGGAGTAGTAAACTATGAAATGTCCACATTGTCATAAAGATATCAGACCCACAGATCACTTCTGTCCTCATTGTGGTTATGATTTAAGAAGAAATCCACCAAGAAGTACAACTATTCTAGGCCGTATGATGAAAGGTTATCTTGTTATCATGTTACTTACAATTGCGCTTCCAATGGCTATTGTATTCTATAGTCAGTTCTTTACAGGGAAGTCAATTACATCTAATTTCCAGCAGACAAGCCTCTATGAATTAGGTGATTTAAAGAAAACAGAAGGAGAAGAAGTCTATCATTTTGATTCTTCTAAAGCGTTTAAGAAGAAGTTTTCAAATGCGGAAACATTCATCAAGCCTGCTGAGTCTTATAAGAAATCATTAGAAAAACAATATGGGCAGACATTTACTGCCACTTATGATTATGTTGTTTATTCCAACAATGATCTCTATACGACTATTACCTGCAAGGCTCGTATAGATGACAATACAAAGATTGTATTTAAACGTACATACAATCGTTCTAAGACAGATACGATCAAGACAACAATCACAAAAGACAATTGTGAAAACTTCAAAGATCTATTGCAGGAAGACAATAAAGAATTGATTACGACAGTCATTGATCAGCCTACATATAAGAAATTGATGAAAGCTTTCAATGGTAAAAAAGAAGAATTTGAAACAAATAAGAAATTCTTAGGTCACTATGGGTTAGGTGCTTATATCAATGATAGTAAAGTATCTTTTGTTGTTTACCCGGGAAATAAATATCAATCACAATTTAAAGCACAAACAGAAGGAAATCATTCTCTTGCTCGTTAATGAGTATTCCTTAGGGAAGTATGCGTTATGCATGCTTCCCTTTTTTGCGCACCAATTCCAGTCAAATAGACTGTTTTATATAGATTCTCTCATGACATAGTAATATATGTCTTTTTTTATTTGTGGAAAGGGAAATGAAGATGAAGATTTTAAAAAGAATAAGTGTAGCGATATTATCTTTATTAATGATAGTAGGAATCACTACACAAAGTATGACTATCGTTAATGCAGCATCATATCAGATGCAATATTATGGAAAGACAACAGCGTATGGCAGTACAGTGGGCAGCTTTGCGATTGATGGAAGAAGAGCCTGGTGTCTAGAACACAATAAGACTACACCGCCATCTCAAACGATGTCAGGTGATTTTTATACAAGTACAGAACCTAAATATGCGAATATACGTAAGATCATGTATTATGGCTGGTTTGGCTATCAGATGTGGGAAGGTATGAATGGTCTCACAGATGAACAGAAGAATGTCATTATGTCAAAAGCATTGTCTCATGCTTATTCAGGCACATCGCTTAATAAAGGCAAGGTGACTGAGTTTTATAATTATGCCACTGCCCAGGCTGATCCATTAAATCAAAATAACTTAATGTTCAGTAAGAATGATTTATATACTTATTATGATAAGAACGCAAAGGTTCAGAAGTCTGAATCAGTGAAACTCAATGGTCCAAGTGGATATCATTTCACACTTAATACGGGTACAAAGAGTGTCAAAATATTCAATGAATCAAGAAATCAATCAGGAGAATCTGTAGATGTCTATGGTGGAGATACACTCCATCTAGAAGCAGACGCCTCATATACAGGAACAATCCAGTCTGGTAAGAAATCAGGTGGATTCACTTTTGCACCATTAATTGTCTCTAATGGAAAAAGCGAGAATCAACGTATTGGGACATGGTATGCTATTGCACCTGAACAGTCTACTTATTTCAATGCGACATTTAATGCAGTAATTGGCAATTTGAAATTGAGAAAGACAGATATGGGTGGAAAATTACTTGATGGTGCTATCTTCCATGTATCAGGTCATGATTATGAGAAAGATGTCACAGTCACAAATGGTGAAATAGTGCTCAATAATCTACTTATTGGTGATTATACAGTCACTGAAAAAAGTGCACCTCATGGTTATTTAATCAATACATCAACATATAGTACTACAATCAAACCACAAGACACATCAGTGATTACTATTACTGATGAAGCACCCACAGGACAAATCACAATTAAGAAATCAGATACAACAGGTATCGTACAGGGAGAAGCGTCATTAGAAGGTGCTGAATATACAATTTATGATTTAAATAAGAAAGAAGTCGGAAAAATCATCACTGACAAAGAAGGTAATGGTCGTTTAGATAATCTACCACTAGGTACTTATACAGTTAAAGAAACTAAAGCACCTGTTGGTTATAATTTAGATTGGAATACTTATACAGTAGATTTAACATACAAGGACCAAACGTCTTCTATTATTCTAGGTCATGTCGATTCTAAGGATATGGCAAAGATAGGAAGTATTGAAATCTTAAAATCAGATACAGATTCAAATCCATTAAAGGGTGGAGAATTTGGTATCTATGCGAATGCGGATATGTATATTGGTGCAACGCTTTATAAGAAGGGTCAGCTTGTGATGTCAATCAAGACAGATGAAGAAGGTATGGCATCATCTGATATACTTCCTTATGGTTCATATTATGTAAAAGAGTTAAAAGCACCAGATAAAGAAGATGGAAATAAAGAGAACTTTGTATTATCTGATGAAACGCAGCATGTAAAGATCACTGGTTATAGTGATGCACGTATGTTAGTTGTGGCAACTCCTGTCGCTTTTATTGATAAGAAAGTATATGTTACTAAGACAGATATCACAGGCTCAAAAGAAATCAAAGGAGCTAAATTACAGGTCACTGATTTAAATGGAGAAATCATGGATTCATGGATTTCAGATGGACAGCCTCATTCTGTCAAAGGACTCATCGAAGGACATGATTATATTCTTACTGAAACAAGTGCACCTGATGGTTATGTAAAAGCACAATCTATCAAGTTTACTGTTTCTAAAGAGAAGAAGGATGAAACAATTGTCATGAAAGATACACAGGTAAAAGTATCAAAGACAGATGTTTCAGGCAAAAAAGAATTAGAAGGCGCAAAGCTTGAAGTAAGAGATGAATTCAATCAGGTAATAGATTCTTGGACTTCCACAAAAGATCCTCATTATGTCAATGGCTTAGAAGAAGGTAAGACTTATACATTAATTGAAACAACTGCACCTGATGGCTATATCAAAGCAGAATCTATCACATTCACTCTTGCTCATAAAGAAAACATGAATGTGACAATGAAGGATGCCCAGATGAAGATTTCTAAAGTCGATGAAGAGACAGGTGAAGCAGTATTAGATGCAGAATTTTCTGTATTTGACAAGCAGGGAAATCTAGTGGATCAATGGATCACTGATGGTTCACTTCATGCAGTGAATCATCTAGAAGTAGGTCAGGAATATGTTATTAAAGAAACAAAGACACCTAAAGGTTATTTGACAATTCCTGAACAGACATTTATTGCATCAAGTGAAGATGTATCTTTAGAAATTAAAGAACAGCCAAGACTAATCAATATCCAGGTGAATAAATTAGATGCGAAGACAAAACAGCTTATTAAAGACAAAGAGTTTGAATTCACATTATATAGTGATCCTGAATGTACAAAGAGTATAACTTCTATTACATCTCATGATGGTATGGCTACATTCAAGTCATTAAGATTTGGTACTTATTATATCAAGGAAACAAAAGCTCCTATTGGCTATTATTTATCTCAGGAAGTCAAGAAGGTTGTTTTAGATGAAAATGTAGAAGGAGATACCTATACATTTGATTATATGAATACACCAATAGAAATTATTCATACAGGTGATTCTACACAAATAATGATCATTGTCACTGTATGTATCTTATCTTTGATCTCTATTGGATTACTTCTTAAAAAGAAGAAAACTGAATAATTGAAGCAGGCTGGAGAGTTTTCTCCAGTCTTTTTCTATTAATATGACTTTTTTTTATTGGGACCTTCCTATATAATGGGAAAATAAGGAGGGACATTACTATGAAAATGGTATTTTGTGATATAGATGGGACTCTTTATCGTGAACACTTACAGATATCACCTTTAAACAAAGAAGCTCTGATACGTTTTCGTGAAGCAGGTGGCAAGGTTGTCTATTGTACAGGACGTCATATTCTAGAAATGGGAAAGATTCTTGAAGAAGATGGTTATCCTTTTGATTATCTGGTATTAAACAATGGTGGGGCAATACTGGATGGTCATAAGAACACGCTCTATGAAAAACATATTGATGCGCCCATTGGACTCGATATTCTACAATGGGGTGTAGATGCAAATATGTTTGTCCATATGTGTGATGGAAAGAAGAGCTATGGCTGTTTTAATCATCAATCCTTTACGCATAGTGATCAGGGAGATAGACCTATTCCTGATGACTTTATGACCTTGATGAAGAGAAGTTCTTCATTCCAGATCATCAGCTTGAATCAGGAAAATATGCAGACAGACCAAATCGATATTATTAAAAAGAGAATTGAAGAAAAGTATAGCAAGCATGTAGAGTGTCATCCTAATCTTCATTTTCTGGATGTTGTTCCTAATAACTGTTCAAAAGGAACAGGTGTGAACTATCTTAAAGAAAAAACAAATGCGACAACCTATACGATAGGTGATTCATGGAATGACTTACCGATGATTGAAGCAGGAGATCATGGCTGTACATTTGATTATGCACACGATGATATTCAAAAAAAGGCCGATCATGTCTATAGTTATGTCTATGAAATGATCGATGATATACTAGGGGGTAAAATATAATGAGCTGGAGAAATAACTTAAGAGATGTAGAACCTTATGTTGCTGGGGAGCAGCCTAAGATGTCTAATCTTATCAAACTCAACACAAATGAAAATCCATATGAACCAGGAGAAAAGGTCAAAGAAGCCATTCAAGCTTTTGATCCATTTAAACTAAGACTTTATCCTGATGCGGATGCATCAAGACTTAGACATTTGATTGCAGAGTATCATGGTTTAGATGATAAACAGGTATTTATCGGAAACGGAAGTGATGAAGTTCTTGCCTTAACATTCTTAACATGTTTTAACGGACAGGATCCACTTCTCTTCCCAGATATTACTTATTCTTTCTATCCTGTTTACTGTGAATTATTTAATATTGACTATAAAACAATGCCATTAGATGACGCATTTAAGATCAAGAAAGAAGATTACTTCACAAAAAATGGTGGAATCATCTTCCCTAATCCAAATGCACCTACAGGTGAACTCATGTCTGTAGAGGACATTGATGAAATCATCAGTCATAATCCTGATAGTGTTGTTGTGATTGATGAAGCTTATATTGATTTTGGTGGAGAAACAGTGCTTCCACTATTAAAGAAATATGATAACTTACTTGTGATTCATACATTTTCTAAATTCCGTTCACTTGCAGGAAGCAGACTTGGTGTTGCGTTAGGTAATGAAGAATTGATTTCACATTTATATGATGTCAAGAACTCATTCAACTCTTATCCAATCGATGCCCTTGCCCAGGTCATTGGTGAAGCATCTATACAAGACAGTGATGTCATCAAAGAACATGCCAAGAAGATTGTGGCAACACGTGAACGTACGAAACAGTCCCTTAAAGAAATGGGATTCACAATGACAGACAGTTATTCTAACTTCATCTTTATTCATCATGATGATTTTGATGCAGAATATATCTTTAAAGAATTAAGAAAGAAACATATAATTGTAAGATATTTCAATGCACCACGTATTAATCAGTATTTACGTGTCACTATTGGAAATGATGAAGAGATGGATGTATTCTTAGATGCTGTCAAAGAAATTATTCAAGCATCATAAAAGCATAAGGAAACAATTAATGATATGATAAATACAGATAACGTACTTCTATTTGATCTCGATGGGACAGTACTCAATACCGATGAATTGATCTTTCAATCATTTAGATATACATTTAAGCAGTTTCTTCCTGATTATACTTTATCAGAAGAAGAATTACTTTCTTTTTTAGGACCACCTTTAAGAGATTCATTTGCACGATATCTTTCTGGTCATCAGATAGATGAAGCAGTGCAAGTATATCGTGACTATAATCGTGAGAAGCATAATGACTATGTCACTCTTTATCCTCATGAAACAGAAGTATTAAAAAAACTTCATGAACAGGGCATAAGAATGGCTATCGTCACTACAAAATACAAGGATGCCGCTGTTTATGGATTAAAGTGTGCAGACTTAAATCAATATTTTGATGTAGTGATAGGAAGTGATGAAGTTGCTCATGGTAAGCCTCATCCAGAAGCATTACTGACTGCTTTATCTTATCTTAATGCGACTCAAGGTTATATGATTGGTGATAATGTGACAGATATTCAGGCAGGTAAAAATGCAGGTATTGGGACAATAGGTGTGACTTGGTCACTTAAAGGAACACAGTCACTCTTAGCTGAACATCCAGATTATATGATGGAGTCTTATGATGATTTATATCAATATCTAGAAAGGATGTAGACTATGAAAGATATCATTATTATTGGTGGTGGACCAGCTGGTTTAACTGCCGCACTCTATGCAAGTCGTGCCGGTGCTGATGTGATGATTATTGAATCAGGCGCACCAGGTGGTAAATTAAACTTAACAGCCCATATAGAAAACTATCCTGGCATAAAAGAGATGATGGGCCCACAATTAGCTTATGATATGTATGAACAGGCACTTAACTTTGGCGCTGAATTGAAGATGACAGAAGTAAAAGGCATTGTAGATAAGAATGACCATAAGGTGGTTATTACATCTAAAGAAGAATTAGAAGCACGTGCTGTCATTATTGCGACAGGAACTAAAGAACGCAAGATGGGCTTAGATTTAGAAGATGAGATGACAGGTAGAGGTATTTCTTATTGTGCTGTCTGTGATGGACCTTTCTTTAGAGGTAAAGAAGTGGCTGTCATTGGTGGTGGTAATAGCGCTATTGAAGAATCAATTTATCTAGCAGGTATTACAGAAAAGGTTCATATTATCATGAGACGTGATGTATTCCGTGCAGATGATTATCTAGTAAAAAAAGCATTGAGTAACGATAAGATTGAGTTTCACTTCAAGAAGAAGCCTCATGCACTCATTATTGAAGATGATGCATTAAAGGGCTTAGAATTAGAAGACAGTGAAACTAAAGAATTAGAACCACTTCATGTACAAGGCATCTTCCCATTTATTGGTTTAGATCCAGTCACTGATTTTGTGAAGGATTTAGGCATCACAAATGAACAGGGTTATATTGATGTAGATGAACATATGGAAACATCCATTCCAGGTTTATTTGCGATAGGTGATGTAAGAACAAAGACATTAAGACAGGTTGTCACAGCCGCTAATGATGGTGCGATTGCTGGACAATATGCTGCCAAGCTTGTAGAAGAGAACTGATCATAGTTCTCTTTTTGAATGCTTTATACACTCATCGATGTATGTTATAATAACGGTGATGTTAAGGAGGAAGGTCTATGTCAAATGTAGAAGTTGTATTAGTTTCTGGTATGTCTGGTGCAGGTAAGTCTACTGCTATGGCTGTTTTTGAAAATATGGGATATTACTGCATCGATAATTATCCAGTCGCTTTATTAGAAGAATTTGGAGATTATTTAATTGATGAAACATTAGGTAGTAAGATTGCGATGGGTATTTCATTAGGAGATGCCTTACAGGCAATTCGTGAATTATCTAATATGGATTGGATCAAGCTGACTATTGTATTTTTAGATTGTGATAATACAGAAATCTTGAAGCGTTATAAGCAGACAAGACGTTCTCATCCAATGATGATTATGAATAAAGCCAATACGCTTTATGATTCTATTGAACTAGAACGTCATGAATTTGAACAGATTAAAACACAGGCTGATTTAGTCATTGATACAACTTTATTAAAGCGTACAGCTTTACAGGATAGACTAGAAGCATCTTTCTATCATGAAACAGGAGAAACATTCCGTGTCTCTTTTGTCTCATTTGGATATAAGTTTGGTATTCCAAAGGATGCAGATCTACTTCTTGATGTAAGATTTTTACCGAATCCTTTCTATATTCCTGAATTAAGAAACAAGACAGGAAATGATAAGGAAGTCTATGACTATGTCATGGAAAAGCCAGAAACACAGGAGTTTGTAGAAAAGACTCTGGCTTATTATGATTATTTATTGAAAGAATATGAAAAAGAAGGAAAGATGCAATTGATAGTTGGTATTGGCTGTACAGGTGGTCAGCACCGTTCTGTCACTCTTACAAATTTCCTTGCGAACCATTACAAGAAATATTACAAAGTATATAAGTGGCATCGTGATGCTGACCACTAGAGGATGTGAAAAGAAATGTTGTCGTTTTCAAGAAAAGTAAAGGAAGAGATCGTTTTTAATGATTTTGATCATGACTGCTCTAAAGCGATTCTTTGTGCTTTATTAAAAACCAATGGAACCCTTATGTTAGGACAGGGACTCTCTCTCTTGATCCGTACAGAAAACGCAAAAATAGCGTCAAAGATGCATAAACTTCTTAAAGAACTTTATGCACCTTCAATAGAATTTAAAGTAAAAAAGATGATGAAACTTAAGAAGAATAATGTATATCTTCTTAAGGTCTCTAAAGCTAGAGAAATACTAGAAGATCTTCATTTATTAGATGGTTTAGGTTTTACTATGTTGCCATCTGATAAGATTCTTTATGATGATCGTACAAGAAGAGCTTATCTTGCAGGTATTTTCCTGGCAAGTGGTTCAGTGAATAACCCTGATACATCTAACTATCACTTAGAAATGAGTGTACAGGATGAACCCCTTGCTCAGCATATTAAAGAAATGATGAATCGTTATGGCTTAAATGCTCATGTCATCAAGAGACGTAATCGTTATGTGATTTATATGAAATCTGCAGAAAAGATTGGTGACTTCTTACGTGCAATCGGTGCTTCTACTTCTGTTATGGAGTTTGAAACAACACGTATTGACCGTTCTATGGCGAATACTGTAAACAGATGGAATAATTGCGATATTGCGAATGAAATGAAGGCAATGACAGCCAGTGCCAAACAGATTGAAGATATCGCTTATGTGATTGATAAAGCAGGAATAGAAATTCTAGATTCTAAAACAGCTGAAGTTGCTCAGATCCGTTTAGAAAATCCTGAACTCACACTCAATGAACTTGCAGATGTTTATTTTAATAAGACAGGACAGACTATTTCTAAATCAGGTCTTCACCATCGTTTTAAGAAAATCAAGGATGAAGCAGCACGTCTTCGTCAGATGGAGGAAGAATAATGACTGTAACAGAAAGATTTGGAATGCGTATCAAAGAATTAAGAGTCCAGCAAGGTATTTCCCAGGAAGAACTAGGTTTTAGATGTCATCTTTCTAAGAACTATATATCTGATGTAGAAAGAGGCACTAGAAATGTCAGTCTTAAAGCGATTGATCAGTTTGCGAAGGGGTTAGGTATTACTCTTAAAGAACTTTTTGATTACTAATCATGTGAAATTTCAGAAGATGTCTTTGGCATCTTCTATTTTTTATTTGGAATTGTTATAAT
>Ga0129317_1001210_pt1 | contig 20393 bp, 28 predicted proteins | sample Cm1ome_FD_94430 | JGI IMG/M metagenome (GOLD analysis project Ga0129317, IMG submission 94430) | Eastern black-and-white colobus group fecal microbial communities from Wisconsin, USA - Cm1105 metagenome | ecosystem: Host-associated > Mammals > Digestive system > Large intestine > Fecal | place... | reverse complement strand
ATCACTCCAAATCACATGTATTTAGAATGATACTTTTTCATTTATAAATTACTGAGGGGTCAATAAAACCCCATACTATTTTAGAGTCTTATTTTGAGAAACCCCTCGAAAATTTAGAGACCCAGAAAAACATACAACATTTCATCTCTGGTTTCTATAACATTAAATTAACTTAATGACATTGATGAGAAACTGGTTCTTACTTGATTTAGAGTGATTGAGCTATGAAGAGAGTACAATTTCTTGCACTGTTTAATCTCTTTTACCCATTGTCAAGTAAGAACCGGAAACTTAAATTTCTTTTCTCTTGAAAGTCAAACGAATAAGAATAGTTCCAATCAATGAATTTCCATATGGAATAATCAAATTAGAGTTTAGTATTTTTAAAGTGTAAACACTTGTAAAATATAATATTATAAACCATAGGTTAGGAATTATGAGTAAAAATTTATAAAATGTTTTCAAACCACATATTGAATTATGCATAAGTGTAATAAAGGTATAATCAATTTTGAAAAGATTCATATAAGACTTAAGATTATCCAAAACATAATATTTCCTTCTTTCTTGCATTGTTTTTTGTTTTTAAACTATTTTCTTGTTTAAAGTAGATTCATGTATATTTATATGTAGTAATTTTTTTGATTTGAATAAACTTTTATCCCACAGTCATTAAAGTATATTAAGTTTTTTAAGTTTTTTCGATTTATACATAATAAATATAATTTTCAATTAGTTTGTTCATAACGATAATAAGCCAATTCTTCAAAGAAAATAGCCTTTGATAAATGATAACGTGGTAAGTAAGTATACACCCCTACAACACTGGCAATAATTGATGCTATCAATGATCCTAAAATTGGCAAGAAGGCTAACAATTCTCCGATTACACTTTGTACCAAAATAACAAGTACCATCCATCCTAAAAATGACAATTCTAATTTGATAACATCCCAAATATGTCCTTTCATCAAACGAAATGACTCTTTAATAGCGTTCATATTTGTCATATGGTATCTTTCTAATAAATAAGATACTGCAAACAAATATGATGAAATCACAACAATCAAAATCACGATTATTAAATAAACTAACATAAAGGCACCTAATACAGAAGCAGGTAAATTGGCAACTGATGATATAATCTGTGTATAATCATTTGATAATACTGCCTGACTTGATAATCCCGAAGAAGCTCCGGCTATAAATAGCCCTAAGAAAATGCTTGAAATCAGGACCATGATCATACTTGGTACAACTGTAAATATGTTTTTTAATAAGTATGTAGAAAACAATTCTTTAAAACGTTTGAATCCTACAAAGGCATCATCATTTGCTAACATCATTGACTGATTTCTGACCATTTTTAAAGAACTGACAATATAACCATGTGAAACAGCCATAAAAGCAATACTGATAATGATATAAAGTAAATTCGATAAAATATCTTCTCCTATATTTAATAAATTCGGTATTAATTCAAGCAAGGCAATCATCAATAAAATACGCATATATTGTGGTTTATTCATATTGAGAACTTGTTGAGCTTTTTCTTTTATTTTCTGTATGTTCATTTTAACCTCTCATTTCTTTCCGTCACTAGCTTTAAGACATATATATAATATGTTGTTGTATAAGCCTTATGACGTTAATTTTAAATTTACTCATTGATTGATTTTAAACGGGAATATATTTGTTGCTTTTTTAGATTCATATTTGTGCTCCAGAGGAATGTTTTCAATACTTTCAAAATGTTATTAGACTGTAAAGTATCATAATATCTTTTATGGTTAGTTACACAATTTTCTTAATTATTATCATACTTTTTTATTCCAAAAACATTATTTTCATACAAAATAAAGGTAAGAAGTATATTAAAAATATTGAAAATAAGGTTTAAAAAATAATAATTAAATTCATTCATATAAACATATTTATTCATTTGTTTCACCCCTAAATCACTAATATTTAAGAAAGAGAGAATTTTTCTCTTTCTTTTATACATATCTTTTTCCAGCATTACTAATTATTTAACAATATATGTCAAGGAATACTACATTCGTATTCATAAGTACTCCAAGCAGTACATTTTTTGTTAAGATCAACATTACAATAGACTATAAGACCTGCCTTACAGATAAATTTTAAATAATACCCATAACTAGGGATATATTCTAAACCATTACATATTTGTCCTATTAATGGAGGACATCTGTGCGGATTATTGTAGACATATGATGTTTTTGTACAAGTATAATCTACACAATAGCCTAAATGAACACGTGTTCGTATGCTTTGTAAATGATCTTTTACTTCAACATTTTCATTAGTTGAAATAACTTCTAAAATTTGAACAAATTCATTTTGTCCGTTTCCAAGAAACATTAAAGTATGTTAAGGTTTTTCAAGTTGATCTAACTGATATACAACAATTACCTCGTTATTTTCATTTGTATTTTCAGCATATATAGATTCTATTTTATTAGAAAAATCTTTATAATATTCAGATTGTTCTATTACTTCTTTAAAAGAGGCAATCTTTTCATTATTATCACTGTTATTTGCAAAGGTAATAGATATAGATGAAAAGATCAATATTAATGATGCAATAATACATATTGATTTTTTTCTCATGTGATTTTCACTTTCTTTCAAATTCTGTTAAAATCTCTACTAAAATATTTTCAGGATAATACCCAATCTCTGTAGAAAATATTTTTTTATTTTTTATTAGTAATGTTGCTGGAACAGATTGTATATCAAATTTATCAACAAATTTTTCTCTATTTTTTTCTGTTTTTTCTTTATCATTTGAAACAACATAATTATCTACTTCAAAGATATATATTCTATCAAAATTATAGTCGTTATCATTATAATGTTTAATAAATTGTGAAAACAAATCTTTACTATAAGCACAACTATCCCTTAAAAAGAGAATTATATATTTTTCATCAGGAATTATTTCTTCATAATTTAATAAAGAATCAAAATCTAACTGAATTAATTTTAATTTTGTTTCATCAATTTCATAAACTTCATGGTAATAATCATTTTTTTGTTCTAGTTGAGTGTTGATAGATTTACAAGATACAATTGTCAAAGTTATTGTTATAATTATAGTAATATATAATAATTTTTTTAATAATATCTTTGTATTTTGCATGAGTTTTCACCTCTTTCGTACGATTTTTTTTAAATGTCAAATAAAGTAAAAATTTAGGAAGTATTTTTGTTTTAAATGTTCATTTCAAAATAAGTAAAGTAGTATAGTAAACAATTTAATAACTGTTTTTTGCTTATTGTATGTAAGAGTATAATAGATTAGTTTAAAAATAATTTTCTCAATATATTTTTTGAGAATACCGTGTATATCTATTCTATTATAGATAAAATACATCACGCTGTTAAAACAATTTGTAATTTAGATTCAATGGACAAAAATTGTGAACTATAATTGCGTAAAGTATACAAATAGTGAAGAACGGATAATTGAAACAAATAATACGGTTATTAATTAAATTAGATCGTGCATAATACAATAATATAATCTAAACAGTCGAAATTATATTCTGATAAAGAATAGTATAATATTTTTAATATTGAATATTTGATTCTCATCACTTTATTTTAGTAGTATAAATATTCATAGGAAAAAGAATATAGTATCTTTTTCCTGTATATTTCAGTTTACAGATTTAAAATTATGCTATTAAAATATTTTTTAATCAATGATTAAGGAATTGAGCATTCATATTCGTATGTGTCCCAAGCTGTACATTTTTTATTGATGTCCAAATTACATGCTGCCCATACTCCGCCTCTGCACAAAAGACTAAGATAATAGCCATAATTTGGAACTAAAGTTAGCTTTGAACATGCATCACCAAGTATCGATGAGCATTTTCCAGGATTATATGAAATATATGTTGTTTTAGTACATGTATGTTTTGTACAGTATCCTAAGTGTGCTCTTGTCTGAGCTTTGTTTAATAAATCCTGTACAGTGATATTTTCATCAGTTATTGTTACATCTAATATTTGTTCTAATTCTAAATCGCTATTACCTGTAAATAATAAAGTATGTTTTGATGTGGCTTCATTATCTAATGCATAAACAACTGTCACTTGACCATTTTCATTAACTGTTTCAGCATATATACTTTTAATTTGATCTGAATAATTTTTATATTCTTCTGTATTCATAATGATTCCCTTAAAATCAGATAATTTGTTTTCATTATTTTCATCTGTTGCAAAAGATTGAGTAGTTGTAACAAATAATAGTGATAAAGCAGAAATCATAGATAATAATGTTTTCAATACTTTCATAAATTTTCCTCCTTTCAGCAATAATTTTTTCTATAAATTAAAAACTCATTAAATATTTTTTAATAATATATTTATAACATATTAATTTGCTTTTTAATTTTGGATATATTATAAATGTGATACATACAATTTCTAATAAAATTTATAGTTCAATTTAATGTATAAATTTACGATCAATAATTTTATAAAAAGAGATAACATATAAATAGTGAAAAATAAACATACTATAAAAAATTGAAATAAAGGCACATAACCATCCGCTATTTATAAAAGTAGTCCATACATAATACATAACATAACCTAGAAGTATAATGATAGGAATAAAAACCATACTATAACTAATTATTTCAATAGAAATATCTTTATTTAGATTTTTATTTTTAGATTTAAAAATTAATATGTATACAATAATTATTGCAAATACAATACTTACAGGAGTAAAAAAACTTTGAGTAATAAAACTTAATAATATTTCAAGAAAGTTTTCTGTTTGTTCGCCATAATATCCAAAGTTATATAAGGTAATAACCATTATAATGCTTATAATGTTGAAAATTAGATTTGTCATGTAATAATTATATTGATTCATTACGTGATATTTTTTTTTCATAAATATCTTCTCCTTTGTTTTTATAGTGTAGCAGTTATTTGTATTTATACTTTTATAACTAGGAAGAAGAATATAGTTTTCTTCTTCCTATATATTTCAATTTACAGATTTAAAATTATGCTATTAAAATTTTTTTAATCAATGATTAAGGAATTGAGCATTCATATTCAGATGTGCTCCAAGCCGTACATTTTTTATTGATGTCCAAATTACATGCTGCCCATACTCCACCTCTACATAAAAGACTAAGAAAATAACCATAATTTGGAACTAAAGTTAAACTTGTACAAGTTTGCCCAAGTAAAGGTGGACATTTTCCAGGATTATATGAAATATATGATGTTTTAGTACATGTATGTTTAGTGCAGTATCCTAAGTGTGCTCTTGTCTGAGCCTTGTTTAATAAATCCTGTACTGTGATATTTTCATCAGTTATTGTTACATCCAAAACCTGTTCTAATTCTAAATCACTATTACCAGTAAACAATAAAGTATGTTTTGATGTAACTTCATTATCCAGTGCATAAACAACTGTCACTTGACCATTTTCATTAACTGTTTCAGCATATATACTTTTAATTTGATTCGAATATTCTTTATATTCTTCTGTGTTCGTGATAATTTCTTTAAAATTAGATAATTTGTTTTCTTCATTTGCATCTGTTGCAAAAGATTGAGTAGTTGTAACAAATAATAGTGAAAAAGCAGAAATCATAGATAATAATGTTTTTAATACTTTCATAAATTTTCCTCCTTTCAGCAATAATTTTTTTCTGTAAATTAAAAACTCATTATATATTTTTTAGATAGTAAATTTATAACTTAATTATTCCAAAAATTTTCATATATATCTTTATCTTCTTCGGATTTTGTTATTTTATCAATCTTTCCATTTTTAAAGTATATTATGTGTGGGACATACTCGAAATCACCATACTTCTCTATTATTTCTTCTTTTTTAAGCATATCATTATATCCCATTTCATAATAGTATACATCTTTTTTGTATTTATTAATATCTTCATTAATTTGTTCTATAAGAACTTCACAGTATGGACATTTTTCTCTACCAATTACTAAAGTCAAGTTATCATTTTTAGCTACAAGCGAATCAATTTCATCATATGTAATATAATGAAGATATTGTTTTGGCTTTAGATTGAAAAATATAATAGTAAGAACTGCTATTGATAATATTATACTAATTATTAGTATTAACCTTTTTTTCATATATCTTCCTCCTTTATAAAATACAATATTATAAATGAAATTATAGTGATTAAAAAATAATGATTTAACCTCTTTCCTTTTGATTGTGTTTTCATACTTTTTCATTACTTAGCAATCACATTTAAATTTCTAATTTTATTATAAACATATTATAGTAAAGTTGGAAGTACTCTTGCATATCATGCATATATTATGATTAAAAAGCACGGATTATACCAAATATATGATTAGTCTAATATTTGAATAATAATCATTAACTGAATCTTTCACTTTGAAAATTGAATAGTGTTACTTGTTTGATGACGTCATCAAAAGAGTGAAATGGTATCATCTTTTTAGTGAAATACTAAATTAACAGAATAAATATATATGATGTATGTAACTTCGCTAATCATATGTACTATAATATAGCAATCATTTTGCAATTATGAGGCAGAAGGTTATATTGTATACATATAAAGAAAACACAGTTTATTAGAAGTCAAATTGTGTAACAATTGATGTACATCTTTTTTGATTAGAAACAGTTATAGAAAAAATATAAATCTAAAAATGATACAAATCAATTAAATAAAATAATAAGACCTAAATGAAGTGAATATAAAAAGGTGGAAACTTCAAAAACGACGAATCCACCATCATAGTTTATTTAATCGTATGATGTATTTATTATCTCATGACTATTTAGATTTTAATAATTATAATTATTTGATCAACTAAAAATTAGCAAAATTTTAAATCAATATGATATTATTTGTTGTTAGAACGGATTATATAGATGACCTATCTAAAAAATAAATGATGATACTTAGACAATCATTATTTTTAATTTTAACAGATACATTAGAATTAGGAATGTTTTGTAAAATATTCTGAAAGTCAGATTTTATATTTTTTTCAATATTTGATAATTCATTTTTATTGAAATTTATTAAATTGGAAATAATAATTTGTTGACCAACTTTTTGTGATTTGAGAATAACATTTCGCTTTTCAAAAGGAATGGATTCACTTAACATAATACCATAATCCAATAATTTAGAAAATAATTCTACTTGTACTTCCAAGTTGATAAATGAAAAATCATTATATTTAATAGTACTGATGAAATTAATTTTATTTTCTTGTAATTCATCCATTTTACTATTTACTATATAATTTAAAGCAAATGAATTAGTATAAATAAAATTGAATCTTTTAAATGTAATATTGATTAATTGGTTCAATTCATCCTCCAGTTTTTTTATATCATTAGTTTTAAGATGTTTTTCCATTTTATTGCATTTGTGCATTAGATCATGTAAAAAATTGAAGTTGTTATCATAATGATTTTTTAAAAGATTATATTTAGTTTTAGCAATATTTTCTCGATATAATGATAATTCTAAATCTGAAGAAATCTTATTAGATCGTATAATAAGAAAAAATATTATTAGAATTGAAAAATTTGATAATAGCACAGACAAAAATATTAGTAACATCATGCTTGTATTATTTATAAGAGAAAAATACACATCAAGTGTTGCTATGAAAATAATTGTTGCCAATGGAAAAGTGAAAACAAGTATATAATATGCAGGAAGTGCATTCAACTGTAAATACTTTATGAATTTAATATATAGGCGAGAAAATAATAACAAAAGTAATACTGAAGCTATTAATCCTATATTGTAAATATATGAATCTATTTTTGTTAAGCGATAAAAACCTAAAAAGTAATGCAGAATAACACCAATGATTAATTCTGATAATAGGCTAAATGCATAGAATGGAATGACCGCACATAATATGTTAAATAAATGTATTTTGAATTGAAGTAATATGTATATTATATAAGTTATAAAAATCATTAATGATTTTTGTGTTGAAGCACCGTTTATATTAATGCAGCAGATTATTGAAAATACTAATAAAAATATAAATATGTCAAAATGTTTTTTGAAATTCCTACTTTCTAAAAGTTCTTTACAAATATAATGTAGAGAAATAAGGTTAAAAAAATTAGCAAGAGCAATATTCATAATTAAATAACCTCATGTAAATTATCTTCATATTTTTCAAAAAAATTAGCTTTAAAATGTCTTGAAAGAGGAATGGAATCATCATTTAACATAATAATATTATTTTTCTTTATAGCACTTATATAATTTAAATTAATCAAAAAAGATTTATGTGGTTGAGCAAAAGCAGCATCTTGAGTGATTTGAATCCAATGCTTTAAAGGATAGTATGTTTGAATCACTTTCTCATTGGTAAAGTGAATAATTGTTTTTCGATCATAAAATTCGAAATAAAGAATATTTTTAAAATATATTTTGCTTTTTGATAATTTATCATCATAAAATCCAAGAAGATTATTATGATATTTATGTATAATATGAGTCATCTCAATATCAAATTCTGACTGGTTAATTGGTTTAATGAAATATCTTTCAGCATTAATTTTATATCCATCAATTGCATATTTCATAAAATGTGTTGTAATGATAATAAGACATTCTGTTTTCATATCTCTTAATTTTAAACCAATATCAATACCATTTTCTTGCGATAATTCAATATCTAAAAATAATAAATCATATTCTTGAACGTATGAAAATAACTCTTCCTGTGTTTGACAGCATCTAATTATATATTTTTCATTGATTTTATTGAATAAACAATCAATACAACTTTTTAGTTGTTTAATATCATCAACATTGTCATCATAAATAAGTATTTTCATGAATTTCCCTCCCCCGTAATTCATTGTCTATATATATTTTAAAGCAATCTATTAAAAATTTCAAAAGAATCTATAATCATATTGAATTAAATAAATGTTGTTTTAAAATTGCTAGACATATACTAAATGATGATACTAATTCAATGTAAAAAATTATTTGAAATAAGAATTGTATATTTTTTGAACATGTAAACAAAAGAATAAATGAGTATATCAAATGTATTATTATAGACAAAAAATTGTAATAATTTTTTTCTTTATTTGATAAATGCTTTTCTTTACAGTCTGTTGGTGCAAAAAATATATAAAGAATAAGGTTTAGAAAAATAATAAATATTGCTGAACTATAATTGATTGATATATAGTTGCTTATATAAGGTGCTAATAAGGTCATAATTATTGATAGTATGATACAATGATATTTATTTTTTAAGTGAAATCCACCAATATTCTTTCTAACAGGAATATAAAAAGCAATGAATAAAGCCACATTAATAAATGTATTGTTAAATATAGAAATAGGAACAATAAATAATAGATATATGAAATATGAATAAAAAAATTCAAATCCATAATTAAAAACATCTTTTTCAATTGTGATATTATTATCTAAGAGATAATTATATATTTTATTTTTCATTGCTTTTTTCGGTGTTCCTTCTTCTAAGATATTTTATTAAATCTTTCAAAATCTTATATGCTTGATCATCTAAATTATACAAAGAAATTTCTAAAGGATGGTTTTCTTTGATTAAATAGTCAGTAGTTATTCCACATAAAAGAGAAATAGTTTTTATATTTTCAACAGATGGCTTTGATATGCCATTTTCCCAATTATAAATACTTATTCTGCTCACGCTTAATTTTCGTGCTAATTCAGTTTGTGACATACCTAATATTTTTTCTCTCAAAAATTTTATTTTATCAGCGAAGTCCATTTTTATCCTCCTTATAGCTTTGTCTTAATAGCATTGCTAGATCATAGATTTCTTTTTGCTGTTCATAAGGTAAGTCATCAATTTTCAGGCTTTCTCTTGTTTCGCCAAATAGAAGCATTTCTATTGGGCATTCTAAAATATTAGATAATTGCAGTAATACAAAATAATCAATTGTTTTTAAACCTGATTCCCATAATCTAATTGTTGAAACATCTTTGTTAATTGCAGAAGCTAATTCAGAAATTGATAAATTCTTATTTATTCTTGCTTGTTTTAAACCATTATTTATAGTATTTGTCATAAAATGATTCTCCTTTATTGTGTTGTATATATAAATTAGTATATTTCTCTTGAAATGTTTTGTAATTTACAATAATCATTAAAATAGTATTACTCTTAATAAATTATCTATAATTAGTTAACACATTTATAAATCATAAAAATTGAAGTGCATTTTATACATTTTGGATGACTCTTATGACTATGGTATTAAAGTATGAATTGAATAATGTTAAAATATTTTCGAGGTGAAGATATATGGTATATAATATTAAAAAAATCTTTTTGAACTTATTTGCATGGATATTAACTTTACTTGCAATTGTTGGTATTAATAGTGCATGTAATGTTGTTTTTGGTCAACCGGAAGAACCAAAAACTTTATCAAGATATAAAAAAATTAAAGATTAGTTCCTATTTATATGATGCTTTAAATAAGAAAGAAAATTTATCTTGATATTAAGTAGTTAAATTAAGCAACTTTATTTCAAAGTATTATGTCACAATGTTTTAATTTTTAAATCATCGTTTATGTAAAGAAATTGATTATTATGTAAATGATGATTTTTATTTTGAATTAAAAAAGCAAATATTGGTTATGAATAAGTAAAAATGAGATGTATTAACTCTTTAAAAAGATAATTGATATAAAATAATCATATTTAAAAATGAGGTTTATTTGAGGATTGATGGTTTGTTTTGTTAGAGGTCCACCTCCAATAATTGAGATGAAATTAAATTATTGGAGGGTAAAATGTTTAAAATATACGATTATAAAAAAGATTTTTTTTGGAAGAAAAAAGATAAAAATGGAGTAACTAAATATTATTTTAAAATTAATAATAATCTTATTGAAGTTTCTAAGGAAATATATAAGGTATGTCAAAGCAGTTACAATAAAATTAGATACGATATGAAAAGAAAAGTAGCAAAGTCAATATCAAGTTACGAAAATATTGATGATGCTACTTTTTTTGTTGTAGATCGACCTATTGATAAAGACATTGTTCATGAAATATATATTAAAGACATGTCCAATCTAATCAAAAAAGAAATATTATTGTTACCTATACGACAAAGAAATATAGCATTTTGTATTTTTATAAATGAATTAAGTGATAGTGAAACAGCTAGATTGTTACATATTCCACAAACAACCGTTTCATATCAAAAGAAAATTATAAGAAAAAAAATTCAAGAAAAATTAAAAATCTTTGCTAGATAGACATATTGTTTTTAGGTACTCGATTGAAGATGCATTCTTCAAGGAGGAAAACAATATGAAAAAAGAAATGAAAGCAATTATTTACTGCCGTGTTTTAACCAATGCAAACAAAAAACTTTTATGCTATCAAGAAGAAGTATTAAGAGATTTTGCACAACAAAATGAAATTGATATTGTTGGTGTAATTAAAGAAATTAGTCATGGAATGAATTTCTGCTCATTTAATATGCAACAAATAATCATGGCAATACAAAGAAAAAAAATTGATGCAGTTATTATTTATAGTCAAAATAGAATAACTACTTATGATGAGCTATTTGAAGAATTTGAAATGATTTGTACAAAAATAATGTTCATATCATTAGTTACAAAGAACATATAACTAATATAATATTTACCAAAATGATTTAATCATTATTTTCTTCAATGTTTCAATTAATTAAATGTCGTAGTCCACCTATTCTTCTTATCAAGACAAAAGAAAAGGAGAAAACTATGGAATATGACTATAAACACGAGTTCAAACTTTGGAAAGAATGGAAAGAAAATGAAGAAAAAATATTACGAGAATTAGCTTTTGACGAAAATAAAATCAATGAACTTTATAATTTTGATTGGTGTCAATTTAATGCTGAACGTCGTTTTAAAAGAAGACAAAATGTCACTCATAGTAATTTATTCATAAATTATCCAATTCAAGATAAGAAAGAAATCTTGTCCATGAATGATTTATTAGATGAAATTGAAGATGAGGCACTTTATCTATATCTTTATGAAATTGACGAAGAAATTCAGAATATCATTTTTTTAAAGTATATGGGTTATTCAGTAGAAGAAATTTCACATATTTTAGATATTAAACCAAACACTATATACTATAAAATCAGAAAAATTAAAAAAATCTTCAAAAGTTTGAAAAAAAGTAAGCTTTCAAGGCATATATAGTGAAGCCACTTAGGTTTCATTGATAGTTCCTTGAAAATAAAATAACAACTATTAGATACGTTCCTATTGTGTGAGCCTTTCAGTTATATACGCCATGACCATTGATTTGCGAGCGAACAAATATTGACTGTAAAAACATCCAGCAAATGTTTGGCGATGAAACATAATAGGCATAATGATACTTCTGCATGCAGTCGTGTGAGATACCACACGAGGGTGAAATTCCCATGAGAGCATTTGCTAATGCTTGTCTAATAGGATTCCTTAATGTTTTCGGGTTATTAGGAATAAATAGAAAACAACGATTCATATTATAAAACTTATAAGAAAAGAACTAGATTCAATCAATGTATTGAGTCTAGTTTTACATATTACATAGGAGGACAAACAAATGAAGATTAAGCGAGGTCAAATATATTTAGCGGATTTAAGTAAAGGTATTGGTTCTGAACAAGGTGGAGTAAGACCAGTACTAGTTATTCAAAACAACAAAGGTAATAAGTATAGTCCTACGCTCATTGTAGCTTGTATCACAAGCCGTTATCAGTATAAGCACCATTTGCCAACCCATTACTATATTCCTGATTCGGCAGGTCTTAAATATCGTTCTATCGTTATGATGGAGCAGATTAAAGTTATTGATAAAACACGCCTTATTAAATATATCGGTAGTGTTTCACCACGATTTATGAAGATACTAGATAAAAGAATAATGATCAGCTTAGGTATGAATTATAAGCGTAAAAAAGTCGATAAACCTAAATGTAAGTAAATTGCCATTGATTTAATAAAATCGCACATTTGTTTGTAATTTCCTATGAAGATAAAATGTAGAGGAGATGTATTGATGAAACCAGTAATCTGTGAAAAGAAAACTTATACAGTACGAGAAATTATGAAAATACTTGGCATAGGAAAGAATGCAGCTTATCAGCTTGTAGAACAAAAGTATTTTAAATCCGTTAGAATTGGCTCATCCATTCGTATCTCAAAAGAGTCATTTGATAAATGGCTAAATGACAACTTATAGAAGTGGAGGAAAAATCAATGGCAATTATTACCAAACGAAGAAAAGCATATTCTGTTATTTATCAAAAAGCAGACGAAAATGGTAAGATGATACCGGTATGGGAAACATATTACGATTATAAAACTGCACTTGCTAGAAAAAATGAAATTGAAGATATTGGTAACGAGGCAAAAATGAATATTAATAATGATACAACTATAACTGATTTTCTTATTCAATATATAAATAAAATTGGAATTAACTGTTGGAGTGAGAGTAGTTACGAGCGAAATGTTGGCTTAATCAATAACTATATTTCTAAAGTATTAGGGAATGCTAAAATCAAAAACATTAATACTAAATTTGGACAAAAAACAATAGATCAACTCAAAAAAATGCCTGCAATAGGTAAAAGAAATCAACAAAAAACTGAATATATACCAAACAGTATGATTCGATCTTGCTATGCTCTATTAAAATCATCATTTGATTATTTAGTTCAAGAAGAATTAATTGAAGCAAATCCTTTTTATGATTGTGTAGTGGTTCGTGAAAAAACAAATAAAGAAACAAAAAATTGGAATCTAACTTTTGTTAGTCATTTATTTGAAAATATAGATGATGTTCGATTGTTTGTTTTTATGCATATTATGTTTTCAACTGGATTAGGTATTTACGAAGTAAATGCAATATCATGGGAAGATGTTTATATTGATGAAGAACTATTAAAAAAAGATGAATGTTATCTTGTATCAAATAAAAGTCTTCAACGCCTGAACAAAAACACAATTCAAAAGATTGATTCAAAAAGAATTATAAAACAGTTTAAGTGCGATGGTTTTAACCAAACAAATACAAGTTTAACTCTTTTATACAAAGATATACCAAAAAGAAAGGTTCGTATTCATAAACCAGTGGCATTGTTACTTAAACATTGGAAAGAAATACAGCATGAATATATTACTATGGAAAACTCATATAACTTAATTATTACTCTTGTTAATGGAAAACCTTGTGATGATAGAAATATAACTAAAATTTATCATCGAGTTTGTAAGGAAGCTAAGCTAAACGATTTAACAATTATGAAGTTTAAAAACTATTCGCAAAAAAAATCAAAAAAAGATAATCAGACAAATGCAGATCTGTTTTATTCATCATTAGATGCGGAACTTTCATTACCAAAACAAAGAGTAAGAAAACTAAACACAATTAAACTAAATAAAAGTCATTTCACTGATAAAGTAAATGATATATTGAACAAACAGGACAATAGCGATATAAGATTATTGTTACAACAATTAAAGGATAATCCTGAATTAAAAATGAAATTGATTGAACAGCTAAAAGCGGAACTTTAATGTTTCGTTTTTTCTTTATGAAAAATCGCACATTCGATTTTATTTTTAATTTCTTTTAGAATTATCTTGAAAAAAGAAAGGAGATGTTGATATGGCATCAATTCAAAAAAGAAATAACAAATATTCTGTTGTTTATACCTACAAAGATCGCAAAGGTGTTAAACATCAAAAATGGGAAACTTTTGATTCATATGCAAAAGCACGTTCCCGTAAAGCGGAAATCGAAAATCAAATGGATAAGAACATTTTTGTTCCACCAAGTTCCCAAACAGTTAATGAATTTCTTGATTTGTTTGTAGATTTATATGGGGTTAAGAAATGGTCATTGAGCACATATGAAAGAAATACTAGTATTGCAGATAATTATATCAGACCAGTTCTTGGTGATATGAAATTACAGGATGTTACTCCATTAGTTGCTGAAAAGTACTATCGTGATTTATTAAATGCTGATAGTGTAGGAAACAAAATGTTTAAAAGCAGAAAGAAGGTATCTACTGGAACAATTAAACAAATTCATAAATATTTGAAGTGTGCCTTTGGTATCGCCTTGAAATGGGATCTTATTTCTAAAAATCCATTTTTATCTGTAGAACCACCAAAGCATGTATATAAAAAAAGAGAGATTTGGACTTCAGAAATGATTATTAAAGCACTAAAATCATGTGAAGAACCAAAACTTGCTATCGCAATACATTTATCGTTTGCGTGTTCTTTGCGTTTAGGTGAATTATTAGGACTTCGATGGAAAGATGTTCATATCAGTGATGAGGATATTGCAAAAGATGATGCTCATATTTATGTAAACTGCGAGTTATCTCAAGTATCTCTTAGGGCATTAAATGCACTAGATGAAAAAGATGTTATCTTTACATTTCCGCATTATGTTCCTAATAGAACTTATAAAACTGCAATAGTGCTTAAAAAGCCAAAAACAGAGAGCAGTAATCGAAAGATATGGTTACCTAAAACATTAGCTTATATTTTAAGAGAATGGCAAAAGGAACAAGAGAAGTACAAAGATTTCTTTGGGGAAGAATATAACAACTATGATTTAGTAATCTGTTTTGAAGATGGTAGATATTGTACGCATAACGTAATAAGAACTGCATTAAAAAAAGTAACAGAAGAAGCTGAGTTACCACCGATTGTTTTTCATTCCTTTAGACATTCTAGTACCACATATAAATTAAAACTTAATCATGGTGATATTAAGGCTACACAAGGTGATACTGGTCACTCACAGGCAGATATGGTTACTGAAGTATATAGTCATATACTTGATGAAGATCGTAAAGTAAATGCTCAAAAATTTGATGAGTCGTTTTATAAAAACTCTGGTGAAGGTATTGATCACAGTAATCCAAATCAAGAATTGGATATAACAAATCTTGTTAATTCTTTAAAAGAGGAGCCTGCACTTATGGCACAACTTATCGAGGCATTGAAATAGAATCGTACTTTAATAAAACAAACATAGAAATTTATGATATACTACTTGTACGCTTAGTCAAGTGCCCGGGGTTGCAGGTTCAAGTCCTGTCGGGTGTGCTATAAGGACAAAAAAAGCATTTTTCGTAAGTGAAATCTTTAGAAAATTCACAAATAAGAAATGCTTTTTATTTTATCTTAAAAATGTTGCTAATTCTCTGATTAGCAAAAAGGCGATTTTGATTAGCAGAAAAGTCAAAAAATAGTTCGAGTTGCACTAAAAAAAGCAATCAACACTTTAGCTGATTGCTTACAAAATGGATAGAGCACTTCCTTAGATACTAAATTTTAAATGCACGATATAAAATTAAGGTAAAACTCATAAAATGCCCTATTTATCAGTGATTTGGCGCCCTCGGTGCGAGTCGAACGCACGCAATGACCGGCTTTAGGAGAGCCGCGCTCTTTCCACTGAGCTACGGGGGCAGGTATTAAATTTTCAAAGATTCTGCTAATCAACAGGGTAGAGCTTCGCTCTCCCTTAGGAGGGCACTGCTCTATCCACTGAGCTACGAGGGCAATAATATACTTTATTCTATCATGATAAATATTCATTTTCAATTTCTATAATCATTATTTATAAGATTTTCTCATACGATTCCACTGTGTCAATAATATTTGAATATAATAAATTGTCATTTTTTCATACCATTCACCTGTTTTTAAATCAACAAGTGAATACAAATGATTTTCTCTTTCAACTAATCCCAACTGAAAATGATATAAACCAGCTTGAAGATCAACATCTATTTTCATAAAAAACCTCCCAATACATTTTATGTATCAGGAAGCATTTTATGATTTATAATTCTTTATCTACGCGAACACCATTCTCTTTAACGATTTTACCTGGCACCCCAACAACTGTACAATTTGGTGGTACATCTTTTAATACAACTGATGAAGCCCCAACGATACTATTATCCCCAATAGTAACATCACCAATAATTTTTGCTCCAGCAGAAATCATAACATTATTGCATAATGTTGGATGTCTTTTTACTTTATGCTCTCCTGTTCCAACACCACCTAAAGTCACACCTTGATATAAAATACAATCATCACCAATAATTGTTGTTTCTCCGATGACTACCCCCATACCATGATCAATAAAGAAACGTTTTCCAATTGTTGCCCCTGGATGAATTTCTATACCTGTTAAAAATCTTGCTAATTGACTTAAAAAACGTGCCAAAATCTTTAAATGTGCATTCCATAAAAAATGATTAATACGATAGAAAAACATTGCATGGACACCTGGATAGTTTAAAACAACATTGAATCTATTTCTTGCTGCTGGATCCATTTCTAAAACACGTGATACTAACCCTTTACTCATATCATCACCCTCTCTTTATTTTTTATATTTAACCACAAATGAATAAAAGAAACAATTAAGGTTATAATTTTTTTATTTATTTAAAAGGCTATCCTCTTTTTTTAACTCTTTTTTATAAAATCTCATAAACATATAAACAGTAATACAAGCTGCTATCGTATCAGAAACAGGCTCAGCAAATAAAACTGCAAACACTTTACCACTTTGATTCACGAGTGGTGCAATGGATTGTGAAAGCATAACAGCTATTTGACTTTCTCCTAATATAAGTGGAAAAATATAGATTAAAGGTATTAATAAAATAATCTTTCTTGTAATAGCCATAGCTAAGGAAACTTTTGCTTGTCCTAAAGCCATAAATGATTGTTGGCATGCAATTTGGGCACCAAAGAAAGTTGCTCCTAATAAGAAAATATGCACTGCCCAAGATGCAAACTGAATTGTCTTTGCATCATTTGCAAAAATAGAGACAAAAACATCTGAAAAGACCATAATCAATAAACTCACAAGAAAACCAAATCCTACACATAAAACCAAAACCAATTGAAAAGTTGATCTCACTCTTGAATAACGTTTTGCACCATAGTTATAACTTAAAATAGGTTGTGCTCCTTGACATAGTCCTTGTAAAGGTAAAGTAATAAACTGCCATAAACTCATTAATATTGCCATTGTTGCAACTGCCATATTTCCACCATAAAGCAACAATTGATTATTAAAAGAAATTTGTAAAAAACTTTCTGTAATATTCATCACAAATGGAGATATTCCTAAAGATAAAATAGATAAACATATTTGAGGATTACAACGAATATATTCTTTTCTAATCTTAATCGTACTCTTTTTACCAAACAAGAAAATAAGCACCCATAAAGCCGAAACCCCTTGAGAAATAATAGTTGCAAGTGCTGCACCAGAAACTCCCATATTAAACTGAAAAATAAAGATTGGATCTAAAATGATATTTAAAATAGCACCAATACATACCGTAGACATTCCTATTTTAGCAAAACCTTGCGTATTGATATATGCATTCATCCCTAATGTAATTTGAACAAATATAGTTCCTAATGCATATATATTAATGTATGCAATGGCTTGTGGTAATGTTTCAGCATTTGCTCCAAAAAGTATTAATAAAGGCTCTTTAAACAATAAAATAAGAACTGTTAAAATCACCCCTAAACTCAACAACAAAACAAAACTATTTGTCATAATTTCTTCAGCTTTATCTTTTCTTTGTTCACCAAGTTTAATAGCACATAATGGTGCTCCACCTACTCCAACTAACTGTGTAAAAGCGGTAATAAAAGTTAGTATTGGTAAAGCAACAGATAAAGCAGCCATCCCTGTTGTTCCATCTTGCATTTGCCCAATATAAACACGATCAACCATGTTATAAAGGACATTGACTAATTGAGCAATAATTGCTGGTATTGCAAGGGAAAAAAGTAGTTTAGAAACTTTTTCATAACCCAATTTATTTTCTGACATAAATATATACCTCCTTAAAAATAATTAAGAAAAAGAGTTTTCTCAAACTCTTTATACTTTTTGTGATTCATTTTTTTTTAAAATACGATGATAATCAACTTTATAAACAACAACATATAAAACAATAGCAAGCACTCCTGCGGCAACTGCATCAACAATAGAATGTTGTTTCACAAACATTGTTGATAAAGTAATCATTATAGCAGAAATGAGTGCAAAAGCATCCATACCTCTATGTCCTTTAAAACGATGACTTTTCATAATCGCTATAGCACAACCAATAGAGTTATAAACATGTATACTTGGACATACATTTTGACTCTTATCGGCACTATAAATAAAATTAACTAAAAACTGACAAAGCTGATTTCCCTCAATAACTGTTGGTCTATGATCAAAACTTGTTGGATAGACAGTAAAACAAATTAAACAAATTGTCATTCCAATAAATAAGAATGCTACACATTTATAAAAATCTTCTCTATTTGTAAAGAAGAAATATGCTACTGTACCAGCTACAAATAAAAACCAATAAACATAGGGAATAATAAACCATGATATAAAAGGAATCATTGCATCAATTGATGTATAAACATCATGAAAATTAACATTTGATCTATATTGTATTCCAAAATACCAAGGCAAATAAATAATAAAATATAAAAACACCCAAGCATGTTTATATTGAGATAAATATTTTTTCATTAATTAAAACCAAACAACTTTCTTGAAATAGAATATCCTGTAAGAATCACTTTTTTTCCTAATGTACTATCCATTTGCATACAAGAACCCAATAATGTATGTTTAATTGTTTTATACAATTCAGGATTTTTCTTTTCCATATATGCCCATAATTCATCTTTCTTTTCAAGATGTTCTTTTGTACCTGATTTCAATAATAAAACAGTTGATACAGTACAAATCATTGTTAAATATTTAATCATATAATTACGTAATTTACGACTTTTTAAACTCATAATATCACAACAATCAAACATCATTTTATTTACTCTTAATTGTTGATCAATACGTGAAATCATAATTTTTTCATTAACAGATTGATCTTCTCTTCCAATAAAATAACGATATAAATCTACATCTAAATAATACAAAGTATTAACATATGGTAATGGTTGATAAACAAACAAATTATCAACATAGAAAGTATGTTTAGGTAATTCTAAATTACAATTTCTAAGTAATTGTGTACGATAAATAACACTATGCATCAATAAGTTTTGTTGTGGATAGAAATGTTTAACATCATACCATCTAAATACACGATTTTGTGGTAAAGCATTTGTATATTTAATCACACTTGTTTTATTTTCACTAGGTTTTTCATAAACATAATTAGCAATCATCATATCAACAGTTTCATCTTGTGCATATAGATTCTTTATAGTTTCTAT
>Ga0129317_1001207_pt1 | contig 20463 bp, 13 predicted proteins | sample Cm1ome_FD_94430 | JGI IMG/M metagenome (GOLD analysis project Ga0129317, IMG submission 94430) | Eastern black-and-white colobus group fecal microbial communities from Wisconsin, USA - Cm1105 metagenome | ecosystem: Host-associated > Mammals > Digestive system > Large intestine > Fecal | place... | reverse complement strand
TGCTGCGTTATCGTCAATCGACGATGCCACCGCATCGCCTCATTCCTCCGCCTTGCAGATTGAAAATTCATCCTGCGCCATTATACTGAAAGTGAATGATACAGTACACTAGTACATCGTTTCCGAAATAACTATACCACTCACTTGTCTGCGAATCCGATTGCACAGATGAAAAAGCCTCAGCGTAGTCCGCTACGCCTACGTTTTTTCATCTGCACACCCGAATCCGCATTCTGCGCGATTGGTATAGTTATTTACGAAACGGTGTACTGGAAGATGCCCGCTTCTGTAAGTGGTGAGTTAATTACAAACCCATCTCAGTGGAAGTCCGATTTTCACTAAGATAAAGATTTAAATAATTTCACCGGGACAGGTGACTGGAAAGGAAGAAAAATGAACGTCGGAACGATTATAAGAGAGCTTGACCTGGAATTTCCAATAGACCTGGCAATGGACTGGGATAATCCGGGACTTCAGGTCGGAAGCAGTCAAAAAGAAGTGAAAAAAGTTTTTGTTGCACTGGATGCAACGAATGAAGTGATAGAGGAATGTATTGTATGGCAGGCAGATCTTCTGGTGACGCATCACCCTCTGCTGCTTTCTGGTATCAGGCAGATTAATGATGAATCAATGTACGGAAGAAAGATACTGGCATTGGCAGAGCATGGAATTGCACATTATGCCATGCATACAAATTATGATGTGGCAAAGATGGCAGAGCTGGCCGGAAGACAGATGAAGCTTCAGAATCAGGTTCCGCTTGAACAGACGGGCTGTGGGGAGGACGGGACTTTGTATGGAATCGGATGTATCGGTGATTTTGAAAAAGAGATGACGGCGGAATCATGTTGTGAGATGGTTAAGAAAGCATTTCATTTGCCGCATGTGCGATTATTCGGAGAAAAAACGACAAAAATGAAAAAAGCGGCACTCTGCCCGGGAGCGGGAAAGAGCATGATCAGCGATGCGCTTGCAGGAGGTGCACAGATCTATATTACCGGAGATATCGGGCATCATGATGGGCTGGATGCGATGGACCAGGGACTTTTGATCATTGATGCCGGACATTATGGAATTGAACAGATTTTTATTCCGCATATGGAAGCATGGATCAAAGAACATTTTAAGAATCTGGAAGTAAGAAGAACAACCGGAAAAGAACCTTTTGAGGTGATTTGACGAACACATTCGTGTCTGTATTATAATGTACGGCTCTGAGTCTTTTTGCATTTGCTCAGGTACAAAAAGATTTGAGAGTACATTTATTGAGAATGGAGGAGCAAAATGAACGAATCACAGCTGATGGTGGAGATAAACGGAGAAAAGCGGACGTATCCTTTGGAAACAACGTATCGCGAAATTGCAGAGGAATATCAGAAGGAATATCCGGCAAGGATCATACTTGCAAAGGTAGACGGAAGACTGCGGGAACTGACGAAAAAAGCAGAGAATGCAGTCAGAGTGTCTTTTGTGACGGTAAAAGATAAGGCAGGTTACAGCACATACTGCCGAAGTGTGGAATTGCTGATGCTCAAGGCAATTTATCATGTTGTCGGAGATAATCGCAAAATCGAGCGGGTAGGGGTACATTTTTCGGTGAGCGGAGGCTATTACTGCACGATGCAGGGAAGCGTACCGGTAACACAGGAGTTCCTCGATCAGGTGAAAGCGTATATGAAGGAGCTTGTGGAGAAAGCACAGCCAATCCGGAAAATATCTGTTCCGACTTATGAGGCGAGCCGCAGATTTCGGGAATATCGGATGTATGATAAGGAGCAGCTGGTGCGCTACCGCAGAGCATCCAGGGTAAATATTTATAATCTTATGACATTTGAGGATTATTTTTATGGATATATGGCACCGGATACCTCCTGGCTGACCTGCTTTGACCTGCGTCTTTATGAGGATGGCTTTGTGCTTCTTTTTCCATCGATGCAGGAACCGGAGAGTCTGCCGGAATTTTCGCCGAGTAAAAAAATCTGGCAGGTACAGAAAGATTCGATGGAATGGGGAGCAAGGCTTGGAATACCGACGGTTGGGGCGCTGAATGATTATATTGTACAAAATGATGTGAAGTCTCTGATCATGGTACAGGAAGCATTTCACGAGAAAAAAATAGCAGAGATGGCAGGAATGATTGCTGCATCGCCGGAAAAAAAGATTGTCCTGATTGCCGGGCCTTCTTCGTCAGGAAAAACAACATTTTCACATCGGCTTTCCACTCAATTGGCAGTCTACGGTTTGCATCCGCATCCGATCGCTGCAGATGATTACTTTGTTGCGAGAGAAGAAACACCAAAGGATGAAGATGGAAAATATGATTTTGAACGAATTGAAGCGATTGATATCGAGCAGCTCAATGAAGATATGACGGCTCTTTTGCGGGGAGAAATGGTGGAGCTTCCAAGCTTTAATTTTAAAACCGGAAAGCGCGAGTATAAGGGACGCTTTAAAAAACTGGAAAAAAATGATATTCTGATTATTGAAGGGATTCACGGATTAAATGATAAGCTGACCTATGCGCTCCCAAGAGAAAGCAAATTCCGGATTTATATCAGTGCTCTGACACAGCTGAATATTGATGAGCACAATCGGATACCGACAACGGATGGTCGTTTGCTCCGCCGGATTGTGAGAGATGCAAGAACCAGAGGAACATCTGCGAAAGCGACCATTGCAATGTGGGATTCTGTGCGCAGGGGAGAGGAGAACCATATTTTCCCGTATCAGGAAAATGCAGATGTGATGTTTAATTCTGCTCTGATTTATGAACTGGCCGTACTGAAACAGTATGCAGAGCCACTGCTTTTTTCAATCGGGCCGGAGGAGGATGAGTACGAAGAAGCAAAGCGGCTTTTGAAGTTTCTTGATTATTTTCTTCCGATTCCGGGGGATGCGATTCCAAATAATTCATTGATCCGGGAGTTTATCGGAGGCGGCTGCTTTGATCTGTAACAGTAACAAAACAGATCAAAACGGCCGAGAACCGAAAAGAAAAGGATTTACAAAACGGCTGTGATATGATAGAATGCGGATTGCAAAATAATAAGTAGGATAAATGGTCGCGGCTGGCAGGCCGAAAGGTGCCAGACGAGGAAAGTCCGGGCTTCACAGGGCAAGGATGCCGGATAACATCCGGTGGAGGCGACTCCAAGGACAGTGCAACAGAAATGAACCGCCGCGTTACTGCGCGGTAAGGGTGGAAGGGCAGTGTAAGAGACTACCGCCCTCCTGGTAACAGGAGGGGCATATGTAAACCCCATCCGAAGCAAGACCGCAACGAAGCATATGGCGGCCCGTCAGCTTCAGGTAGGTTGCTTGAGCCTGTCGGCAACGACAGGCCTGGATAGATGACCATTCACGACATAACCCGGCTTATCGTCCTGCTTATAACTTATAAAAAGAACTGCGCACAGAGAAATTTGTGTACAGTTCTTTTTTGCATCTGGAATTAGAAAAACCTTAAGAAAAGTACAGAGAAACCATTCTATGAATTTGGGAAAGGCTATGTTATAATAGCAACAGAAAAAAGAGCAGTCGTGTCCGCTATATATGCTTTTGGTCAGGCATAAGAGCAGAATGTCTGATTTTGTATGGAAGAAAAAGAAAAGGACATATACAGAAGGCTCAGGTAAGAAAGGAAAGGGATTACTATGAAGAAAAGACAGAGAAGATTGCTGGCTCTTTTGCTTGCAGGTGCGATGGCTGCGCTGCCGGTATCACAGGTATTTGCAGAGACATCATATGATGCATCGGCAGGAGTGGAACAGCAGATACTGTTTCCGAAGGACAGCCTGACCGGAATCACAGCCGGGCTTACCGTAGATGGTACTCAGATGGACGTGTCAGGAGAAGGAAGCTGGACGAATACAGACAGTGAAAAGGTTTATGTTGCCGATACATCGGAGGATGGTTCGATTCAGCTTACATCGGTTGGTTATGAGCTGGAAGTGGAAAATGGAACGGCAAAGCTGAAAGATGGAGATGATACGTATCATCATTATCGTTTTGGAGACTGGGAACAGCCGGATGGTTCTGTGGATCGAGCCTATTATGGGGAAGGGGACACGGTTTCCATAAAGGCAGATGATCCTAAGGACGGCATGGAGTTTACCGGATGGAAATGTGATACGGAGGGTGTGAAGATCGCTGATCCGTCCAGCAGGGAAACGACATTTCAGATGGTGAATCGCAAAGTAAAAATCACAGCGGTTTATGAAGAGAGTAAGACTCAGCAGTATACGCTTACAGTAAATAATGGAGAGGGAAGCGGAAGCTATGAAGCCGGAAGTCAGGTGACTGTGACGGCCGCAGACCGAAGCCAGGAAGGCTACGAATTTTCCGGATGGAACGTGGACAGTGCGAATGTGACACTGGATGATACCGTATCTGCAACAGCTTCCTTTACAATGCCGGAAGGGGACGTGACACTGACGGCCGGTTATACAGAAGTAGTGCAGGAGCCGGTTGCTTATACACTCACGGTAAATAATGGAGAGGGAAGCGGAAGCTATGAAGCCGGAAGCTGGGTGACTGTGACAGCTGCAGACCGAAGCCAGGAAGGCTACGAGTTTTCCGGATGGAGTGTAGACAGTGCGAATGTGACGCTTTCTGATGCATTGGAAGCGGAGACTGCTTTTACGATGCCGGAAGGAAATGTGACACTGACGGCGACGTATCAGGAAATACCACAGACCGAAGCACCGGAGACTGAACCGGTAACCGAGCCACAGACAGAAGCACCGGAGACTGAACCGGTAACCGAGGCGCAGACGGAAGCACCGGAGACTGAACCGGTAACCGAGGCGCAGACGGAAGCACCGGAGACTGAACCGGCAACCGAGGCGCAGACAGAAGCACCGGAGACTGAACCGGCAACTGAGGCGCAGACAGAAGCACCGGAGACTGAACCGGCAACTGAGGCGCAGACAGAAGCACCGGAGACTGAACCGGCAACTGAGGCGCAGACGGAAGCACCTGCGACAGAAGAACTGCAGACAGAACTGATCATAATCGATTCGGAACCGGCAACTGAGGCGCAGACAGAAGCACCGGAGACTGAACCGGCAACTGAGGCGCAGACAGAAGCACCGGAGACTGAGGCAGCAACTGAACCGCAGACAGAGACACCGGAGACTGAGCAGAAGTATGAAGTTATTGTCCATAACGGAATAGGAAGCGGTGAGTATGCGGCAGGAGAAATTGTTTCAATAGAAGCTCCGTATGAGGGCGAAGACGGAGAAGTTTTTGAAAAATGGAGTGTAGCTTCTGATGATGTAGAACTTGAGGATGAACAGCAGTCGGTTACTACATTTGTAATGCCGGAAAATCCGGTGGAGCTTACTGCAGAGTATGCGGCACCGAAATATCTGATTACAGTAGAGAACGGATCTGCAGATGCAGAGGAAATTGAGGCAGGAAAGACAGTAACCGTTACGGCGGATGATCGTTTTGAAGAGGGCCTGAAATTTTCGCATTGGGAAGGCAGTACATTGACAGATGGCGCAGACGTGATTTTTGCCGATAAGAATGCAGAGACAACAAGCTTTACGATGCCGTCGGGTGATGTTGAAATTGAGGCAGTTTTTGAAAGTGCAGGAGAGACTTATAAGGTAAAGGTTGCCAATGGACTGATTAATGGTTCTTCTACAGAAATGTTTTGTGAAGAAAATGAAGAAATCACGGTAACGGCAAATCCGAGTGTGCTGGGTCAGCAGTTTGCAAAATGGATTATCAATGACGGCACTTATGATATTGGAGAAGCCGCTTATGATGAGACAATTACGTTGACGGTAACAGAGGATTTGGACATTCTTGCTACGTATGAGGGTATTTCCTACGCAATTACGGTGAAAAACGGAAAAGCAAATTATGATGAGTGCGTCAGCGGTACGGTGGTTACAATTACTGCGGATAAGGCACCGGACGGATATGAATTTGATTCCTGGACGGTTGATACGCAGAATGTGGCACTTGCGGATGCGTATAAAGCGACAACTACTTTTACGATGCCGGAAGGAGAAGTAGCAGTATCTGCTTCTTATAAGAAGATTGTGTATACTGTAAAAGTAGAAAACGGAAGCAGTGATAAGGAGTACTACTATGCGGGGGATACGGTAACGGTAACATCCAATTATCCGGCAAGCGGAAGAGAATTTAATAAGTGGGAGGCAGTGAGCGGAAATGTATCGTTTGCAGATTCTTCCAGATGGAAAACAACCTTTACAATGCCGGCAACAGATGTATCTCTTAGGGCAACGTATAAAGACGGACCGTCACCGAATGACAATCAGATACTGGAACTGAAAGCGGGAGCAGAATATTACATTGGCGATACAATTAAATTTACTGCTTCGGGAGCAGGTATGGAAAATTCGAATCCGAATCCTGGAGATTATCGGTATCGTCCGTCTGCATACCAGATCAGCAATGTATCCGGTGTGCTGCAGTCACCGTATTCTATTTCAATGGCAATCAAGGAGGCTGGAGAATATACCGTAAAGGTAACGTACAACAAAGATGTTTATGATGGAACAAATTGGGTGTCTGATGGTACAACAGATGCAAAGTCCGTTACGTTTAAGGTAATTCCGAAGTCAGCGGCAGTACAGACCGGAGATGAAACCCCAATAGCAATCGTAGTGTCACTGGCAGTGGTATCCTGTGTAGTATTTTTGATTCTTCTCGTAGTTTTCATTCGAAGAAGAAAAAAATAAATAATTAATACGGCAGAAATCATAGCAAAAACTGCAATGAGAATGAGAACTGGAAAAATAAAAAAAGAATGTGCTTCGGCACATTCTTTTTTTATTTACATTCATCAAAGGATGAATCGTCGTATGATTTCAGCCACACCGTCATGGTTATTGTCGGCTTTTGTAATATAATTTCCGTGAGGTGCAATTTCAGGAAAAGCATTCGCCATGACAGCGCCGATATGCGCTGCTTCTAGCATTGGAATATCGTTCTGGGCATCACCTGCAGCAACGGAGTTTTCAATGGGGATTCCAAGATAATCACACATCCATTTTACTGCAAAGCCCTTGGAAACACCGGTCGGAACAATTTCAAGGAGCTCCTCGCAGGAAAAAAAGCTTTCCAGTACACCGGCATAATCCGTCTGCAATTCCTTTTGAAAAGCAAGCAGCTTTTGGCGGTCTTCGGAAACGGCAAGCAGTTTATAAGGGGTGAAATCTTTTTCAGCAGCAATGGAAGGTACGATTTTCCACGGAAGCAAAGTTGTACGGGCATATTCTTTGAGCTGCGGTGTTTCATACTCGGAAAGAATGTGGGTGGAGGAATAGGTATGAATATGGAGCTTCATTGCATGAGCACGTGTAAAGAGTGGCTCAAGAAGTTCTTTTGGAACAGAGGTTCCGAAAAGCTCTTTTTGATGAAAGCTGTCATAAATAAGACCTCCATTATAAGTAATCGCGTAGCAGCCTTCGCCGGTCAGACCAAGCCGTTTGGCCTGAGTTTGCGCACTGGCGAGAGGGCGTCCGGTAGCTATCACAATTTTATGACCGGCATGAAGTGCATCCAAAATAGCAGAACGATTGCCAGGAGTGATTTCTTTTTGATTATTTAATAAAGTACCGTCAAGGTCGGTGAAAAAAATTTTGCGGTTCATTGTCAGATTCCTCCTTTAGTCCTGAGAGGATGCTTTTATTTCCAGCCGTTCTTTTTCCATAAACTGCTCCAGCGCATCATCGCTGTCGCTGATCCAGATATCTTCCTCCTCGGCGTTCAGCCCGAGAAATTCTCTGAGAGTGCAGGTTTCATCGCTGAAATTCCACTGATCGGTCAGTGCAAAAATCTCATCAAATTCAGCTTCATACTGCATAAAACGTTCGCGAAAAGTCATAAGGTTAAAACTCCTTTCGTTGATATTCAGAATATTGTGTCAGCTAACGCTGACTGAATCGCGTGTCAGCCTCACATGCGTTCGCCTTGAATCGGTTAATTACTGCGCATATGCACGCAGGCGATACAGAAGTTCTGCTGAAATGGGAAGATTTCCGCTTCCCTGTCCAAGGTGGACGGAAGGTTTGTTTGTTCCGTGAAAATCAGATCCGCCACTTGGAAGGAGAGAGAATTCGTTCGCCAGTGAGAGCAAATACTGTGCCTGTGGTATCGTATAAGCAGAATAATAGACCTCTATACCGATCAGACCGGAAGATTTCAGAGTGGAAATCATGGTACGCAGCGAAAAATCATCAAGCGGATACTGAAGCGGATGAGCGAGGATCGGAATTCCGCCGAACTGCCGGATGATGGAAACGGCCTGAATGGTAGAAATCTTTTTGCCAGCCACATAATAACGGCAATTTTCTTCGATGTAAGAATGAAAAGCTTCAGAGATACTTTGGACAAGCCCGATTGATAGAAGATATCTTGCGAAGTGCGCTCGTGTCCAGACGCATTCGCCAAAGAGTTCAGCCATCTGTTCGTAGGAAATTGGGATGCCGCCATCTGCCATCCGGTGGATCATTTCCTGGTTTTTTGAAAGACGGTTTTGTCTAAGAGCATTAAGAAAAGCTTGAAAGCCGGGATCCTGATAGGAAAGATCAAGGCCGACGATATGAACTTCTGTGCCTTCAAAATCAGTGGATAGTTCAATGCCTGGAATAACTTCTGGGCCATCCGGCAGAGAACGCGAGGCCAGAACTGCTTCTTCAATGCCATCTGTTGTATCGTGGTCGGTAAGCGCAAAGGCAGAAAGAGAAAGAGAGGAGGCAAGAGCTGCCAGACTGGACGGTGATACAGTACCGTCAGAAGCAGAAGAATGAACGTGAAGATCAATGGTTTTCATTTGAAAGCTCCTTTGATGCAAACTTCTTTGACAAGAAACATCATCAGTATAGCGAAAAATGAAAAAAATGTAAAGAAAAAAGCTTACTGCATGCAGTAAGCTTTCAGTACAGTCCGTACGAGAATCGAACTCGTGTTTCCGCCGTGAGAGGGCGGCGTCTTAACCGCTTGACCAACGAACCATGTTTGCTATGTCAGTATTATAAGTGATACATCCGAGAATGTCAACTACTTTTTTATAAAAATTCAAATTTTTATGAATGAACAAATAATTATATTAATTCGAAAAATATAAAAAAACGAAAAAACAAGAAAAAAACAAAAAAACAAAAAAATTTAAAAAAGGTGTTGACATTTAAAAAAAGATATAGTATAGTACTAAATGTTCCGAGCGATACAACAACATAGCGATGCGGAATACAAATTAAATGCGATAGTAGTACAGTTGGTAGTACGCCACCTTGCCAAGGTGGAGGTCGCGGGTTCGAGTCCCGTCTGTCGCTCTTAAAATCTGAACATCAGATTTTGAATTGAATACATCGGTCTTGACCGAGAAATGCGATAGTAGTACAGTTGGTAGTACGCCACCTTGCCAAGGTGGAGGTCGCGGGTTCGAGTCCCGTCTGTCGCTCTTCCTATCTCAGAAGTCATTGCTTCTGAGATATTTTTTTGCAATTGAAGACTTCAAACGGTGGATAAAGCTGCTTATCTGCGTTCATGAGCAAGTAGCGAAACGGATTGCGAATGTCCGCTTTACACAAGAAATTTGTTGCGGAAGAAATACATGGCATCTGTAAATCTGTGCTTGCATGGTTGGCAGCTTCGCTTTATAATGAAATGACAGCAATGGCTGATTACAACCCGGGAGGAAATTATGATCGAACAGTTACTGACATTGGATGGAAATATACTGCTCTGGATTCAGGAACACGTAAGAGCGGAATGGCTGACGCCAATCGTGAAAGTGGTGACAAAGCTTGGAAGCATCGGATTTATCTGGATCATACTGTGTTTGTTTCTGCTGTGCTTCAGGAAAACAAGAAAGGCGGGGGTGGCAGGACTTCTGGCACTTGTACTGTCTCTTCTGATTAATAATGTAATTTTAAAACGACTTGTAGCAAGAACGAGGCCGTATGAAGTGATCGCAGGCCTGGAGCTTCTTACAAAAAAAGCGACGGATTTTTCTTTTCCGTCCGGTCATTCAGCGAGTTCCTTTGCGACGGCAGCTGCAGTGTGCAGTACGCAGAAGGGCAGCCGGTGGCGCTGGCTCGTTCTGATCGGTGCAGTATGTATGGCATTCACAAGACTTTATATTGGAATTCATTATCCGTCGGATGTAATCTGTGGCGCAATAAGCGGTACGCTTTGTGGACTTGCAGCAGCTTTTCTGACAGATCTTGCGGAAAAACACCTGCGCAATACAAGAAATATTTGATAAATGGAGAGGTTTGTTTCTATGAAAAAAGAAATCGTTGTCCGGCAGAATCGGTGTGACAATGAAATGAATCTGTTGCTGTTTGGCAGTTTTTTTCTGTATTTTGCGATGCAGTTTTTTATTGGCGAGCCAACGGAGCAGGCAGGTCTGGTAAACGGTCTGAATCTGCTTTTGTATATGGTATTTGTTCCGGGATTTCTTTTTCGGCTGGGATACTGTTTTCGTGGAATCAGTCTGATGAAAGAAGAGGCGCAGGGAAAGAAATATCTGGGGAAGATGGCACTTCGTTTCTGGCTGTATTTTCTGGCGCTCGCCGTTGGATATGGTGTGTATGTATCGCAGCTTCCGCTTTTTTATTGCCTGAATAATATCATTACATTTATGGATATCCCGGCAGTTTCAGCAGTCTTTTTTGCACTGGCACTAACGTCTGTCTTTACAGTTGCGTTTTACAGCAGCCTGAAAAAGCTGGGTGAAAATGAAAAAGTGCTTCTCCTGCTTGCCATTGTGTTGGTGCTCCTTGCGCTGCTGCGGGTAAAAGGGGAAACGTATACGATCACAGCTGCACTTTTTGGAGCAGATACACAGCAGACAGTACCGGCAGTTCCGTATTTTGCTTATTTTTTGTTTGGCATGTGGATCGGAGAGAAAAAACCGGGATTCCAGTGGAAAATTGCAGGAATGGCGGCAGCAGTTACAGCTGCTTCACTTGCTTTATATCGAACACCGCTGCAGGATCTGTGCAGAGTAACGGCATCACTTTTGCCGGTGTACCTTATTTATGTTCTGAGTGAGGTGCTGTCCAATCTGACGGTTCGCTTTTATGTGGTGCGTTTTGTGACAGATACCGTTGAGCTTGTTTTTGCTGCATATGCGGTGGTTTTGATCATCTGCAAAAATTCCGACCGGCTTGCAGGCGCGTTGCCGGTGAAGGTGATTATAGCGGCAATATGTGTAATTGCAGTGATTTATGCAGCGATTGTTCTGTTCTGGTTTTTTGCAAAGCTGTACGAGCGATGGGCTGTTTATTTTGAGCAAAAGATAAAGCATAAGACTGCTGTTTATTTTCTGATTTACACCATCGTGTTTGCCTTTCTCCTCCTGCTTGCATTTGCAGATTTTGTAAAAACCGGCCGGACACTTCTCTGGCGGGCAGACGGAGTTTCGCAGTATTATCCGAAGGCTGTTTACTTTGTGGAATGTATCCAGAATTTAGTGAAAAGCTTTTTAAAGGGAGATTTTACGCTTCCGATGTATGACTTCCGACTTGGATTTGGAGGGGAAATCACGTACAGTCTGGAACCGCTTTATTTCCTGTTTGCATTATTTGGAAAAAAGAACGTGGAGTTTACGTATACATTTCTGATACTGCTCCGGTTCTATCTTTCCGGTGTGGCATTTTCTGTCTTTTGCCTGTATTTCAAAAAGGATTACGTGACCACATTTGTGGCCAGCTGTGTGTACGTATTCTGTGGGTTCTCGTTCTTCGGAGGGGCGAGACATGCGATGTTTATGATTCCGATGATTCTGTTTCCGCTGCTTCTGATCGCAGTTGAGGAGATCATTCGGGGGAAACGGTGGTATCTGTGCACAATTTTTGTTGCGATTTCCCTGTTTTCGAATTATTATTTCCTGTATATGAATACGATCGGAATGGGCATTTATTTTCTGGTACGTTTTTTCTGTCAGGAGGAAAAGGAAAAAAAGACATTCTTAAAATTCATACAAAAGGGATTGGTTATTTGCGGAACATATCTTCTTGGCGTAGCAATGTCCTGTATCGTACTGGTAACGACATTTGGTCTGTATGTGGGTTCGGATCGAAGCAGTACAGCTCTGATTAAAACGCCATCGTTGTTTTATTATACGAAGGAATGGATCCTGCGCTGCTTCCTGTGCTTTCCGACAACGGCAAATTCACCTGGAGAATGGCTGAAACTCGGATTTTTACCGATTGCATTTATTGCAGTGGTATTTCTGTTTACAAGAAAAGGCAGAAAAGAATTGAAGATCTTTTCTGTGATTGAACTGATTATGATGGTGCTCCCGCTTTCCGGTTTTGTGCTGAATGGATTCAGTTCGGTATCGAATCGCTGGTGTTATATGATCTCAATGCTGGCTGCTTATATTGTGGCAGACTGTCTAAGGGATATGTGTGAGATGGAGAAACGGGAAAAGCTGATCTGTGCAGCCGTAATCGGAGTCTATGGCTATCTTGCGTTTTTTGGCAATTATATGACAACACGGCACGTACAGCGGGCTTTTTGGGGACTTGCCCTTACGTATGCGGGGCTTTTGTTCTGTCAGAAAAAATTCCCCAAATTCCGTTATGTGGCAAAGCAGAGCCTGCTGATCCTGATGACGGTAGTGATGATTTTTGTAAACGGTCATGCCTTGTATGGAACGGCAAAGGTTGTAGAAGAGTATGTTGCCGCCGGAAAGCCTCAAGGTGAGATCGAAGATTCTCCGCTGCGTGCAGTAGCTGAGGTGGGAGATGACAGCTTTTACCGTGTTGCGGTACCAAAATTAAATTATTCGACGATCTCTTCGGCAATGCTTCTTGATTATAATGGAATCGTTATGTTTAACAGCACAATTAATTCGGCGATTTCTGAGTATCTTGAAGCGATGGGGGCAACGAGCTACAGCGTGACCCAGCTGCTGGGATTGAGTAACCGGGCATTTATGACGGAGCTGGCAGCCGTGAAATATTATGCATACTATGATATTGCTTCCACAAGAAAACCGCCGTATGGAAATGAAGCGATTCTGGAGACGGAGCTTGACGGGAAAAAGACGACAGTATGTGAAAATAAGTATGCGATGCCGCTTGGGTATACGTATGAAAAAGCTGTTTCCAGAGAAGAACTGGAGTCGTATGACGTACTGGAGCGTCAGGAGGTACTGATGCAGCGTGTAATGCTTGAGGATGTACCGAAGCAGGGAACAGATGGCATTCTCACGACCGCAGAACCGATCAAATTTACGACACAGGAATCGGGGCTGTATTATAATGGAACCTCGCTTGGAACAGTACGGGAGGACGGAACAGAGGACACGTCCAAAAACCGTACGATAACACTCTGTTTTGACGGACAGGCGAATTCAGAAACGTATCTCGTTTTGAAAAATGCGGTGTTGCCGGGTGATGGTTCTGAGACGAGAGTGAATATTACGTTCGAGACAAATGGAGACAGTTATACTTATAATTTCCGCTCGGAGGATGATCGTTACGGTACAAAGCAGAAGGATTACGTTATCAATCTCGGATATCATAAAGAAGCGGTTACAAAATGTACTATCCGTTTCAACAGAGATGCGGTGGTGAATTTTGATTCGCTGGAACTGTATGCGCAGCCAATGAAGAATCTTTCGAAGTATGCGGATGCGCTGCGGGAAGATGTGCTGGAAAATGAGAAGGTGGACGGCAATCGCGTAAGCGGAACGATTTTACTTGATCAGGATAAGTATCTGGTATTGAGCATACCGTATCAGAAGGGCTGGACTGCTTATGTAGACGGAGAAAAAACAGAACTTTTGCGTGCAAATTATATGTATATGGCGCTTCCACTTGCAGCAGGTGAACACGAGATTTTGCTGGAATTTGAAATCCCGGGTGTAAAATATGCGCTTGTGATTATGCCATCGGCATTTGGTGTATTTATCGTGCTGCTTGGAGTCCGGGTGATCCGAAAACGCAGAGCGTTGAAAAAGCAGAAAAAGGCAATGGAAGAGCAGTAAGGAGAGATAAAATTGTTATATTCAATTATCATACCATGCTATCGGTCTTCCCAGACGATTCGCAAGGTCGTTGAGATGACGATGGCGGAACTGAAAAAACTTGAAATTTCTGAGTATGAGTTTGTACTTGTGGATGATTGCTCTCCGGATGAGGGAGCAACTATGGCCGCACTTCTTTCTCTTGTACGGGATTATCCGTGTGTGCGGGCTGTGGAGCTTGCCAAAAATGCCGGACAGCATAATGCTGTGATGGCAGGGCTGAATTACGCAAAAGGGGATGCATTTATCGCAATGGATGATGATATGCAGACACATCCGTCCCAGCTGAAATATCTTCTGGAAAAGTTTTACGAGGGTTATGACATTGTGTATGGCTATTATCCGGATAAGAAGCATAGTAAGTTCCGAAATTTCGGAAGCTACATTAACTCCTTGTCTGTGCGGGTTCTTCTGAAGAAACCAAAGGATCTGAAAACCTCAAGCTTTTGGGTGATCCGACGATTTGTGCGTGATTATGCCGTACAGTACCGCAGTGCTTACACCCATTTGCAGGGATTGTTTTTGCGTACAACACGAAATATCTGCTCTGTACCGATCCGTCATTTTGAGAGGGAAGTAGGAACATCCAATTATACTTTGAAAAAATTATTGAAGCTGTGGTCAAATATCATCGGATTTTCAATTGTACCGCTGCAGCTGGCCATGAAAACCGGTTTTGCATTTTCGGCGATCGGTCTTCTTGGTGCAATTGCGGTTGTAATTCTGAAGCTGATCCGGCCAGCAACGTATATTGGATGGCCATCGATGATGGCAGCAATCTGCTTCTTCTCCGGCGTAAATTTGTTATTTATGGGTGTGATCGGAGAATACATAGGAAGAATTTTCCTTGGCATGAGCAATAATCCGCAGTTTGTTGTGCGTCAGATACATGAACAGGGGGTAGAAGAGAGAATTCTTTCAGAGGCGGAATTGCGGCTGAAAAAAGAGGGCGAAAGGATGCCTCATACGGAGGAAGAAGTAAAAGAAGAAGAGCGCGCGGCGCATGATGGCAGAACGAAAAGCGGAGAGCCGCTTTAATATAAGGAGGGTATATGAAAAAGCTGATGATTATGGGAGCCGGGATTTATCAGGTTCCGCTGTTGAAAAAAGCAAAGGAAATGGGAATCTATACAATCGCGGTAAGTATTCCGGGAAATTATCCGGGTTTTGCACTTGCGGATAAGGTGTACTATGAAAATACTGTGGATTATGAAAAGGTTCTTGAGCTTGCAAAGCAGGAAAAAATTGATGGAATTGTCACGGCAGGAACGGATGTTGCGGTGATTACGATTGGAAAGGTCTGTGATGAGCTGGGGCTTTCCGGCATTAGCTTTGAGGCGGCTAAAATTGCTTCCAATAAGATTCTGATGAAAGAAAAATATGAGGAATATGGGGTACGTACCGCAAGATTTCGCGAGCTGCAGTTTGAAGATTCCATCGAAGAAAAGACAAAGGGATTGAATTTCCCACTGATCTTTAAGGCAGTGGATTCTTCCGGAAGCCGTGGAATCATCCGTGTAAATGCACCGGAAGAATTCGAAACGGCAAGGGAGATCGTAAAGGCAAGTTCCAGAACGAATTCTTATATTATTGAAGAGTTTATTGAGGGCGAGGAATTCGGAGCACAGGCATTTGTATATCACGGAAAAGTACAGTTTATTCTTCCGCACGGTGATTACGTGTTCCAGGGAGATACAGGAGTACCGATCGGTCATTTTGCACCGTATGTACTTAGTGAAGCACAGCTCAATGATACGAAGGTACAGCTTGAGCATGCAATTACCGCAATGGGGCTTGATAATTGTGCGGTTAATGCGGACTTCATTATGAAGGACGGAAAGACGTATGTACTGGAACTGGGAGGACGTTCCGGAGCAACGTGTCTGGCAGAGCTGGTGTCGATTTATTATGGCTTTGATTATTATGAAAAGCTGATTCTTGCTGCGCTTGGTGAGGATCTGACGTTTCCTCAGAAACAGGCTGCACCGAATGCAAGCATGCTTCTGCGCAGTGACAAGGACGGGGTGATCAAATCAATCACGAATGAGAATACGGAAGACGAGGATATTGTTGAAATTCAGTTTGATTTTAAGGTTGGAGACTCGGTAAAGAAATTCCATGTGGGACCGCATCGGATCGGTCATGTGATCACAAAGGGAAAAACGCTGGATGCAGCAGTAGAGAAGCTGAACGAAGCACTTGGGAAGATTCATATTATCGTAGAATAGTCGTTTATTGCAGAGTGACTGCTCCGAATATACACTTTACCCACCAGAGCATGTCAGTCAGATGATTTTCGAAAAAGTATTGATTTTATGGCAAAACGGGTTTAAAATGGGCAATTGGCTATAGTAACGTAAGAAACTGCAGCCGGTTGCCTTTTTCATTAACAGGGATACCGTTGCGACAGAATGAGAACAGCTGTATAACAGGAAGAGAAAAAGAGAGTACATGAAAGTGTCAGGAGGTAAAAAATGATTCAGAGAAAGAAAAAAACAGGAAAATGTCTGAGAAAAATGCTTTTGGGCATTGTGGCAGTATGGATGCTGTTTGGCAGTATGATGGTGCTGGCGCAGGAAGAATCACAGCTTCCAAATGGAAAGAGTGTTTATAATCTGCTGTTGATCGGTTCGGATCACAGAGATACGAGCTGGAATGGAAATTCAGATGTAATGATGGTAATGACGGTCAATCAGGAGATGCATAAGCTGTTCCTGACTTCTTTTATGCGTGATCTGTATGCGAATATTCCGGGATACGGCGTGCACAAACTGAATTACGCGTATGCAGTTGGCGGAGCAGAAGTTTTGATCGATACGCTGGAGGATAATTATAATCTGGAAATTGATAATTATGCGGTGGTCGATTTTGATACGATGTCTGATATTGTGGATATTGTCGGCGGCGTTGAAATGGAGGTAAGCGATGCGGAAGTTGATGTCCTGAACGGATATCTTGTAAGCATGGGCGCAGAAGAGAGCAAGCTTCCAAGTGGCGGTACATACGTTTTAAACGGAAGACAGGCAGTTGCCTATATGCGGATCCGCTACGTGGGAAATGCAGATTACCAGAGAACGCAGCGTCAAAGAGATGTGCTGACCAGGATTTTTGAATCAATGAAAGGGATGGATGCAACCGGTTTGACGGAATTGGCAAATAAGATCCTTCCGTGTGTGGATCATAATATTGATGCAATGGGAATGATTCGTTTGATGGCGCTTTTACCGGAGCTGACCGGATACGATCTGGAGGAAAGCCGGATCCCGTATGATGATCTGTATCATTCTGAGGGCGAGATGCTGGTACCGGATTTTGCCGCGACAATCAGTAGGTTGCATGAGACACTGTATGGCAGACAGTAAAAGTATCGGAAGAAAATCACAGACAGTGTTACGTATTGTGAAGGTCCGTTTTACAGCGGATCGAAAGCAGACAATCAGATAAAAGAAGAGACAGACAGAAATGATTTGATGATTCAGGATTTCTGCTGTCTCTTTTCATTTTTTATTTGTTCTTTTTTCTTACCATGCTCAGAATTGGTTTCAGCTTTGGAAGAAAATACCAGATGCTGACAGGAAACGCAATTACTGCGATGAGATAACGCAGGTAAGAAGGCAGTTGATAGGTGCTCATTGTAATGACACAGAGTAAAAAGTAGCTGCAGGAGATCAGCAGTGTTTTGGAAAGCGGAATCAGTTGTTCGCCGGTCAGCCTTTTTTCCATAAATGCCTGGATGATCATCAGTGCCATGTATGAGAATGCCGTTGTATATGCGGCGGCCTGGTAGCCGAACCACTTAATTCCGAGATAATTTAAAAATACGTTTAAAAACATGACGGATACGGTGGAAGCGGCTACAGAGGCTGTTTTTTTGTGATAATTCTGAATTGCTGTGTAGCTGTAGCTGTAAAAGCGGAACAAGGTGCCTGTAACCATCGGAGCAACCAGATAAATGGCATCTATATATTTGTGGCCGCCAAGAATCAGAATGATCTCAGGAGCAAAGAGAACCAGTGCCCATGAAATCACGCCGAAGCCGTGCATGAGAACAGACCAGGAATTGCAGATATCGCGGCTTTCACCAATGGAAATCTTTTCATACATCCATGGCAGCCATGCATTCCAGACAGAGTCTTCCAGAATCCAGATGATGTAGGAAACGGTGGTGGCAACAGCGAAAACAGAGCCTTTAATATCACCGGTCATGGCAGTTACCATCAGCTTATCCGCCTGATTCATAATCTGGATGGAAAGTACCTCCGGGATCAAAGGAAGACTGAATTTAAGTGCGTATTTCCAGTAGGACAGATCGATCAGTTTTTTTCCCTGCACGAGCATGAGTGCAGCAACCGCAAACCCGCCGATGATCATAGGAATATAATATCCTGCAATACGCAGCTGCATCAGTGCATCTTCATGTCCTGCTCTTTTTCCGAGTACAACAAGAAGTACAGACAGAAGTGTAGCAGGAATAACGGTAATGGCGGTAATTGTGGTGCTTACACGGTAGCGCATCATCTGTTTTTCACGGCGCTGCATATAAAAAAGACTCGTATGCGCATACGTGTAAAGAAACGCGATGATGAGCATGAAATCATTCATGGAGCAGAGCGCCTCTGCCTGTTTCCGAAAGATCAGAAAAATCACGAAAAAAGCGGAGATGGACAGGTAGGAGAGCGTCTGTACGCTGGAGACGTATTCGTTGAATTTTTCCCGGACATCGTATTTGGCCCGTTCGACACTTCGCCAGAGGCATAAGGACATGACCGGTGCGAAGATCAGAAGCCAGGACTCATAGATTTTGTATTGATTGTACTGGGTCTGCGAGAGCAGCCTTGTAAAAACCGGTGTCATTAAAAAAGTAATGCCGCGGACAATGAGCTGGCAGGCGATATAAAAGATTCCGGCCTTAAAGGCGCGGCGGTTTAAAGAGGAATCCTGATTTTTTTCTGTCATGGCTCAGCCCTTCTTTGAAATTTCACATACAAAGCAGCGCAGTTTTCCGTTTGGATCAGGCGGAATAACATCAAGCCACTCAATGCGAAAACGAAATTCATCTTTGTAGATATCATGCAGCTTCTTCAGGAAAAAGTCAGCAATCTGTTCTTTTGTATAAGTAGTATCAACCGGATCACGTACCAGTTCAACGCGCATATCGTGATACGATTCCTGGACAAAACGGAACTGGGCGATACCGGTAATACCGTTTGAGATCTTGCGCAGCTCAAGAACAGAAGTACTTTCTTTGTTTTCATGGAGTACCATATCATTAAGCCGTCCGTGGATTTTTGTAACGTACCGAATGCCTTCCTTTACATAGGAGGAGGCAGTATCGCCGATATCATAATTGATCAGCGGGAAATCGGTCTTGAAAAGCGGTGTAATAATGACACGGCCATTTTCGGCAAGCTGATTGCGGTCATCGTAAATATTGACAACGTGCGTGTCGTTGCAGATATCATAGTAGTTTTTTCCTGGCGCTTTAATGATGCAGCTGCCGGTTTCATCACTTCCGTATGCATCGACAAGTCCCGGACCGAAGGTCTTTTCCAGCGTTTTGCGCGTCATTTCATCGACCATTTCGCTGACCGGAATATACCATTTCGGATGGTGAATGGAAAGTCCGTGCTCCTGTGCATACAGAGCGATGCGCACAATACAGTTTTTGCGGAGACAGATCAGATCCGGCTGATAGGCATTGAGATCCCGGATGACGTCTGCCATGCCCTCAGGCGTGCAGCGTGTTTCGGAAAGCTTTCGGCGCTGCAGGATACCAAAGCGCTGCAAAATGGAATCATGCTGCTTTTTTTCTTTGCGATAACTGGATTCAAAGGTGATCATTTTTCCGAAGAGCGGATTATAACCAAATGTCATCAGGACACGGATCCAGTTAGCATTTGTGCAGGCATGTTCACGCTGAGACTGATACAGAGTAAGCGGAACACCGGTCGAACCGCTTGTGCTGGTGGTATCCCAGGAATCACGGGTCTCTGGGTGGGTATCGTACATTTCCTTCATCCAGGCGCGAAGCTCGGCTTTAGTCAGAACCGGAAATTTGACAAGATCTTCACTGCAGTGAAAATCATCCGGAGTAAGATGATGGTCATCGAAGCGTTTTCGGTAAAAAGGGATTTCGTAGGCGGCCTTCATGACTTTATGTACATTTCGGTTTTGCTTTTTTTTGATTTTTGCGCGGTCTTCGGAAAATTTTTTATCCAGTACCAGAAGATAGTACAGGGTAGAGACGTTGGTCAGTTTTTTCTGTAGCTGTAAACTCATGACAGATTCTCCTCTATGGTTCATTTTTGTAATGATGCTAGTGTACTGTATCACTCACATTTGGCCTAATGGCTTGTCTGAATTTCCATCTGCTGCGTTATCGTCAATCGACGATGCCACCGCATCGCCTCATTCCTCCGCCTTGCAGATTGAAAATT
>Ga0129317_1001206_pt1 | contig 20466 bp, 15 predicted proteins | sample Cm1ome_FD_94430 | JGI IMG/M metagenome (GOLD analysis project Ga0129317, IMG submission 94430) | Eastern black-and-white colobus group fecal microbial communities from Wisconsin, USA - Cm1105 metagenome | ecosystem: Host-associated > Mammals > Digestive system > Large intestine > Fecal | place... | reverse complement strand
TAAGAAAAATAAGTCCGTATCCGGACAGAATGGAATAAGCCCGTAACCGGGCAGAAAAACCGCGGGGCACGCGGGGATAGCCTGTGAAACCTGGCTCGCTGGAGCTATTGAACAGGAAGCCCCCACTTCAAAATCGGAGATTTAAGTGGTGGGAGCATGTCACTAAGAAGGATGGATGCATTGCTTCCTTTACATATCAGGGAGTAGCGCTTCTTGAAAATGGACCGACACCGAACTTCTGGAGAGCACCGACAGACAGTGACCTTGGATATTATTCTGCAAATGTTCTTTCAGACTGGAGATACGCTGGTGCAGACAGAACTATCACAAATGTAAGCGTAGATGCAGAGGCAGGAAACAAGGTCGTAATTACGGTAAAAGCAACACTTCCGACCGGCACAGAATCTGGCTGGCAGCAGGTTTATACCGTATATGGAACCGGAGATGTTAAGATTACAAGTATATTAACACCTGGAAGCGCAGACCTTCCGATGATTCCGGAAATTGGCAACCTTCTTGTATTACCGAAGGAATTCCATAATGTAACATGGTATGGACGTGGACCGGAGGAGAACTACATCGACAGAAAGACCGGATACAACATCGGCTTATATCAGAGTACCGTAGAGGATTTCTTTGTGGATTATATCAAGCCACAGGAAACAGGAAACCGTACAGATGTAAGATGGGTAAGCATGACCAATGATGATGGTATCGGATTGCTTGCAAAATCATTTACACCGATTGAGTTTAATGCTCTTGGATATACACCGGAAGACCTGACCAATAATCTTCATTCTTATTTACTTTCGGAGAGTGACAGTGTGATCTGGAGACTGAATTACAAGCAGATGGGACTTGGAGGAGATAACTCCTGGGGTGCAAGACCGCTTGATAAATATCAGATTCCGGCAAACCAGACTTACAAGTATACCTTTACATTGAAACCGATTTCTACAAGTGATGTAGATGCATCTATGGCAGAATCAAAGGTAGTATTACCGTAAGTACTTTCTAACGAAGGTGATATTACTGCAAGTACTTTTGACGAAGGCAATATTACCACAAGCGCTTTCTGACAAAAGCAGCATTACTGTAAGTACTTTCTAGCAAAAACGGCATTAACGTAAATACTTTCTGACAGATGAAATGTCACTGTGAAGTGACATGGCGACAGTAATAGAGAAGGACCAGGGCTCTTATGAACCCCGGTCCTTCTCTTTGTGGTACTATGAAGTGTTAATTATGAAGCGTTAATTATGAAGCGTTAATTTATGAAACGTTATGAAATGCTAATTATGAAGCGTTAATTATGAAGTATTAATTCATTAATAGAGATAGTTTTTATTGACATATCCATTCCGGTCAAGCTTTGGTGAGTACACATACCAGTAGGTAGAGCCGCTGGAATCGATGACAGTTACCGTATCTCCGGTATAAAGCTTTCCGATCTCATTGGAAGCATCGTAGGCGGTATCATTTCTGAGTGCCAGATAACCGGAGCTTACACGGACTGTTTTAGTCGTGACCGGAGCCGGAGAGGAAGTCTCTGTGACAAGGTAATTGCGGTTTACATAACCATTTTTGTCATACTTCGGGGAATATACGTACCAGTAAGTGGAATCACTGGTATCGAGCAGCTGTACGGTGTCGCCGGTATAAAGCTTTCCGATTTCATTAGAGGAATCAAAAGCCATGGAGCTGCGCAGAGCCAGATAGCCGGACGTAACACTGACAATGCGGGTTTCTTTTGTCTCGTAAGATGAGCCGCTGTAAATATAATTCCTGTTTACATAACCGTATTTTCCGAGCTTTGAGGAGTATACATACCAATAAGTCGGGTCGCTGGAATCGCTGACTTCCACGGTATCACCAGTATAAAGTCTGCCGATCTCATTGGAAGCGTCAAAGGCTTTTGAGCTGCGAAGCGCAAGGTAACCGCTGCTGACATTTACAGTCCAGGAAGAGTCAGGAATAAGCGGTGCACCGGTGGAGGCATAAAGATAATTCTTGTTTACGTAGCCGTACTGCCCAAGCTTTGGCGAATACACGTACCAATAAGTAGAGTCGCTGGTATCCTGCACCTGTACGGTGTCACCGTTATAGAGCTTTCCGATTTCATTGGAAGCATCGAAGGCTTTTGCGCTTCGAAGCGCGAGATAACCGCTGGAAACGCTTACCGTATAAGAGGAAGAATAAATCGGAGCAGAGGTGGTTACGGGAGTCAGATAATCTTTGTTGACGTATCCGTATTTGTCATGCTTTGGAGAATAGACGAACCAGTAGGTGCTTGTGGTCATATCACACAATTCCACGGTATCATTGGTGTAAAGCTTTCCGATTTCATTGGAAGCGCTGTAGGCCGTGTCATTTCGAAGCGCAAGATAACCGCTGCTCACCACAACGCGGTAAGTTGTACCGGCTGCCTTGCCGGAAAGTGTGACAGATGGAAATACAAATGTCAGGATAAGAGCAAGCAGAGCCAGCCATGTCAGTTTTTTAGTTTTCATATAAAATCCCCCTTTCGTTCCGGATATTCACCGGAAGTATCGTTGCAAATTTACAGCTGCGTGATGAAGCGTTGCCGTGTTACATATATAAATTGCATATATATAATAGGAAGCAATTGTGTTAATAACTCTGTTTGTGCTCCGATTGGAGTTCATACAATCCTGCAAGCAGCGAAGCAGATTGCGGATATCCGCTCGGCTCGAACCAGTCAAGTCCTCTGGATTGCGCAGAGCAGGAAACAGTGGCTTAGTGGTAAAGATCGTAAATCTGTCTGCTCAGCGATGCAATCGTACTCTGAGCAGCGCCACAGTCACCGAGATGCTCTGACATAAAGACAATGATAAGATCGTTATCGGTGTCGTAAAGAATCGCTGCATCATTTTCCACATCATCGAGCTCGCCGGTCTTATTTGCGGTATACACACCGTCCGGAAGCTGTGCTGGAATTTTGTGTTTTCTTGTCTGAGCACAGAGCAGGGAAAACATATCAGAGGCATTTGCCTGGGCAGTCTGGGCGGCAGTCGTACTTGCCTGGGAGTCGGTATCCGTTTCAGTGAGCACCTCTGTCAGTTCTGTTTCCGGGTCAGCAGCCGTTTCGTCAGCAGTTTCGGACTGTGCAGGTGACTCATCGGCAGTTTCGGACTGTGCAGGTGACTCATCGGCAGTTTCAGACTGCGCAGGTGACTCATCGGCAGTTTCGGACTCGGCAGAAAGCTTTTTTTGATACCCGTTCTGGTATACCATCTTCAGAAAGGCACCGCAATTAGAAACGGATGTATAATTATCTCCGAATTCATTGCTGTGCAGAAGCAGCCGTCCCATGCTGGTTGTCGTGTAACCGTGCGCAAGGCAATAATTGTTAACGATCTGCATGCCGGCCTGAGCGTCACCGAAGCCAAGGCAGGTCGTCAGCTCATTTGCCGCATCGTTGTCACTTACGGTGATCATGGTATAGAGATCAGCGTCAATGATATCTTTTCCGTACTGCTCGGCGAGTGCATCGTAATTTTCATAAACGGCACCCATAATATACAGCTTGATCAGACTTGCCGCCTGCATTCGGTGATCATTGATGGTTCCTTCTGCGCCTGTTGCAAGATCACAGACATATACACTCCAGTCACCGTTTGAAACCGGGAGCAGTGTCTGAATCTGGGCAAGCACGGAAGAAAGCTTTTCGTCCGTAAAAGAAGATTCGGACTGCGTGGCAATATCTGTATTCTGCCCATCGCCGGCAAGAGCGCTCTCTGTATTCTGCCCGTCGCCGGCAAGAGAGTCCTCTGCATTCTGTCCGTTGCCAATGAGTGCGTCCTCTGTGGTCTTACCGTATCCGGCAAGCGTATCGCTGTTAGAAGAGACATTCTGGCGCTCATCGACGGTTTCCGCATTCTGGTGATTTCCCACAGTGCCACCGCCTGCAGAGGTTTCGCTTTGCCCGTCCCGCTGCATTTCCTCAATGGATTCGATATCAAGCTCCTGAGCGGATGCAGTCAGGCTGTTAAATGGAATGACGGAAAATTTGCCGATAGCTGGAGCTGTGCCGGTCAGAACCGAACCGGCGAGCAATAGAAGTGCGCCCGTGCGGCAGCGCTTTCTTTTGCTTTTTAAAAAAAGTGACATACAAATACCTCCTTACGCTTTGATCATGCTCTGATATGTGATCCTGCAAGTAGCAAAGCGGATTGAGAAGATCCGATTTGATTACCGCGTATAACCGAATGACTGGTGAAACGAAAAATTAGTCTATCTGTTTCTTATATTATAGGAAAAGAGCGGATTAAAAGCAAGAAAAGAAAGTGTTTCATCGGGAAAATATTAGTTAAGATTTTTCAAATATACACGAAAGAGCTTCGGATATGTGGGCTTGGCTGTGACAGCAACAAAAGAGTTGTTTTAACGGTAAATCGTCTGCCTGGATTGGTTGACAATGGAACCGTGGTATGATAAAGTTGTCTTCATGGTGTTAGCGAAAACTAACAAAAGATATTTCGAACTAATCAGAAAAGGGGACAGAGGAAAAACATGGTGAAGAGAAAAAAGTGTACGGTAAAGCTGCTGAGCATGGCAGTTGCAGCTAATCTGATCTTTTCGTCGTTTGCGATGCCGGTGGTTTTGGCAGACACGGAAATGGTCAAAATGGAATCAGTGAGTGAAGTGGGTGCTCCAAATGCAGAACCGACGACGGAACCGGTTACAAATCCGGATACGGAGCAGATGACGGAGGCAGCTGCAGAACCGACGACGGAACCGGTTACAAATCCGGATACGGAGCAGATGACGGAGGCAGCTGCAGAACCGGCGACGGAATCGGTTACAAATCCGGATACGGAGCAGATGACGGAGACAGCTGCAGAACCAGCGACGGAATCGGTTACAAATCCGGATACGGAGCAGATGACGGAGACGGCTGCAGAGCCGGAGACGGAACCGGTTACAAATCCGGATGCGGAGCAGATGACGGAGGCAGCTGCAGAACCAGCGACGGAACCGGTTACAAATTCGGATACAGAGCAGATGACGGAGACAGCTGCAGAACCGGTCACGGAGGAAGTCACTGAATCACCGGTCATTTTTAAGACCCGACAGTCCGCAAGCCCGGTCTGCAGCGTGGCACCGGTACAGATTACCGTAAGTGATACGGCTGTTACACCGGATACGACTTCTCTTAAGGTGAAGCTTTCGAATGTTCCATCCTCCGGAATTCTTCGTGTAGTCCAGCTGGATGCAGGGGAAACGTACGAGAAAAGTAAGCTGAACAGCTACACCAGCCTTCATTTTTCTGTTGTTGCAACACTGAGGGCAGGAGAAAATACGCTTGCTCTTACGTCAAAGCCGACAGTGGGCAAACAGCTGCTCGTTGTTTTGCGGGATTCCGGAGGATCGGACATTGTGGACTACACCTCGGTGCCGGTCACTGTAACCGCAAAGGAAGAAGAAACAGAGCCGGATACCGAGTCGGAACAGAAGACGCCGGAGCAGATCCTTGCAAACACGAGCGTGGCGCTGCTTAAAGACGGACAGAACCGCGCGGAAAATTTTTCACAGGAAGAGACTTCGGCTGAGGTAAGTGTCAGGCTGGATGATTCCGTAAAACAGTGCTGGCTGAAAATCTATGGGTATGCGGGAAATACTTCGTTTGACCCGGATTCCAATTTCAATAAGGTGTTGTGGTCAGGTGTGGTAACGGATGGATATACGGCTGTATTACCGTTTAACGAATCGCTTCTGCCGCTTCCGGTGGGGTACAAGATTATCGCGTGCCTGAATGTGCCGGTTGGCGAGGATTTCTATCGCTCATCCGTTTCGCAGTCTTTTGAGGTTGTTGATGAAAACGGTGAGGGATTTACAGATTATGAGTATCCAAATGCGAGCATTGATGAAAAAGAACTACAGGAGGGTGCGACTACCCTTCACATTTCACTGAAGGGTGATGAACGCTTATTTCAGGCGGCCAGAGAAGGAAAGACAGAGATCAATGTGAGTGTTGCGCAATATCCGGAGGGTGATGCCTTTGATTTTGAGAGCAGCAGCCAGATTTCGCTTCTGCGGTTCAGTTCCTTTACGGAAGCCGTTTCCGGAATGGAGATTTCATTTCCGGATACGCCGCTTAAGGCAGGCTACCGGGTGCGTGCAGTCGCTTTCTGGGATCAGAATGCAGATATTTATCTGCCAAAGGGAAATGATTATGAAGCAAGTTTCCATATGCCGGACGATTCTGTGCCGGTAATCAGTGCTCCGGCGGTTTCTTTTGACGGTGAAGTAAAACGTACCGATAAGGAAGTAAATCTGGCTTTGAGCGGGTCGATCCCGGAGAACTGTGTACTCCTTGTGAAACAGTATGATGCAGATGAAACATCTTTTACGACACAGGGAGGTACGCTGGTTGGTTCGCAGTTTGGCGTGTCAGTGGGAAGGATTTCACTGCCCCAGCAAAGTGTGCTTGCGAAAGGGAAAAAGCTGGTTGCATTTCTGCTGAAGGACGGAACCGTGATTGCACAGGCCGGGCCGGTCGCTGTGACAGCGACGGCGGATTTCACGGTCACTTTGGAAAACGGACCGGTAACGGCAGATACGACAAGCCTGATTTTTAGTGCAGCAGCAAATGACAGCTCGATCACGACAATTTATATGGCGGCACTGTGTCGCGTGGATGAAAACGGAGCGGCAGATCCTGTCTCACCGGATTCCTATGTGGCAAGACTATTCGGTCAGAAACCGGGAATTCTTACTTTTGAAGGCGTTACCGGATTGAAAGCCGGAGATAAGCTTCGGCTCGTGCTGCGCTACAATGCCGGAGAGGGTGAGTTTGCAGGAAATGATCTCACGGTAATGGCTCCACTGGCAGAAAACAGCGTGACGGTAGCTGACGCGGAAATTACGACGGACATGACAGAGCTTACGGTAGTCGTGTCAGGATGCGAGGAGTATAAGGACGGCCTTTTGATTTTGAGCACCGGAACAGCTGCCACAAACGGAGACGGCGACAGCCGGACAAGACTTGGCACAAAGCGTTTTAGTGCAGCAGGCACGTATGCGTTTTCTGTAAATTCAGAGGATCTCAAAGCTGGCAATACTGTTTAGGCTTACCTTTACAAATATGACAGTGACAATGATCGAACCTGGTATAAATACAGTGATTCTGTAGTGATCCTGGCAGGGCAGAATGCGGAGCGGGAAGCAAAGGCGGAGATTGTGACCGATACGGTACGTGCAGACCGGACGGATGTATGGGTGAGTGCTGATTTTACTCCGTCGCTTACCGGTACACTGAAACTCTGCACTTATGCAGGAGAGATATTTGATGAGGCTTTGGCGGTGGAAATCTATTCCGGACCGATCACGCCGGGGGAGAACAGCCAAAGGGTGGTATTTGGAAAAGGAAAGCTGAAGGCGGGAGAGCATCTGATCGCAGTACTGACGCTTTCGGATGGAACATCTGTTATATCAAATGCAAAGGTCATTGATCCGGAACCGGAAAAGGTAAAACCGACTGTGGTGATCACGTCTGAAAAAGTGACAGCGGGCATGACGCGTATTCAGGCGGCGGCAGATTTTGATTCTTCCATCTCACAGGCATCCTTTAAGCTGTATCAGTTTACCGGCGAGGAACTCGATGTGAATACAGATCAGGTACTCTCTTCCGGTTCGACTTATTATTCGGGACGAAGGAGTATCGGATTTTACTGCGGAGGAAAGCTGACAGCCGGTGCGAAGCTTCAGCTTGTGATGATTGCAGATGGTCAGGAGGCACGCTCGAACATCGTAGATGTGCAGCCGTCTCCGGACTGGGGCACACCGTATGCGGCATTTGAGGTATCTGCAGTAAAAAGCGATGCGAAGAGCATCGATGTCACTGTGGATTATTCCGATGAGTATCTTTCTCTTGGAGATGAGTTTTATTGTGACGTGACTATTTATGAATTTTCCGGAAATTATACGGATCAGGAATTCGAAGATAATGAGATGTGGGAACAGACGACGAGAGTGCCACGCGTTGGACAGGTCAATTCCAGAAACGGAAATGCAACAAAGGGAACTTTGACGATTCCGATCAAAGATGGAGCTGTCTTAAATCCGGGAGACCGTCTGATCATCAAGCTTCGTCTTCCGCATGTGGAATGGGAAGGCGAGGAAGTGGATTATCTTTCTGCTTCAGTTCCGATCCTTGGCGAAGATGAAACAATTACTGCACCACGTGTGCTGCTTTACAATCTGGGAACAGATACCTCTATTGGCGTTCGTCTGCGCGAGATTCTGAATGAGCAGGGAATCGAAGCAGTCGATGTGGCAAACAGCCAGCTGAATGAGACTCTTGGATATTTGGCAGGAATGAATGGCTATACTGCAAATCCGGAGGCATACACGGGAAACGGAAACAATACAGAATTTATGGTGATGGCAAACTTCTCAGAGGCGCAGCTGGATCGCTTTCTGGCGGCGATGAGCAGCCGGGGTATCCGGATTGACCATAAGGCAGTGACAACTGCTTACAATGTGGATTATGAGTTTCATCGTCTGATTGATGATATCAAAGAGGAACATGAGACATTCCAGGCTCTGATCAATCTGAATCAGCTGGTAAAAGATGCGGAGAAGCTGACGGAAGAGCAGTATGGACAGACGGAGTGCTGGGAAGAATTTAAAAAAGCACTGGAAAAGGCAAATACAGTACTCGGATCAGAGGAACCGCCGCTGGCAGAACTGCAAAATGCGGATGCGAATCTGCGTGCTCTGTATCTTGCTTTGACTGGTATGACGGAGCTGAGCGGTGAAGCGGTAATCCGGATTACCCTGCAGGCGGATGGAACCTACAATATGGAAGCTGTTCTGGAAGGCGCATCGGCAGAAGAACAGCTTACCTGGCAGTGGAGTAGTGGTGAGAACGGACCGGTGCTTGAGCATGTAGCTGCAGCTGATCTGATCACAAAGACGGCTTCTGTAACCGGCAAAAATCAGTATGGTTCAAAAAAAGCACAGCTGTGCGTACCGGATAAACCAGAAGCTGTGGCAAAGGCCGGAAGTGATGCGATTGCCGTAAATATAATGCGGCAGGAAGAACAGAAAAACTGCCCGGCACCAGATTCCTATACGGTCACGCTGTATCAGAATGGAACGCAGATCGCATCCCATACGCTTGATGCAAAAAACCAGGCAACCATTCTATCCGGAGAAAATGGCACAGAGAATCAGGGGATGCTTCAGACTGCTTTTGACGGACTGGATAGTGAGGCGACATATACGGTAAGAATCTGCGCAGAAAGCCCGGTGGGACGAAGCGATACGGCGGTTCTGACGGTGACAACACTGGAAACAGAGACCGAGACAGAAACTGAGCAGGAAAGTGAGACCGAGAGCGAAAGCGAAACGGGAGCTCCGGGTGAGACCGAGACGGAAACTGAGCAGGAAAGTGAGACCGAGAGCGAAAGTGAAACGGGAGCGCCGGTCGAAACCGAGACAGAAACTGAGCAGGAAAGTGAGACCGAGAGTGAAAGCGAAACGGGAGCGCCGGTCGAAACCGAGACGGAATCTGAGCAGGAAAATGAGACTGAGAGTGAAACGGGAGCGCCGGTCGAAACCGAGACAGAAACTGAGCAGGAAAGTGAGACCGAGAACGAAAGCGAAACGGGAGCGCCGGTCGAAACCGAGACGCAGAAACAGACACAGAAGACAACAGAAGTACCAAAGAATGGCACTACAAACGGTGGGAATACGCCTGAAACAGAAGACGACACGAATATCTGGCTGTGGCTTTTCCTGCTTGCTGCGTCTGGTATACTGTTATCCGGTGAAGCACTGCAGCACAGAAAGGCAGGGAAGAGAAAGTAAAAATACCAAAACGGAAAAAGAACGGATAAGGATTTCCTAATGAATGACAGGAAAAACACGCAGAATTAAGCAAAGAAAGAAATTATGCAAAGTTTATAGGAAAATTAGGAAAAACTGACGAAAAAACGAGTAACGTAGTACTGAGCATGAAAAAAAAGTGAGCATCTCGTTAATGTGTTGCAAAAATGTAAAAATTAACAGGAATTATTGGAGAGAATCACTTGACTTTCGTGCTCAGCAATGTTATCCTTCTCATAGAAAACCGAATTGGTATACAGGTGCCTGAGATAGTGCTCAGGTGAAAAGGGAAACGGGTGAGAATCCCGTACAAGGCCGTTGCTGTGTTGGAGTAGCGGTTGTTTATATCTCATTAGGATGGAAATCCTGAGAAGAGGAACAGCCGTGTTTGATGTCAGAGTCAGAAGACCTGCCTGTATATAACGCACGTAGAGCTCCCCGGAACCGGGAGTGTGCAAAGCAGCCAGGAAGTGCAGCCTGCGGGAGATGCTTTATTGATTTTATTTATTTTAATTGATAAAGGGAAATCTCCGGTTTATTATGTGTGCGAACAAGACGGAAGTTCTCTTTATATTACCTCTTTTATGTGGAACGCACGAGCAGGACCTGCCAGTTCAATCTGCGTGCATTCCGAAAGCCCGGAAGCACCTGGTTGGACAAATCAGGTGCTTTTTTTGCTTTACAGGAAAGTTCGTTTAGTCTTTGGCGGAATTGCCAGGGCATTCTTGAAAACAGGCAGGTGAGAAGATGTATCAGGTCGAGGTGCAGGTAAAGACGCTGACCGTTCCGGAGTGGCTTGAAAAATATTGCCGGCCGGAAAAATTTGTTCCTTTATGCAGGGAATGTCCGCAGTACGGAAAGAACTGGGCCTGTCCGCCGGGAATGACAACGGCGGCGCTTGCCGGAGGTTATCGGTATGTGCAGGTGATCGGACTGAAGGTAAAATACGATGAACAGGTGCTCAGGGAGGTGGAGCATTCACCGCAGAGGACGGAAGAACTGAGACAGGAGACGTACGAAGCAGCCAAGAAAAAAATGCTGCAGGCACTGCTTGCACTTGAACGGGAGTTTCCGGGTTCGACGACGATCATGGCAGGAGGCTGTACCTTGTGTCGGACGTGTGCAAGGGCGAAGGGAGAACCGTGCCGATATCCGGAAAAGATGCGGTATTCCTATTCCGGACTTGGCTTTGATCTTGGAAGAATCTCAGAGGAGCTGCTCGGAATGCCGCTTTTGTGGAAGAAAAGAGGTCTGCCGGCATATACCGTTGCAATTGCCTCATTTCTGCACAATTGATGCCTGGGGCGAAGGACAGGGCACTGTTTGTGAACCTGGCATCAGAATTATAACTGTTCAGATCGGCAGGTCGGATAAACGCTTCACAGGGAGGCGCAGTGATTCAAGACTGTCGGTCTTTGGATGGTAACAAAAAATCAGGAAAGGAGCACTTATGGAACAGTTTGGATTAAGGACCAGGATTATTATGGGCGATGGTCTGGATTCCCTTACTGCCGGTATGAAAAAAGCATTTGTCGTTACGGACAGCTTTATGGCACAGAGCGGAAAGGTGTCTTACGTGACGGACAAGCTCAACAGGGCAGGTGTGGAATGGCAGGTATTTTCCGATATTGCCGGTGAACCGGATATCGGTATGGTGACTGCAGGTACAGAAAAGATTACGGAGTTTAAGCCGGATACAGTGATCTGTCTCGGCGGCGGAGCTGCTATTGATGCGGCAAAGGCCATCGTATTTATTGCAAGAAAGACAGGCGCTGTGGAAAATCACGTTGGGTTTATCGCGATTCCGACGACGAGCGGTACCGGTTCAGAGGTCAGCCGTTTCGCGGTTATTACAGACAAGACGAACGGAATCAAGTATCCGCTCATAGATGACAGCCTGCTTCCGGATGTAGCAGTGCTTGATGCACAGCTTGTAATGAGTGCACCGCCTTCTGTGACTGCAGATACAGGAATTGATGTGTTCACACATGCGGTAGAGGCATTCGTTTCCACCGGAAGAAATGATTTTTCCGATGCATGTGCGGAGAAGGCAATCAAACTGGTCAATCATTATCTGATGGCGGCTTATAAAAACCCGAATGACGCAAAGGCACGTCAGGGTATGCATAACGCATCCTGCCTGGCAGGAGTTGCATTTTCCAATGCAGGTCTTGGACTGAATCACGGTATGGCACATGCGATGGGAGCAAAGTTCCATATTCCGCACGGAAGGGCAAACGGTATTCTGCTTCCGTACGTCATGAGCTTCAACGCAGGCTGTGTCGATCAGCTGACACCGACCGCAAAGCGGTATGCACAGATTTCCAGACTGCTTCGACTGGATACGAGCAGTGTTCGCCAGAGCGCACTGAACATGATCCGTACGGCACGTACCTTTATCAAGAAGATGAATATGCCGTGCACGATCGAAGCAGCAGGTGTGACAAAGGAGCAGTTCGAGGCAGAGCTTGACGAAATGGCAGCAGCAGCGCTTGCGGATCGCTGCACTGCGACGAATCCAAGACCGGTTACGGTGGAGGATATCAAGGAAATTTACCGCAAGGCTTTTATAGGCAAGATTCCGTGATCGGTATTGGATGGGAGCTGGCAGGAAGCCGTTGCAGACGGAGGAACTAAATGTCAGAATTTGAAGGAAAAGAGCGGATTATACAGGAATTTGTTCCTGGCAAGCAGGTGACTTTGGCACACGTTATTGCCAGCCCGGATAAGAATCTGTACGGAAAGCTCGGACTGATTGATGCAGAGGGTGCGATAGGAATCATGACGATCACACCGAGTGAAGGAGCGATGATTGCGGCAGATATCGCAAGTAAATCCGCAGATATCCGGGTCGGCTTTGTAGATCGTTTCAATGGCTCACTCGTCATTACCGGTGATGTCGCAGCCGTGGAGGTGGCGATCCGGGATGTGATGGGAGTGCTTTGTGACCGGATGGGATTTGCAAGGGCTCCGGTGACAAAGACATGAGCACTCGGACAAAGCACGAAGAAAGAAAAAAGAGGATCATTCTGATCGGCCGGTCAACTGCCGGGAAGACTACCTTATGCCAGCGGATCAATAACGAAGAACTCCGTTATTACAAGACACAGACCGTACAGGTTATCAATCAGAATATGATCGATACGCCGGGGGAATACCTGGAACGCCGGGGATTCCGGGGAGCGCTGGTCGTTACCTCCGCAGATGCGGATATTATCCTGATGGTGCAGGATGCAACGGAGGGAGGAACGATGTTCCCGCCGCTGTTTTGCAGCATGTTTTCGGGAAAACCGTGTGTCGGCGTTGTGACAAAGGCAGATCTGGCCAGTGAAGAGCAGATCGAAAGAGCAAAGCAGTATCTGAAGGATGCCGGAGCCGGCGAGCTCTATGTGACCAGTGCGGTGACGGGAGACGGAGTAAATAAGCTGGTCGAGGATCTGCACATCCTGTAATCAGAGAAATGCATGCTTCGCAGTGCGGAGGATGCAAGGCAGGCCTGCTGTGCGGAAGCAGACAGCCCCGTGTGAAAACAGCCAGCAATTGCTGTACGGAAATAACCAGGAGGCTGGAATGAGACAGGAAATCAAAAGTATTGGTATCGACATCGGTACCTCAACGACACAGCTGGTGTTCAGCCGTATCGTTGTGGAGAATGTGGCAGGCAGCTACAATGTGCCGCGAGTATCGATTGTTGAAAAAGAAGTAATTTATCGAAGCAAAATTTATTTCACACCGCTTCGTTCCGCAACAGAAATTGATGCGGAAGCGGTGCAGAAGATTGTAAGTCAGGAGTATAAGGCAGCAGGTATGAAGCCGGAGGATTTGTCCACCGGAGCGGTGATCATCACCGGTGAGACTGCAAGAAAGCAGAATGCAAATGAAGTGCTTGCAGCACTTTCTGATTTTGCAGGAGACTTCGTTGTAGCAACGGCAGGACCGGATCTGGAGTCAGTGCTTGCAGCGCGGGGCGCGGGAACGGATGTCCTTTCGGAGGAGCACCGCAGCGTAGTAGCCAATCTTGATGTCGGCGGCGGCACGACGAATATCGCGGTATATCAGAAGGGAACGCTTCGCGGCGTGTGCTGTTTGGATATCGGCGGACGTCTGATCAAGGTTACAGATGGGAAAATTTCCTATATTTTCCACAAGACGAAGAAGCTTGCGGAGGATCATGGAATCCACATTTCTGTCGGTGAGCGCGCTGACGAGGACAAGCTGTATAAGATCTGTACACTGATGGCAGATGAGCTTGCAAAATCGCTTCATCTGCTTCCGGCGGATGATGCGCACAAAGCGCTGTATACGAATGACGGAGCCATGCTCCCGCAAGAGCCTAAACTGCTCGCCGTTACGTATTCCGGCGGTGTGGCTGACTGCATCTACGATGCAAAGGACGGTGATCCGTTCCGATACGGAGACATCGGAGTGCTGCTCGGACGGGCAATCCTGGCGCAGAAGGAGCTTTCCGGACTGACACTTTACAGGTCAAAGGAAACGATCCGTGCGACGGTAGTCGGAGCGGGTACTCATGCGACAGATGTCAGCGGAAGTACAATCCGCTACGACAAATCTTACTTACCGATTAAGAATATTCCGGTTCTTAAGGTCTCAGCTGAGGACGAGGAAGATCTTAATACATTTGAAGAGGCGATCAGAAATCAGATTCCGATGTTCCGTTCCGAAGGAAAGCTGGAACATGTGGCGATTGCTTTTCTTGGAAAGAAGCGTACCAGCTTTAAGGAAATCCAGGAGCTGGCAGACGTTATCATAAAAGGAGCCAGGGAGGTGATTGAGAGTCCGTATCCGCTGATCGTTGTGGTGGAGCATGATATCGGAAAGGTGCTCGGGAATGCGCTGAATGTAAAGCTGCATCATGAGAAGCCGATTATCTGTATTGACCGCATCCACACATCGAGCGGTGACTATCTCGACATCGGAGAGCCGCTTGTCGGAGGACAGGTGCTTCCGGTCGTCAACAAAACGTTGGTGTTTAATACTTAGAAAGAGGTGATATTGAATGATTTTAAAGACAAAGCTGTTTGGCCATGTTTATGAATTCAAATCTGTAAGAGAAGTTATGGCTAAAGCAAACGAGGAAAAATCCGGCGACAAACTGGCAGGTATCGCCGCAGAAACTGCAGAGGAAAGAGTTGCAGCAAAATTCGTTCTTTCAAATCTGACGCTGAATGACCTGAGAAATAATCCGGCGGTTCCATATGAAGAGGATGAGGTAACCAGAATCATTCAGGATGATGTAAATGAGCAGATCTTCAATACTATGAAGAACTGGACGGTAGCAGAGTTCCGTGAGTGGCTGCTTGATGTAAATACTACACCGGAAATGATCCGGAGAGCATCCAAGGGTCTTACATCCGAGATCGTTGCAGGTGTCTGCAAGCTGATGAGCAACCTGGACCTGATCTACGCAGCAAAGAAGATGCGTGTATCCGCACATTGTAATACCACGATCGGTCTTCCGGGAACATTCTCTTCCCGTCTGCAGCCGAACCACACAACTGACGATCCGAAGGGTATCATCGCTTCTGTTATGGAAGGTCTTTCCCTGGGCTGCGGCGACGCAGTTATCGGTCTGAACCCGGTAGATGACTCTGTAGAGAGCGTTGCACGTATCCTGAAGATGTTTGACGAGTTCAAGAATAAGTGGGAAGTGCCGACACAGATCTGTGTACTGGCACACGTTACCACACAGACCGAGGCAGCTCAGCGTTTCGGCGCTCCGCTTGACCTTATGTTCCAGTCCATCGCAGGTTCCCAGAAGGGTAACGAAGCATTCGGACTTACCGCAGCAATGCTGGAGGAAGGCCGTCAGACGATGCTGACCAATTCCACCGCTACCGGCCCGAACGTAATGTACTTTGAGACCGGCCAGGGTTCCGAACTTTCGTCCGAAGCACATAACGGATGGGACCAGGTAACCATGGAGGCAAGATGCTACGGATTCGCAAAACGTTTCCAGCCGTTCCTCGTAAATACAGTAGTAGGTTTCATCGGACCGGAGTATCTGTATGATTCCAAGCAGGTTACACGTGCAGGTCTTGAGGACCACTTCATGGGCAAGCTGACCGGCATTCCGATGGGATGTGACGCATGCTACACGAACCATATGAAGGCAGACCAGAACGATATCGAAAATCTGGCAACCCTGCTGGTAGCTGCAGGCTGCAACTACATCATGGGTGTACCGGAAGGCGATGACTGTATGCTGATGTATCAGTGTACCGGATATCATGAGGCAGCAGCACTCCGTGAAGTATTCGGACTTCGCCCGATCAAGGAATTTGATCAGTGGCTGGAGAAGATGGGCTTCTCAGAGAATGGTAAACTGACGAAACTTGCAGGCGATGCGTCTGTATTTATGAGATAAGGAAGGAGGGGACAGTTCCATGGAAGCAAAGGATTTAAAAGCGATTATTGAGCAGGTATTACAGGAAATGAACGTTTCCTCAGATGAAAAAGCAACCCCGGAAGCTACAGCAGCACCGGCACCGGCAGCAGAGTGCAAGGATGGAATCAGTCTGGAGATTCCGAAAAAAGGCGTTAAACTGGAGCCTTCTGTTATTGAGGATGGCTGCCTTCCGGATATCACAGAAATCGATATCCGTACCCAGTATCTGGTAGAGAACCCGGTAAACAAAGAAGCATATGCAGAGCAGAAGTACCTTGCTCCGTGCCGCCTTGGTATCGGCAAAGCAGGCGCAAGATATAAGACACTTCCGCAGCTTGAGTTCCGTGCAGCACACTCCGCAGCACAGGATGCAGTTTTCAACGACGTTGACGAGGAGTTCGTAAAGAATCAGGGACTTTTCATCGTACAGACACAGTGCGACAGCAAGGATACGTACCTGACCCGTCCGGATCTTGGACGTAAGCTCTCTCCGGAGGCAGTTGAGACAATCAAAGAAAAATGCAAGAAGAACCCGACCGTACAGATCTACGTTGCAGACGGACTTTCCTCCGCAGCAGTAGCAGCAAATATCGGAGACCTTCTCCCGGCTATCCTGCAGGGACTTGAGAGCTACAATATTGATTACGGCACACCGTTCTTCGTAAAATACGGCCGTGTGGCAGTAGAGGACGAGATCAGCGAGATCACAGGCGCAGACGTAGTTTGCACCCTGATCGGTGAGAGACCGGGTCTTATTACTGCAACATCCATGTCTGCATACATTGCATACAAGGCAACCGTTGGAATGCCGGAGGCAAGACGTACCGTACTTTCCAACATTCACAGCGCTGGTACTGTTCCGGCAGAGGCTGGTGCACATATCGCTGAAATCATCAAGATCATGCTTGAGCGTAAAGTCAGCGGAACAGAACTGAAGCTTTAATTAAAAGGAGGTTTTTATCATGAAAAGAGATCCATTACCGGCACATGTCCTTGCGACTCGTCTGATTCCGAATGTATCTGCAGATATGGCAAAGCAGCTGAATTTAAAGCCGGAGCATAAATCCCTGGCACTGATCACAGCTGACTGCGATGATGTTACTTATACCGCACTCGATGAGGCTACCAAGAAAGCTGACTGCGAAGTTGTATACGCAAAGAGCTTTTACGGTGGAGCTGCAAATGCGAATACAAAGCTTGCAGGTGAGATCATCGGCATCCTGGCTGCACCGAACCCGGCTGAAGCAAAGGCTGGTCTGGAAGCAGCAGTAGATATGATCGAGAATGTTTGCCATTTCGTATCCGCAAATGAAGATGACAGCATCTGCTATTATGCACATTGCATCTCCAGAACAGGTTCTTACCTGTCTGAGGGCTGCGGAATCAAAGAGGGCGAGGCAATCGCATACCTGATCGCACCGCCGCTTGAGGCAATGTTCGGCGTCGATGCAGCACTGAAGGCTGCAGACGTAAAATGCTGTGTACTGTATGCTCCGCCTTCAGAGACAAACTTCGGCGGCGCACTGCTGACCGGAAGCCAGAGTGCATGCAAGGCTGCCTGCGACGCATTCGCATATGCAGTAGAGGCAGTTGCTGACCGTCCGATCGAGTAAAATTCCGAAGGCATAACGGAGGCTTAGAATGAAAGCATTAGGCATGATTGAAACACGTGGCCTGGTAGCCGCCATTGAGGCGGCAGATGCCATGGTTAAGGCAGCAAATGTGACGCTGGCCTGCAAAGAGCGGGTTGGCGGAGGCCTGGTGACAGTCATGGTTCGCGGAGATGTAGGTGCCGTCAAGGCAGCTACAGATGCAGGAGCGGCGGCTGCGGAACGGGTCGGAGAGCTGATCAGTGTTCATGTGATCCCAAGACCGCATGAGGAACTGGAAGGAATTCTCGGTGACCCGGATGACGCTGCTCCGAAAGCCCCCGAAGGCCCTGTAAAAGAAGATCCGCCGACAAGCCCGAAGGAAGCAGCACCGGTTGAAGAGGATTTGAAAGAACCGGAAGCGTCCGTGACAGAGGAAGAGCCGGAAGTAAGCGGAGAACCGGAAATGGAACAGACGGAGGAGCCGGAAGAAGCGCAGACCGAATCAGAAACAGTGGAAACGCAGGAAACGGCACAGCCGGAAGAGTCTGAAACGGAAGAATCCGAAGAGACGGATCAGGCGGCCGGACCGGAAATGGCCGGTCAGCCGGAAACAGGCGTTTTGGAAAAGAAGAAATATACACCTGGTTTTCTTTCTTCCAAGTCCGTGGCAAAGCTTCGGGAGCTTGCACGGAAGCTGGAGATCGACAATATGACAAAAGCGGATATCCGCTTTGCAAAAAAGCAGGAGCTTATCGAGAAGATTCTGGATTTTCAGACGCGACAGTGACAGACACAGGAATGACAGTTTAACCGGATGCCGTGGACCGGCTATCCGAAAGTGAGAAACGGCGAAGCAGATTGTGAAGAGCCGTGTTGGCTGTAAGACAGCAACAGAACAGGAGTTAGGCCATTATGAAATTGATAGACAAAGATCTTATGTCCATGCAGGAGGTCCGTGAGCTGGTGGAATCTGCCAAAGAAGCTCAGAGGGAGCTTGCGCGTATGGACCAGGCGCAGGTCGATCGAATCGTCAGGTCAATCGCAGATGCTGGTGTGCGTAACGCAAAGCGTCTTGCACAGATGGCTCAGGAAGACACCGGATTTGGTGTCGTAAGCGATAAGGTCGTAAAGAATGTATTTGCAAGCCGGGGCGTTTATGAGCATATCAAAGATATGAAAACGATCGGCGAAATTGAGAGAGATGACGAGAAGGGACTTCGCAAGATTGCAGTTCCGGTTGGAGTGATCGCAGGACTGATTCCGTCCACCAACCCGACATCCACCGCATTTTATAAAGCAGAGATCGCAATCAAATCAGGAAACGCGATCGTATTTTCACCGCATCCAACCGCACTTCGTGCGATTATGGAGACCGTGAAGGTAATCCGTCAGGCAATCGCCGAGGCAGGTGCAAACGAGAATCTCGTATCCTGCATCAGCATTCCGACGATGGAAGCAACCAGCACACTGATGCATCACAGAGATATTGCCCTGATCCTTGCAACCGGCGGTTCGGCAATGGTGAAGGCAGCATATTCTTCCGGAACACCGGCAATCGGTGTAGGACCAGGAAACGGTCCGGCTTATCTTGAGAAGACATGTGATCTGCCGCTGGCAGTAAAACGTATCATGGATTCCGAGACATTTGACAACGGAACCATCTGTGCTTCTGAGCAGTCCATCATCTGTGATGAGGACATGGCAGAGGCAGTTCAGAAGGAAATGGAGCGCCAGGGCGCTTACTTCCTTGACGAGCAGGAGAGAGAGCAGCTCGGCCGCTTTATTCTCCGTGCAAACGGCACAATGAATCCGGAGATCGTAGGTAAGAGCGTTAAGACGATCGCATCTCTGGCACATCTGGACCGCGTTCCGGAGGATGCAAGAGTGCTCGTTGCAAAGGAGACCGGCGTAGGCCGCGGTCATCCATACTCCAATGAGAAGCTTGGACCGATCATGGGATTCTATACCGGTACTGATTACGTAGATGTATGCGAGAAGGTCTGCGCAATCCTTTACTATGAAGGAGCAGGACATACTTTCTCGATGCATACAAAGGATGACAAGATGGTAGACTACTTTGCAAAGCGTGTACCGGCATCCCGTATCATGGTAAATACTCCGAGTGCGCTTGGCGGAATCGGAGCTACCACAAACCTGCAGCCTGCACTGACTCTTGGCTGCGGCGCAGTCGGCGGAAGCGCTACTTCTGAAAACGTAGGTCCGCTTCAGCTGCTGAATTACCGTTACGTAGCTTACGGTAAGAGAGAGCTGGAGGACATCCGGGCAAGTATTCCGGATTGCTCAGAAGATATTTGCAAGCCATCTGTAAATCTGGACGAGATCGACGTAGACGAGATCGTAAAGAATGTAATTGCGAGACTTCGCAACTATTAATTAATAAAATAAAGGATTAATGATTCAGGGCAGGGCAGAACGAAACGTATTCTGGCAGACGGCTTTGAATGCAGGATTAATCAGAAGGGAGAATATTATGGCTATCACACAGGCACTTGGAATGATTGAGACAAAGGGACTGGTTGCATCAATCGAGGCAGCCGATGCAATGGTAAAGGCAGCAAACGTAACGCTGATCGGTAAAGAGCATGTAGGCGG
>Ga0129317_1001200_pt1 | contig 20545 bp, 17 predicted proteins | sample Cm1ome_FD_94430 | JGI IMG/M metagenome (GOLD analysis project Ga0129317, IMG submission 94430) | Eastern black-and-white colobus group fecal microbial communities from Wisconsin, USA - Cm1105 metagenome | ecosystem: Host-associated > Mammals > Digestive system > Large intestine > Fecal | place... | reverse complement strand
TTTTTTTTTTTATGTTTTTTTTTTTTTTTTTTTTTTTTTCTTTATCTCAAATCTATCTTTCATATCTGCTGACCATGGCATCAATTTGTCCAGTTCATCTTTAATCACAACAAGATGTGATGATAAGTATTTTAATACATATGTTACATATTCTTTTACTTTTAGATTGTTTGCTGATTATTTCGTGACTAACAACCATTCAATTCACAGCATTAGCACCAACAGTACATAGTTTTAGCACCATCTATGCATAAGAAAAGCACCACTTGTGTGTTGTCGATTTTCTTTATGAATATTTCACTAAAAAAGTGATAACGTCTCACTGTTATGATGACGTCATCACACAAGTGTGAGGATTGATAAAAACTCATAGATCAGTCATATAAATCCATGAGTCTTTATTTATTATTCATTTCTTGCTCTCATTGATTTTTCTCCTTTGATATGAATAATATACGACGATGAAATAACTCGATCTAAAATCGCATCAGATATTGCTCGACTACTTATGTTATTACGATAACCAACTTTTGTAGATTATGATATTATAATTGTTGATCGTGTTATATCTTGGCTCCAATAATTCTGAAATGTTAACTTGTTGCTATGTTGTTGTTGGTCCATACCATATTTCTTGACAACATAAATTCTATGTAAATATACTTAATTTATATAAAAAAGATTGTCTTTTAAAATATCGGAGGACTAATATGAATAATAAAGAAATAATTAATAATTATATTAAAGAGTTAAACATTAAAGATGTTGTAGAATTAGATAATTACAATGATTTTTATAAAGCATATAGTAAAACAACAAAAAGAATATACGAACAAATAGTTTCTTCTACAATAGATAAAGATAAAAAATTTAATATAATATTTTCTAAAGAGTATTATAAATTAAGAGAAAATATTCTAGATACATATCGTTGCTATGTTAAAGGAGATATCCAAAGAGCAAGTACTAAAATGTATAATATTTTATTTCGTAAGAAATATTATGGGAAGAAATTTTATGGATATTTTATTAATACAAGTATTGATAATACAATGTATCGTTGCAGACAAGGGAATGTTAAAGAAATAGAATATTTTTATCAAAATATATATCATAATATGTTTCATATAGCATTTAATAAAAGAAATCTAATTGGAAACTGTCGTTTTAGTATTTCAGGGTTTCCTTGTTTATATTTAGGTTCATCTATAGAATGTTGCCAAAAAGAACTAGATTGTAAAAATCAGAAAGAATTAGCTATCTGCACTTATAAATATCGAGAAAAACTAACGTTTTATGATTTAACACTTAGTGCTGATAATGTTGATACTTTAGAAGAATTACAAGTGTATTTATTAAAATCATTAATTGTTCAAGCTGTTTCGTATACGTTAAATCCTATTGAGAAAAAGACAAAAGACACAAAAAATTTTTTGACTTATTATGTTGTACCACAATTAATTACTGCATCTATAGCTTCATACAGTAAAAAAACTAAAGAGAGACAATGCATTCGTTATCGTTCTGTTAAATTTTTAAATGATAGAAATCAGTATAATTATGTATTTATTCCAAAAATAGAAAGATATAAAAACGACTTGAATTATGATGAAAAATTGTTTAATAAATTTGAGGTTGAATTGTACAATAAATCACTTGTAAAAGTATGATTGAAAATCTGTATTATGAAATAGATTTCTAATTGAGAAATTAGAAAAAAGAAACATTATTAATCGTATAATTTTATTAATAATGATTATCTCCTATTCTGTATTTATTAGCTAATTAAGTTTGATTTCAAAATTTGCAATTTGTTAACAATGTTATTTGCTGTGAGATTTTCTTATGATATAATATGACTAATCATTTTATATCAACAAAGGAGAATCGTATAATGGATAATGTAAAAGAAAAAATAAAAACAGAAGTACCAAAAAATAAAAATGTATATGCATATACAAAAGAAGATATCATAGAAATGATATGTGTATATGAAGGGGAGTTTGTTTTATTTGATTTTTGTTTAGCGAAAATATTTGATTACAATTTGAAACGTATAAATGAAAATTTAAGAAAAAACTCCGAAAGGTATTCTTCAAATGATATATATAAAATCAATCAAGATATTGCAAAAACAATTATTGAGTCTTCAATGACTTATAATGGTTTACCAACGACTTTTGAAGATATTCCAACGACTTTTGAAGTCTCTTTTGGCAAACGTTATATACCTACTATTTTCACAAAAGAAGGTGTTGGATTTTTAGCGAGTCTATTAAAAAAGGACACTGTCAAAATATATTTACCTATTATTTTAGAAGCATTTAAAGATGTTGAAGAAAATAATCATATAATTAAAAAAGTCCCTTACAATCAAGCAAATATGAATATTTATGATAAGGTTTATACTGTTAGAGGAGAACAAGTAATGCTTGATTTTGATCTCGCAGAAATCTATGGATATGATGTAAAAAGACTAAACGAACAAGTCAAAAGGAATATAGAAAGGTTTGATAGTGACTTCATGTTTCAATTGACAGAAGAAGAAATGATAGTCTTATCGAGGTCGCAAATTGCGACCTCGATACAAGTGAAAGGTATAAAAGGTGGTCGTACTTATTCAATTAATGCATTCACTGAACAAGGTGTCTATATGCTTGCAACTGTTCTTAATAGTCCATTAGCTATAGAACAAAGTAAAATGATTATGCGATCATTTAAAAAACTAAGACATTATATGATTGAACATAGTCAACTTGTTCCAATGAGTGTTGCTAATCAATTTATAAGTCATAATCAAAGAATAGATAGTCTTGAAAATAAGATTGAATGTATTGATCAAAGAAACAATGATATTAAACAAAATCTAACAAAACTCATGAATTTATTTAAAGATGAAGAATCACCAAAAGGATTCACTTTCTTCAATAATCAATTATTTGAAGCAGATATTGTATTTAAAGATATATTTTCTAAAGCTAATCATTCTATTTATATCATTGATAATTATATTTCAATAAAAACATTAAGTCATTTGAGATGTAAAAAAGAAGGAGTAGAAGTTATTATATTTAGTGATAATCTTGGTAGAAAAGATAGACTTCAAAAAGTAGAGTTTGATGATTTTAATAAACAATATCAACATTTAAAATTAAAACATAATCGCATATCTCATGATCGTTATATTATTATTGATTATAAGCGAGATAATGAAAAAATATACCATTCTGGTGCATCAATTAAAGACGCAGGTAAAAAACTATGCAGTATTATTGAAATGAATGATATAAGTGATTTTTATCCAAAAATTGATATGTTATTAGCTCAAGATACTTATGAATTTAAATAAAAGGAATTTTGTACACAAAAAGTTGTCAGATGACAACTTTTGTGTAACTACCAATCAATTATTTTAAAGAATTCATTAATGTTTGTGCCTTTATTATCAATATTTCTTTTGATCAACTATAAAAAATGAATATACAAAAACTTATATCAATTTAGATAATTCTATTCTAGTAGATATTTCTTATCTCGCTTTCTATGATATTAAAATGTAAAAATTCGGGAATAGCTTTGTTTATAATTTCATCGCTATTAATATTTAATACTTTGTTCATGATTTTTAAACTTGATGGATATAGGGGCTTTTCTAGTTTTTGTTTTCTAATATAATCATATTTTGTACATAGTGGAATATTGTTTTCTCTAGAAAGATAATCTAACATAGCCAATAAATAAAAAGCTTCAGGGTACCATTTCTTTTCGTATAAGATACGAATATCATCATTTTGTAATAAGTCAATCATAAAGTCTATATCACCTTTATCTTTGACAAGATGACAAATATTACTTTTGAATACATCAAAAGATATTCTAGTATTATCTTTTTGATTATTTAAAGCAAAAGAAGTTAATGTTAATTGTGTAACATTATTTTGTTTTGAAAGACGATAGCATTTTATACTCTTTTTGGTTAATAAGTTTTTCATAAATATCACCTCTTTTGTTTTTTTAAATGTATTATAACGATATATCAAAACAATATCAAATGACATTTAACGTTGATAAGGTTCCTGATTTTATAGATAAAGTATTTTGCTTAGTATCCATTAGAAATTGTGTCATGTATTGTAATGGTTTAGAAATACTAATTTGATTGTATAATCCCAAATCATATGAATTTGGGAAATATATAAATATGATAAAGTCATTAAGTATAGAAAAAACTCACGATTCCTCGTGAGTTTTCTTTCGCACCGAGTGCCATTTACATTATTATTATATTCAAAAATTCAAAGATATCAACTAAAATATGATTGATTTGAAAATTGACAAATATATTTAAAAAAACATATTGATGTTCGTTGATCAATATGTTTTTAGATAAATACATGTAAGATAAGTATTAAAGATATAAATGTAATATACATGTAATGTTTATTTTTAATAAAAAATAAACATATATAAAATGAAATCATATCTATAAAAGTACATTTCAGTATAAGAAATATTGGTATTTGTTTGATAAAGATCAAACAAAGGACAGTGTTAGAAAGAATAAACAAAATAGAATAACTAAATAAGTAAGGTATACAGTATCTTGCATATTGTTTTAATGAAACTCTAAAGTGTATAAACTGGTATAAACACTGATAGTGATTCAACCAAGTAAAAAGATAATATCCAAAAAAACATCTGATTAATATAAACAACAAGAAAAGCGATGCTGTTATATCAATTTGATAAAATATTGAAAGTAAAGATTGGTTATCAAAATGCTTTGATAAAAACAAGAAAATGAAAACATAAATAAGAAAATATTTAATCTGCTTGAAGTATACCATTTTCTAAACGATATGTTTTATCAAAAGGAAGTTCTTTTAAATAATCATGAGAAGCGATAATAATTGTTTTACCTTCTTGATGCATACTTGTTATAAGTTTAATAAAACAATCAATTGCATCTTGATCTAATCCACGAGTAGGTTCATCTAAAAGAATAAAGTTCTGATCTTCCATAATAGCTTGAATAATACCTGCTTTTTGCCTCATACCTAAAGAATATGTTTTTAAAGGTGCTTTACTTTTTAAATCTAAATGAAATAACTCACATAATTCTTTTATTTTTTCTTCATTGTAATGCTTTTGTAAAGAAGCTAGAAAATGTAAATTATAAGCTAATGTTTCATTATCTAAAAAACCAGGATTTTCAATCAAAGCACCAATATGACAACCCTCAGCAAGCTTCATACTTCCATGATCAGCTTCTATAATACCTGTTATAATTTTAAATAAAGTTGATTTCCCTGAACCATTAATTCCATGTATATAAATCAATTCACCTTTTTTAACATGTATAGATAAATGATCTAAAACAGGGTAACGAAATGTCTTTGTTAAATTTTCAATCAATAACATTTATAAATCCTCCTAAAAATAATAAATCCACATCATATGAAATAAAAAATTCATAAAAATAGGAATCGCTAAATAACTAAATTTCTTTTTCTTACCTAATTGCATATAAACCAAAGAACATTCAAAACAACATAAACATAAATTTACAATCATAAATAATATTGTCATAGTTTGTTCACTTTCTGGTATAGCACCAAAAAAGAAATAATAGCTAATATAAATTGTAAGTGTATAAATAAGACCAAGTGCTATCATAAAAAAATATGACCAAAAATCAAAATAATCTTTTTTTATTCTTAAAATCATTGGATAGTAAATTTGATTTAAACAATCAATAAATTGATAAATAAACAATAAAAACAAATTATTCACATAAACAGTTAAATAATGAGATTCAATCAAACAATAAGAATAAGTATTATATCCCCATAAAATAGGAGATGCTAATAAAGATAAAACCAAAAGAATAAAAAACTTTTTATTTAAAAGATGAAAAAATGTTTTAATCATATTTTTCCCTCCATCTTTGATAACACTTAGCACCAATAAAACTTACACAACAATAAAACACAAAACAAATGACATATATCCAAATATAAGATAAACCAAAAGGTCTTTCCATAACCCCTTCAATCCCTAAACAAACAAGATTATTAATCTGAAATAAAATAGGAAAATCAGGATTAGGAAAATATCCTTGCATTAATGCTGGAAGTAAAACCAACATAATACCAATAATCACACCACAACTGCGATATACATAAAGATTATTAATTAACTTTTGTATTGTAAATAACAAAGCAGAAACAATACTATAACCTAAAGACGTTATAACCATAAAGATTATGATATTGTATACTTCATTAGAACAAATCAATTGTGTAATAATATGATAATATTTAGGATAAGTCATTGTATTGAAATTAATTGGTAAATAAAAAATATGAATAGTGAAATAAATCATGATTTCAATAAGTAGAGCACTTATAAAGCTCATTATCATATTTTGTATAAAACTATACCAATAATATTTTTTCTTTGTTATTCGTGTTTCAATGAAATAATGTACATGCTTTTTTTCATTGTTTAAAAAATCAGATGAAAGCATATTGGGTAGTAATAACAACATACATATAAAAATATAAGGGTGTAACCCAATAGAGTGTACATAATAAAAAAATTCAATACCTGCATTTGCATATGATTCTTGATAATCAGGATATGAAAATATTGATTTATGAAAGACAAAATATAAACTGATTTGTATAAAAACAATCACAACACCATAGATCAACCATTTATCTTTTCTTAAATGAGTATGAAAAAGCCGTAAAAATGTATTCATAAATACCTCCTCTTTATTCAATTTAATAAAGAAAAATAAAAAAAACCTAAAAATAATGTAGTTTTGCATAAAAAAGATAAAATTATGCAATACAAAAAGCGTAATGAGGTGTAAAATAGTTAAGAAGGAGGGAAAATGAATGAATATATTGATCTGTCATGATGGAGAAGATTATGTAGAAAACTTATCTCAAAAAGTCACTCAATTATTATCAGAAGAAAGTATCTGCATTGATGCTTTTACATCAACAGTTCAAGCAAAGCATAAAATGTCATCACAAAGTTATGACATAGCATTGATTGGGACACTTATTCAAAACCATAGTGGTTTTGAACTTGCACGATGTTTAAAAGAACGAAACTTTGATTGTGCAATTATTTTTATAAGCAATGACAAATATCTTATTAGAAAGGCTTTTGAAATAAATGCTTTTCAGTTTTTTAATGAGGATGTTGATGATGAACTTTTAGAAAAAGAATTAAAACGAGCAACACTTCTATATAAACGTAAGTATGTCAAATGTGTATTAAATATGAAAGGAACATCTATTGCTTTTTCACCACAAGATATTATTTATATTGAAACTAGAGATAATCGTGTACGGATTATGAGTATTGATGGACCATATTTTGGACATGTAAGTGATTTGATTAAAATGAAAAGTGAATTAATGAATTTTCATTTCTTTCAAATGCATCAAAGTTATTTTGTGAATATGGATTATATTTTAACTTTGCGTAGAGGTGAAATCACACTAACAAATGGTGAAAAGATTCCAACTTCTATATTGAATCGTCAATGTGTAAAAGAAACAATTACAAAATTTTTATTACTTCCTTAATGTAAGGGGTTTTATTGATTTTTGTTTGTTTTTTTGTTGAAAAAAGAAGAAATAGATGTTATGATTTTCTCAGTTATACAACTGGCGGAAGTGGAATGAACCACATGGAGTATAATAGGAAAGAGTCGACCGTCTGGGCAATCGTCTGGACGAGTAGGCTCTTTTTTTGGTTTTTGATAGATTTGTATGAAATTCACTATCAAAAAACCTCAAATTATGATATAAAAGAAGTGTAAAAGTCCTTATAAAAAAATAAAAAAAGAAAGGGTGTCATTATGTTAACTGATGTAGAAATTGCACAAAGTGCAAAAATGAAACCAATTAAAGACATTGCTCAAAAAGTTGGTTTAGAAGAAGATGATTTAGAACTTTATGGAAAGTATAAAGCCAAGATTTCTTTAGAAGCAATTAACAAATTGCATAATAATGAAAATGGAAAATTGATTCTTGTGACAGCAATTAATCCTACTCCTGCTGGAGAAGGAAAAACAACAACAATGATTGGTTTATCACAAGCTTTAAATCAAATGGGTAAAAAATCTGTTGTTGCAATGCGTGAACCTAGCTTAGGACCTTGTTTTGGTGTGAAAGGAGGAGCAGCAGGTGGCGGATATGCACAAGTTGTTCCTATGGAAGATATTAACTTACATTTTACTGGGGATATTCATGCGATTACAACAGCAAACAACTTAATTGCTGCAATGTTAGACAATTCCATCCAACAAGGAAACCCATTAGATATTGATGAAAGACAAATCGTATGGAAAAGAGTTGTTGATTTAAATGATCGTGCTTTAAGACATATCGTTGTTGGTCTTGGTGGTAAAGTTAATGGTGTACCTAGAGAAGATGGTTTTGATATTTCTGTTGCTAGTGAAGTGATGGCTATTTTATGTTTAGCAACTTCTATTGAAGATTTAAAACAAAGAGCAGGACGTATGATTGTGGCTTATAATCATGCTGGTGAACCAGTCACTGTTGATGATATCAAAGCAACAGGTGCTGTGACTTTATTATTAAAAGATGCAATCAAACCAAACTTAGTTCAAACATTAGATCATACACCAGTCTTTGTTCATGGTGGACCTTTTGCTAATATTGCTCATGGATGTAACTCAGTTATGGCAACAACTTTAGCTATGAAACTTGGTGATTATGCGATTACTGAAGCTGGATTTGGAGCTGATTTAGGAGCAGAAAAATTCTTAGATATTAAATGTCGTCAAGCTGGTTTAAAACCTGATGCTGTTGTGATTGTCGCAACTGTACGTGCTTTAAAAATGCATGGTGGTGTAGCAAAAAAAGATTTGGCTGAAGAAAACTTAGATGCTTTAAGAAAAGGAATTGAAAACCTTGAAAAGCATATTGAAAATATCGGTAAGTACAACTTACCAAGCGTTGTTGCGATTAACGCTTTCCCAACTGATACCGAAGCAGAATTACAATTATTAAATGAAATCTGCAAGGCTAAAGGTGTTGATGTCGCTATTAGTAAAGTATGGGAAAAAGGTGCTGAAGGTGGAATAGAATTAGCTGAAAAACTATTAGAAGTTTTAGAAACAAAAGAAGCTAACTTTGCTCCAATCTATGATCTTGATTTATCAATTGCTGAAAAGATCAAAACAATCGCTAAAGAAATTTATGGTGCAGATGATGTCACTTTCACTAAGAAAGTGTTAAATAGGATGAAGAAATATGAAGCACAAGGATTAGGTCAATTACCAATCTGTGTAGCTAAAACTCAATATTCTTTATCTGATGATCCAACATTACTAGGAAGACCTAGTGGATTTGTTGTCACAATTAATGATTTAATTCCAAACACTGGAGCTGGATTCTTAGTTGCAATTAGTGGTGATATCATGCGTATGCCTGGACTTCCAAAAGTCCCTGCAGCAGTCAATATGGATATTGATGAAAATGGAAAAATTGTAGGATTATTCTAAAAGAGACATGTGTCTCTTTTGGTGCTTAAAAAGAAAAGGAGAAAACAAATGAAAGTTGCAATTATTATGGGTTCAACAAGTGATTTATCAAAAGTTGAACCAGCAGTCGGAATTTTAAAAGAGTATGGAGTTGAAGTGAATGTCAGATGTTTATCAGCTCATCGTGCTCATCTTGGATTAAGTTCTTTTATCAAAGAAGCAGAAACTGATGGTACAGAAGTGATTATTACAGCCGCTGGTATGGCAGCTGCTTTACCTGGTGTGGTGGCTTCACAAACAATTTTACCAGTTATTGGTGTCCCACTTAGTGGAAGTGTTTTAGATGGAATGGATGCATTAATGTCAATTGTACAAATGCCTTCAGGTATTCCAGTTGCTACTGTAGCAATTAATGGTAGCAAAAATGCAGCTTATTTAGCATTACAAATTATGGCAATAAAACACGATAATTTAAAAACTCAATTATTAAACTATCGTCAAGATATGGAAGCACAAGCAATGCGTGCTAACGAAGAAATCATTGAAAAATTTAAATAAGGAAGAGGTAAAGAAAATGGCAGAATTATTATACGAAGGAAAAGCAAAACAAGTTTATTTAACAGACAAAGAAGATGAATACATGATTCATTACAAAGATGATGCTACTGCAGGTAATGGAGTAAAACATGATCAATTTGAAGGTAAAGGTGTTTTAAACAACACAATTTCTTGTATTATTTTTGATATGTTAGAAGAAGCTGGTATCAAAACTCATATGATTGAAAAATTAAATGAAAGAGATATCTTAGTAAAAAAAGTAGATATTTTCCCATTAGAAGTTATCATTAGAAATATTACAACTGGATCTTTCTGTAAAAGATTAGGAGCTAAAGAAGGTATTGTTTTAGATGAACCAATCTTTGAAATGAGTTATAAAAATGATGAATATGGTGATCCATTAATTAATGATGATCATGCTGTTGCTTTAAAATTAGCAACTCGTGAAGAATTAGCTTATATTAGAGAAACAACTTTAAAAATCAATGAACTATTAAAAGAATTCTTCTTATCAATGAATTTAAAATTAGTTGATTTCAAAATTGAATTTGGGAAAACAGCTGATGGTGAAATCTTATTAGCTGATGAAATTTCTCCTGATTCTTGCCGTTTATGGGATGTTGATACAAACCAAAAATATGATAAAGATGTCTTTAGACAAGATATTGGTGATTTAATTGAAACTTATAAAGCTGTATTAGCTCGTATGGAAAATAAATAAAAGGAGAATAAACATGGATTATAAAAAAGCTGGAGTCGATATTGAAGCAGGATATAAATCTGTTGAATTAATGAAAAAACATGTCAAAGAAACAATGAGACCTGAAGTTTTAGGTGGTCTTGGTGGTTTTGCTGGAGCATTTGATTTAAGTGCAATTAAGAATATGGAAGAACCTATTCTTTTATCTGGTACTGATGGTTGTGGAACAAAAGTCAAATTAGCATTTGTTATGGATAAACATGATACAATTGGTATTGATGCTGTTGCAATGTGTGTGAATGATATTGCTTGTTCTGGAGGAGAACCTTTATTCTTCTTAGATTATATTGCATGTGGGAAAAACTATCCAGAAAAGATTGCTACTATTGTGAGTGGTGTTGCTGAAGGTTGTAAACAATCTGAATGTGCTTTAATTGGTGGGGAAACTGCTGAACATCCAGGATTAATGCCTGTTGATGATTATGATTTAGCTGGTTTTGCTGTTGGTGTTGTTGATAAAAAAGATTTTATTAGTGGTCAAGATATTAAACCTGGTGATGTTTTGGTTGGTATTGCATCTAGTGGTGTTCATAGTAATGGATTCTCTTTAGTTCGTTCTGTATTTGAAATGACTAAAGAATCTTTAGATACTTATTATGAAGAATTAGGGAAAACATTAGGTGAAGCTTTAATTGCACCAACTGTTATCTATGTCAAATCTTTAAAAAATATCAAAAATGCTGGTGTTAAAGTCAAAGGATGTAGTCATATCACTGGTGGTGGTTTCTATGAAAACTTACCAAGAATGTTACCAGATGGTGTTAAAGCTGTTGTGAAAAAAGATAGTTATACAGTGCCTGCCATCTTTAACTTAATTGCTCAAAAAGGTAATGTAGCTGAAGAAATGATGTACAACACATTTAATATGGGATTAGGTATGGTTATTGCTTTAGATCCTAAAGATGTTGATACAGCTATGAAAGCTATTGAAGAAGCTGGAGAAAAATGCTATGTGGTTGGATCAATTGAAGCAGGTGACAAAGGAGTCGAATTATGCTAAACATTGCTGTCTTTGTATCAGGTGGAGGAACTGATTTACAATCAGTCATTGATGCCTGTGAAGCAGGACAAATCAATGGTAAGATTAAGCTAGTGATTTCTAATCGTCAAAAAGCTTATGGCTTAGAACGTGCTAAAAATGCGGGTATTGAAACGGCAGTCGTTAAAAAAGATGATGCTTTGATTGTTTCAATGCTTAAAGAAAGAGATATTGATTTGATTGTATTAGCAGGATATTTAGCTATTCTTACTGATACATTAATTGATGCATATCCAAATCAAATTATAAATATCCATCCTTCATTAATTCCTTCTTTTTGTGGACCAGGAATGTATGGGATGCATGTTCATGATGCAGTTTTAAAAAGAGGTGTGAAAGTCAGTGGAGCAACTGTTCATTTTGTAAGCAGTGAAGTTGACGGGGGACCAATTATTAAACAAGAAACATGCGATATTTCTGATTTAGATAATGCTGAAGATATTCAAGCAAGAGTGCTTGCGATTGAACATCGCATTTTACCTGAAGTTGTTGGGTTATATTGTGATGGAAGAATTCAAATTGAAAATGGAAGGGCAAAGGTGATTTAAATGAAAAGAGCTTTGATTTCTGTAACAAATAAAGATGGTGTTGTTGATTTTGCAAAAGGACTTGTGAAATTAGGTTTTGAAATTGTTTCTACTGGTGGAACAATGAAAGTTTTACAAGATAATGATGTTGCTTGTATTGCGATTGATGATGTTACTGGTTTTCCTGAAATGTTAGATGGTAGAGTTAAAACTTTACATCCAATGGTTCATGGTGGTTTATTATATCGTAGAGATTTAGAAGAACATGTGAAAACAATTAAAGAACATGGTATTCATCCTATTGATTTGGTTTGTGTCAATTTATATGAATTTGAAAAAGCATTAAGAGCAGGTAAACCAATGGCTGATATGATTGAAAATATTGATATTGGTGGACCTTCAATGATTAGAAGTGCTGCTAAAAACTTTAAAGATGTTTTAATCGTAACTGATCCTAAAGATTATGATAATGTTTTAACAGCAATTGAAAATGATACAACTGATTATGATTTCAGATTAAATCTTGCTTATAAAGCATTTAGTACAACTGGTGCTTATGATGCTATGATTTCTCGTTATTTTGCTGGTGTTGTAGGAGATGAATTCCCTGATACTTTAAATATTTCTTTAAAGAAAGTAGAACATTTACGTTATGGAGAAAACTCTCAACAAGCCGCTAATAAATATGAAGATGCTTTTGTACAAAACTCTTTATTAGATTATGAACAATTACATGGAAAAGAAATTTCATTTAATAATGTTAATGATTTATATGGTGCTGTCGCATGTGTTAGAGAATTTGGTGATCAAATCGTAACTGCAGCAATTAAACATTCTACACCTTGTGGTGTGGCTATTGGAAGCACAGGTTATGAATCATATATGAAAGCTTATGAAGCAGATCCACAATCAATTTTTGGTGGTATTGTTGCAGTAAACTATAAAGTTGATAAAGCAACAGCAGAACAAATGCATAAGATTTTCTTAGAAATTGTTGCTGCTCCTGATTTTGATGAAGATGCTTTAGAAGTGTTAAAGAAAAAGAAAAATTTACGTATCTTAAAATTAAAGAATTTACAAGCAAGAGATGCAAAATATGATATTAAATATCTTGAAGGAAAAGTATTAGTTCAAGAATTAAATACAAAGATGATTGATGAAATGAAAGTTGTTACTAATGCTAAACCAAATGAACAACAATTATCAGATATGGAATTTGGTATGAAAGTTGTAAAATATGTCAAATCAAATGCTATCTGTATCGTGAAAAACGGTGTGACATTAGCGATTGGTGGAGGACAAACTTCACGTGTATGGGCATTAGAAAACGCTATTCATAATAATCCTGATAAAGATTTTAATGGTGCTGTTTTAGCAAGCGATGCTTTCTTCCCATTCAATGACTGTGTACAAGTGGCTGCTGATGCTGGTATTAAAGCGATTGTCCAACCAGGAGGAAGTGTAAGAGATCAAGATTCAATTGATTTATGTAATGAAAAAGATATCCCAATGGTATTTAGTGGATATAGACACTTTAGACATTAGGAGGAAACTATGAAAATTTTAATTATTGGTAGTGGTGGTCGTGAACATGCGATTGCTTATACATTACATAAAAGTCCTAAAGTAGATGAAATCTATGCGATTCCAGGTAATCCTGGAATTGCAGAAATTGGGACTTGTTATAATGGAAGTGTTGAAGATTTAGAAGGTATTTTAAAATTTGTAGAAGATCATGATATTGATTTTACAGTGATTGGACCAGAAGTGCCTTTATGCATGGGATTAGCTGATTTATTAGAAAGTCATGGACATAAAGTTTTTGGACCAACAAAACATGCCGCAACTTTAGAAGGTAGTAAAGCTTTCTCAAAAGACTTTATGGCTAGACATAACATTCCAACAGCGGCTTATAAAGAAGTCAATAACTATGAAGAAGCTATTAACGCTTTAAATGAGTTTAGTTATCCAGTTGTTGTTAAAGCAGATGGTTTAGCTGCTGGTAAAGGTGTTGTCATTTGTGAAGATGAACAAATGGCAAAAGACACTTTAAAAGAAATGATGATTGATGGTGCTTTAGATGGTGCTGGAGAAAAAATCGTTTTAGAAGAATTCTTAACTGGTTTTGAATGTTCATTATTATGTTTTACTGATGGAAAAACAATTATTCCTATGGTTAGTGCAAAAGATCATAAACAAGTTTATGATGGTAACAAGGGTCCTAATACTGGTGGTATGGGAACTGTTTCTCCAAATCCTTTCTTACCTGAAGGGATGGATGAAGTTTTTAAAACTGATATCTTAGATCCATTTATGGCTGGTTTAAAAGCAGACAATATGGATTTTAGAGGTGTTGTTTTCATTGGTTTAATGATTGAAAATAATCAAGCCAAAGTGCTTGAATATAATGTTCGTTTTGGTGATCCTGAAACACAATCTATCTTACTTCGTTTAGATAGTGATTTATTTGATATTATGTATGCAGTATCTACTGGTACACTTGATCAAATTGATGTGAAATGGAAAGAAGATCATGTGGCTTGTTTAGTTTTAGCAAGTGGTGGATATCCAGGAAGTTATGAAAAAGGTAAAGTCATTACTGGATTAAATGATGTCAATGATGATATTATTGTTTTCCATGCTGGAACGGCTTTTAATGATAATGATGAAGTTGTGACAAGCGGAGGACGTGTTTTAAATATTTGTGCTTTAGGTTCTTCTTTACAAGAAACAAGAGAAAAAGTTTATGAAGCAGCTAAAGTGATTGATTTTGAAGGAAAATATTATCGTAAAGATATTGGTCTAAATTAGTGAGGTATAAAGATGAGTAAAGTCTATCGTATATATGTAGAAAAAAGAAAAGATTATGCTGTTGAAGCAGATGAGATGTTAAATGACTTACAAACACAATTAAAAATGAATACAATTACATCATTAAGTGTTGTGAATCGTTATGATGTTCAAGGTGTAAGTGAAGATGTTTTAAATCAAGGTATTCCAACAATTTTAAGTGAACCAATGGTTGATCATATCTATAGAGAAGATTATCCTGCAAGTGCAAATGCAAAAGTCTTTGCGATTGAATTCTTACCAGGACAATATGATCAAAGAGCAGATGCTTGTGAACAATGCTTCCAATTATTAACTGGAGAAAAGAATGTCAAAGTTAGATGTGCTAAATTAATTGTCTTAGATGGTGAATTAACTGATGAACAAGTTGAACAAATTCAACATTATTTAATTAACCCAGTTGATCAAAGATTAGCTTCATTAAATAAAGTAGAAGATTTAAATGATGGAGAAGTGACTATTGATCCTGTTCCTGTTATTGAAGGATTTATTGATTTTAATGATGAACAATTACATCAATATATCAAAGATAATGGAATGGCAATGAACTATGATGATTTAAAAGTCACTCAAGATTATTATAAAAATGAAGAAAAAAGAGATCCAACTGAAACTGAATTAAAAGTTTTAGATACATATTGGTCTGATCATTGTCGTCATACCACATTTGCAACTATTATTACTGATTTAGATATTGAAAATGGTGCTTTTAAAGAAATTTTAGAAAAAGATGTTGAAAACTATAAAACATCAAGACATCTTGTTTATGGTGTTGATACAAAACGTCCTTTAACTTTAATGGATTTAGCTACTATTTCAATGAAAGAATTAAGAAAAACAGGATACTTAGATGATTTAGAAGTTTCTGAAGAAATTAATGCATGTTCAGTTGAATTAAAAATTCATACAACTGATGGTGATGAAGATTGGTTATTAATGTTTAAAAACGAAACACATAACCATCCAACTGAAATTGAACCATTCGGTGGTGCTGCAACATGTTTAGGTGGGGCTATTCGTGACCCATTATCAGGACGTGCTTATGTTTATCAATCAATGCGTATTACTGGTGCAGGTGATCCAAGAATTTCATTAGATGAAACATTAAAAGGAAAACTTCCTCAACGTAAAATCTGTCAAGAAGCAGCTCATGGTTTCTCTAGTTATGGTAACCAAATTGGTTTAACAACTGGTTTTGTACATGAAGTTTATGATGATGGATTTGTTGCTAAACGTATGGAATTAGGAGCAGTAGTAGCTGCTGCACCAAAAGATCAAGTGAAACGTTTAGAGCCACAAAAAGATCATATTGTTTTATTGATTGGTGGAAGAACTGGTCGTGATGGTATTGGTGGAGCTACTGGTTCATCAAAATCTCATGAATTAAAAACAACAACAACTGCTGGTGCTGAAGTTCAAAAAGGTAATCCAGTAGAAGAAAGAAAAATTCAAAGATTATTTAGAAGAAAAGAAGTTTCTGAAAAAATCGTACGTTGTAATGACTTTGGAGCTGGTGGTGTTTGTGTCGCTGTTGGTGAATTAGCTCCAGGTTTAAATATTAACTTAGATGCTGTATTAAAGAAATATGAAGGTTTAACTGGTACTGAATTAGCAATTTCTGAATCACAAGAACGTATGGCTATTGTGATTGATGCTAAGGATGAAGATGTTATTAAACAAGCTTGTATTGATGAAAACTTAGAAGTTGTAAGAGTTGCAGTTGTGACTGACAACAATCGTTTAACTATGACTTATATGGGACAAACAATTGTTGATATTGATAGAGCATTCTTAGATAAGAATGGTGCAAGTCGTCATCAAAATATTGAAGTGAAATTACCAAACTTCAATGAAACACCTTTTGATGTTAAAAAACAAGAAAACTTTACAAAAACAACAGAAGAAGTTTTAAGTCGTTTATCTGTTTGTGGTCAAAAAGGTTTAATTGAAAGATTTGACTCTTCAATTGGTAATGGGACTGTTTTATCTCCATTTGGTGGTAAAACATTAAGAACTGAAACAGAAGGTATGGCTGCTTTAATTCCTGTCTTAGGAAAAGAAACAACAACTTGTTCATTAATGAGTTATGGATATAATCCAGTTATTTCTAAATGGTCACCATATCATGGTGCAATGTATGCAATTGTAGAATCAATTGCTAAAGTTGTTGCAATGGGTGGAGATTATCATACAATCCGTTTCTCATTCCAAGAATACTTTGAAAAATTATTAGATGTTCCATCTAAATGGGGTAAACCATTTGCTGCTTTACTTGGTGCTTATCGTGTTCAATCTGAAATGAAATTACCTTCAATTGGTGGTAAAGATTCTATGTCAGGATCATTTGAAGATTTAGATGTACCTCCAACATTAGTTTCATTTGCAATCACTGGAGCTGATGTCAGCAATGTGATTTCACCTGAATTAAAAGAAGCTAACCATACTTTAGTAGAAGTGATGTTACCTAAAGATGAATTCCATGTTTATGATTTTGAAGTTTTAAAAGCACAATATGATGCTGTTATTGAATTAATCAAAGATGGAAAAGTCTATAGTGCATACACAGTTAAAGATGGTGGTGTTATTGAAGCTGTTTATAAGATGGCATTTGGTAATGCTGTTGGGGTTGAATTAAATAGTGCTATTGAAGTTGAAGCATTATTAGAAAAGAACTATGGAAACATTATTTTAGAAGTTGCTAGTGATGATGTTGTATCATTAGATCATACAAGAATCATTGGTCATACAAATGATACAAATGCTGTATCTTATCAAGGTGAAACTGTATCATTAGATGATGCTTATGCAATTTATGCTAATGTCTTAGATGATGTTTATCCAACTACTGAAAAAGCACCTACAAATGAAATCATTGTCAAAGATTGCGATGATAGAGGCGATTTAAAAGCAGCTAAGACATATGATGAAGTTAAAGTTGTCATTCCTGTATTCCCAGGAACAAACTGTGAATATGATTCTAAACGTGCTTTTGAAAAAGCTGGTGCTACTGTTCAATTAGTATTGATTAGAAATAAAACAGAATCTGATATTAAAAAATCAGTTGATGAATTAGAAGCAGCTATTAAAACTGCTCAAATCGTGATGTTACCAGGTGGATTTAGTGCTGGTGATGAACCAGAAGGTTCTGGTAAGTTTATTGCAACAGTACTTAGAAATCCAAAATTAAAAGATGCGATTGAAGATTTATTACATCATCGTGATGGTTTAATGATTGGTATCTGTAATGGATTCCAAGCATTAGTGAAATTAGGATTATTACCTTATGGTCATATCAAAACAATGGATAAAGATGATCCTACTTTAACATTCAATACAATCGGACGCCACTTATCTCAAATGGTTGATACAAGAATTGCTTCTGTCAAATCACCTTGGTTAGCAAATGTTAATGTTGGTGATATTCATACAGTACCAATTAGTCACGGTGAAGGACGTTTTGTTGCACCTAAAGAAGTGATTGAACAATTATTTGAAAATGGTCAAGTCTTTACACAATATGTTGATCCTAATGGTAATCCAACTATGGAATCACCATATAACCCTAATGGTTCTATGATGGCTATTGAAGGTATTGTTTCTATGGATGGTCGTGTTATTGGTAAAATGGCACATAGTGAACGTCAAGGTGAAAATAGAAATAAGAATATTTATGGTGAAATGGATCAAAAATTATTTGAAGCTGGTGTAAATTATTTTAAAGGTGGTAAATAAATGGAAAGACAAGAATTTGAAAGTTTAACACTTTGTCCTTTAGATGGACGTTATTCAGGTATTAAAGATGCTTTAGGGGAATATTTTAGTGAATATGCTTTAGTGAAATATCGTGTTTTTGTTGAAATTCAATGGTTAAAATTCTTAATTGAAAATGTTGAAAGTGATATTTTAGCTAAGTTTAATAAAGATGAAATGGATAAAATCGAAGCTATTTCTAAAGATTTCAATTATGATTCATTTGCTAAGATAAAAAATATTGAAGCAACAACACGTCATGATGTCAAAGCTGTTGAATATTTTATTGGTAATGAATTAAAAGATATGGGTTATGATTATTTAATCAGCTTTGTTCATATTGGATGTACTTCAGAAGATATCAATAATACATCTTATGCTTGTATGTTAAAATATGGTTTAAAAGATGTTTGGTTACCTAAAGCTAAAGAATTTGCTCATATTATTGATGATTGGGCTATTGAACATAGGGATGATGCAATGTTAGCTCATACTCATGGACAACCTGCCACACCAACAACAATTGGTAAAGAATTTAAAGTTTATGCTTATCGTTTTATGTCAAGCATTGAAAATATTGAAAATGTACAAATTAAAGCTAAATTTAATGGAGCAACAGGAAACTATAGTGCCATTTTAACTGCTTTCCCTAATATTGATTGGACAGTTATGGCTAAGAAATTTGTTGAGGAATATTTAGGATTAGTCTTTAATCCATTAACAACACAAATTGAAAGTCATGATTATACTTGTCATATTTTAGATGGAATTCGTCATTTCAATAACGTATTAGTTGATTTTGATGTAGATATGTGGTTATACATTTCTATGGAATACTTCAAACAAATTCCTGTTAAAGGAGAAGTAGGAAGTAGTACAATGCCTCATAAAGTTAATCCAATTCGTTTTGAAAACAGTGAAGCTAATATTGATATGTCTAACAATATTTGTGTTGCTTTATCAAACAAACTTCCTAAATCTCGTATGCAAAGAGATTTATCTGACTCATCAAGTCAAAGAAACTTAGGATTAGCTGTTGGTTATTCTTTACAAGCTATTAATGAAACAATGAATGGTTTAGCAAAATGTGTTGTCAATAAAGATAAACTTGCTTCTGATTTAAATGAAAAATGGGAAGTATTAGCAGAACCAATTCAAACAATGTTAAGAAAATATGGTGTACCAGATGCATATGATACATTAAAAGCATTAACAAGAGGAAAAAGTATTTCTAAGGAAGATATCTTAAAATTCGCAGAAAGTTTAGATATTTTATCTGATGAAGATCGTGCAACTCTTGTCAATATGACACCTGCTTCTTATATTGGAAAAGCTGATGTTTTAGCTGATATTAAATTAAAATAAACTGATATAGAGTATCCCAATAAAAAAGGGATACTTTTTTTATTTTTTTGACTATATAGTAAGTAGGAGGATATATTTCTTATTGTATTTGATTTGCATAATGCTATAATATAAGTGTATATCTCCTTGCAAATAGAGAAAGGAGGTTTATATGTTACAAGACG
>Ga0129317_1001197_pt1 | contig 20604 bp, 18 predicted proteins | sample Cm1ome_FD_94430 | JGI IMG/M metagenome (GOLD analysis project Ga0129317, IMG submission 94430) | Eastern black-and-white colobus group fecal microbial communities from Wisconsin, USA - Cm1105 metagenome | ecosystem: Host-associated > Mammals > Digestive system > Large intestine > Fecal | place... | reverse complement strand
GAATTTCCATCTGCTGCGTTATCGTCAATCGACGATGCCACCGCATCGCCTCATTCCTCCGCCTTGCAGATTGAAAATTCATCCTGCGCCATTATACTGAAAGTGAATGATACAGTACACTAGGGTCAAAAGCCTGAAACCACGATGTGCTTGCACAGGAGTGGTTTTATGGCTTAATGACCCGTAAGGCATCTTTTGACCTTAATATCCTGTAATCTTTCACAGCCGGGAGAACAGAAAAATGTTCATCGGAAAGCTGAATGGAAACAGAAAGATGACAGGTTTGTTATCATTTGGCCGTGACCGCAGTGATTCTGCAGACGCTGGCAGTAGCAGTATAGCAGAATTTGCGATTACTTACAAGCGCCGGAAATTTTTAAAAAAATTTCAGAATTTACAGGGTTAAAAAAGCCTGAAAGGTATGTTAGAATAAAAAACAGAAAATACATGGCGGCTGTGGAAAAGCGGTGCGGCCTGACGGAAGTTGAGGAAGAAGCAGTGGAAGAAAAAAAAGAAGTAGCAGTAAAAAAGCAGGAGGATCTGGAATATCCGCTGATGATACCGGAAGAGAAAGAAAGCCGGGATTTGTGGAGCAGCATCAAGGAATTCCGGCGAAAATTTGCTAAGCCGGAGGTCGTGCCGGAAGAATTTCGTCTTCCGGAATTTACGACACCGCTTGAACGGAAGGAAGCCGATGTAAATCAAGGTCTTTCGAAGGAAGAGGTAGAGGAGCGTGTGGCGCGTGATGCAGTCAATCATGCAGTCGGCTCTGCTTCAAAGTCACAAAAGGAAATTATCTGCAGCAATATTTTTACGTATTTCAATCTGCTCTTTTTTGTTATCGCAATCATGCTGATCGCAGTAGGATCCTTTCGGGATCTTACATTTCTTCCGGTCATTATTGCCAATACGGCGATCGGAATCTTTCAGGAACTCCGTTCCAAGAAGGTACTGGATAACCTGACGATCTTAAATGCACCGAAAAATAAAGTTGTGCGTGACGGGCAGGAGCAGGTAATTGCCGCGGAAGAGCTGGTGCTTGACGATGTCATTATCCTTTCAGCCGGCAACCAGATTCCGGCGGATGCGGTCGTAATGGAAGGCGAGATTCTCGTAAATGAAGCGCTGCTGACCGGTGAATCAGATCAGATTACGAAGAAAAAGGGCGATGGACTGCTGTCTGGCAGCTTTGTTGTATCGGGGGAGTGCAGGGCTAGAATTGACAAGGTCGGAAGTGATTCCTATATTGCAAAGCTGACGCTGGAGGCAAAGGAGATGAAGGAAGGTGAAGTGTCGGAGATGATCCGGGCACTTGACCGTCTTGTTAAAATTGTCGGAGTGATTATTATTCCGATCGGCATCATTTTGTTCAGCCAGCAGCATTTCATTAACGAAACGCCGATCAGAGAGAGTGTAACGGCGACAGTTGCGGCAATTATCGGTATGATTCCGGAGGGACTGTATTTGTTGGCGAGCGTCGCACTGGCGGTCAGCGTGATGCGTCTGGCAAGCCAAAAGGTGCTTGTTCACAATATGAAATGTATTGAGACGCTGGCACGTGTTGATGTGCTCTGTGTCGATAAGACTGGTACGATCACAGATAATACAATGTCGGTGAAAAAGATTTTACCGCTGCGAAAGGCGGCAGAATACAGTACAGGAAATGCGGATCCGTCCGTCCAAGGAGCAGAGGTTCAGACCGTGTCTGAGGAAGAATCAATTTCCGGGAATGCTGATTTCAAAGATGCAGAAGAGGTCTCATTTACTGCCGAGGAAGCAGCGGCTTTTGAGCTGGCAGTCGGTGATTTTGCAGCAGCAATGTCAAATGATAATATTACGATGAAGGCGATTAAGGAATACTTCCGTAAACGAAGCGGAAAACGCCCGGAGAAGGTGATCCCGTTTTCCTCTGAGACGAAATACAGCGGTGCTGTCTTTGAGGATGGAAGCTATGTCCTTGGCGCACCGGAGTTTATTTTGCGGGAGCTGTACGATGTATACAGTGATCAGATCGAGCACTGGAGCCATCAGGGCTTTCGTGTTCTGGTATTTGCGGAATATTCGGGTGTCCTGAGCGGAGAAGCGCTTAGCGAACCGGTTTGTCCGCTTGGCATGATCCTGCTTGCCAATCCGATCCGGGAAAATGCACCGGAGACGTTCCGGTATTTTGCGGAGCAGGGCGTGGAGATCAAGGTAATTTCCGGAGATAATCCGGTTACGGTATCAGAGGTGGCAAAGGAAGCAGGAATCGCAAATGCAGAAGCATATGTGGATGCCTCAACACTTGAGGATTACGAGGAGATCTACGCTGCAGCGAAAAAATATACAGTATTTGGCCGTGTGACGCCGGATCAGAAACGACAGCTGGTCAGCGCTTTGAAGCATATGGGACATACGGTTGCAATGACCGGAGACGGTGTTAATGACGTTTTGGCGCTTAAGGATGCAGACTGCAGCATTGCAATGGCATCCGGCAGTGATGCGGCATCTCAGGTTGCCCAGCTGGTGCTTCTGGAATCTGATTTTTCAAAAATGCCGTCGGTTGTCGCAGAGGGACGCAGAGTTGTAAATAACATTGAACGAACGGCAAGCCTGTTCCTTGTCAAAAATATTTTTTCTCTGCTTCTGTCGATTTTTTCCATTGTGTTGCTTGTGAATTATCCGCTGGAGCCGTCACAGATTTCGCTGATCAGTATGTTTACCATTGGTATTCCTGCATTTTTCATGTCTCTGGAGCCAAATACAGAACGAATCAACGGACATTTCCTGAGCAACGTACTTTTTAAGGCATTGCCGGGTGGATTGACAGATTTTCTGGTAGTCAGCTGCCTGTACACATTCTGTATGGAATTCAATGTAAATGAGACAGATGTATCGACTTCCTGTACGGTGATTCTTGCAATTGTCGGGTTGATGATTCTCTTTAAGATTGCATCACCGATGACGAAATTTCACTGGGGATTATGGTTTGCCATGGTGGGCGGACTTTTGTATTGCATCATTTTTGTACGGAAGATTTTTGCGATCACGAGCATATCAAGACAGAGTATGATGTTGCTTCTGGTATTTGCTGTTGTGACGGAGCCAACGTTCCGATACTTGAGCTGCTGGATTAAAAAATTCTCTGAATTTTATCTGGAACAGAAGCGTAAACGTAAATATAAAGGAAACAAAGAGTGCGCAAATTGACTGAAATTTTTGTGGATTTTGTCTGAAGATACTGCTATAATAAAAAAAGTGATAATTGTTCAGAGCCACTGTTTTGTAAAAATCATGAGCAGGCAGCAAAAGCGGATTGCGATGTCTGCTTTGCGCACAAATAAAAAATTGACTGGCTGTGGACGATTGCAAAAGAATAGTAAGGAGATTTAAAATGAAACGTGTTCTTTTAAAGTTAAGCGGTGAGGCTCTTGCAGGGGAGAAAAAGACAGGTTTTGATGAACCGACCGTCATGAAAGTGGCGCTGCAGGTGAAGACACTGGTAGATCAGGGCATGGAAGTGGGCATTGTGATCGGAGGAGGAAATTTTTGGCGCGGCCGTTCCAGTGAAAATATTGACCGTACGAAAGCCGATCAGATCGGTATGCTTGCAACGGTAATGAACTGTATCTACGTATCAGAGATTTTTCGTGCAGCCGGTATGAAGACTGCAGTTATGACTCCGTTTGCATGCGGCGCATTTACTGAATTGTTCTCCAAGGACCGTGTAAAGGAATGTTTTGCATCAAAGACCGTGACATTTTTTGCGGGCGGTACGGGACATCCGTATTTTTCTACCGATACGGCAACCGTTCTGCGCGCCATTGAGATTGAAGCAGATGTGATTCTGCTTGCAAAATCCATCGACGGCGTATATGACAGTGATCCGAAGGATAATCCGGATGCCAGAAAATTTGATGAGATCTCAATTCAGGAAGTGATTGACAGAAAGCTCGGTGTGGTGGATATGACAGCCTCGATCCTGTGCATGGAACAGAAGATGCCGATGCTCGTATTTGGACTGAATCAGGAGAACAGTATTGTAAATACCGTAAGCGGATCGTTTAACGGAACAAAAGTGACCGTGGATTAAGGAGGATAAGAAAAATGGATGAGAGAATCAAGATTTATGACGAAAAAATGACGAAAACGTACAATAATCTTCTCGGAGAATTTGCCACGATCCGTGCCGGTCGTGCAAATCCGAATATTTTAAATAAACTGAAGGTAGACTACTATGGAACACCGACGCCGTTGCAGCAGATCGGAAATATTACGGTTCCGGAGCCGCGGATTCTGCAGATTCAGCCGTGGGAAGCTTCTATGGTGAAGGCGATCGAGAAAGCAATTCTGACCTCTGATATTGGTATCAACCCGTCAAATGACGGAAGAGTGATCCGTCTGGTATTTCCGGAACTGACAGAGGAGCGCAGAAAAGATCTTGTCAAGGAAGTTAAGAAAAAAGGTGAGGCCGGAAAGGTCGCACTTCGTAACATCCGCAGGGATGCCAACGATTATTTGAAGAAGCTCGGAAAAACAGAGGTATCCGAGGATGAGATTAAGGATCTGGAAGATGTAATACAGAAGCTGACGGATAAGTATATCAAGGAAGTTGATAAAGCAGTTGAAGAGAAGTCGAAAGAGATCCTGACAGTATAGGGGAAAACGGCAAAGCAAAGGGAGAAATACGGGGGGATTGGAAGATCCCCCTGTTTTTATGGGAGGAATGAGGAATGAATATTCCAAATCATGTTGCTATAATCCTGGATGGAAACGGCAGATGGGCAAAGAGCAAGGGAATGCCACGTAATTACGGTCATGTGCGTGGGGCGCAGAATCTGGAGGTAATCTGTGAAGATGCTTATAATTTGGGAATCCGGTATCTGACCGTTTATCTTTTTTCAACAGAGAACTGGAAGCGTTCACCGGAGGAAGTAGATGCACTGATGAAGCTGTTCCGGAAATATACGAAAACATGTATTAAGACAGCAAGAGACAATAATATGAAAGTCAGAGTGCTTGGAGATCCGTCGGCGCTGGCACCGGATCTGCAGGAAAGCCTGAAAGAGCTTGTAGAAAGCTCCAGAGATAATACCGGTCTGAATTTTCAGATTGCAATTAATTATGGAAGCCGTGATGAAATTATCCGTGCAGTCCGAAAGGTGTCGAGGGACTGCGCAGACGGAAAACTGAAGCCGGAGGAAATCACAGAGGAGTGTTTTTCCGGTTATCTTGATACGGCAGAAGTACCGGATCCGGATCTTCTGATCCGTACCAGTGGAGAACTGAGGCTTTCCAATTATCTGCTGTGGCAGCTGGCTTATACGGAATTTTATTTCACGGATGTACCGTGGCCGGCATTTAATAAAAAGGAACTTATAAAAGCAATTGAAAAGTACAACGAAAGAGACAGACGGTACGGCGGTCTGAAGGCCTGAGCGTCTAGGGGAAAGGAGCAGAAGAATTTATGTTTCGAACAAGACTGATAAGTGGAATTGTGCTGGTACTCATTGCGCTTGTGGTGATCATAAGTGGCGGTCCGGTACTGGCAGCTACGCTTTTTGCGATTTCGGAGATCGGACTGTTTGAATTGTACCGTGCGCTGAAAATCCAGACAAAGGAATTTTCAACGCTGGCGGCAGTGGGATATCTTGGAACGGCGGTATATTATGGAATTGTATTTTGGGGATATCAGTCATATACTATGGCAGTGATTCTCGGAGTTTTGATTCTTGTGATGACGGTATACGTTTTTACGTTTCCGAAATATCAGACGGAGCAGATTACAGGCACATTTTTCGGTGTGCTTTATGCACCGGTTATGCTTTCCTGTATCTATGAGCTGCGCAATCTGGAGAATGGTGTCTATCTGGTATGGTTGATTTTTCTCGGCTCCTGGGGATGTGATACGTGCGCATACTGTGTTGGAAAGCTGATTGGAAAACACAAAATGTCACCGAGATTGAGTCCGAAAAAGTCTGTTGAAGGAGCTGTTGGAGGAGTCGTCGGAGCAGCAATCCTTGGCGCTGTTTATGGAGCGGCAATTTCCGGAAGGATGGGCGGATCGGATCATGTGCTTCCGTTTGCGCTGATCTGTGCGGCGGGAGGATTGATCTCCATGGTCGGTGATCTTGCTGCATCGGCAATCAAACGAAACCACGGAATCAAGGATTATGGAAAGTTGATACCGGGACATGGAGGAATTTTGGACCGGTTTGACAGTGTGATTTTTATTGCGCCGGTTATTTATTATCTGGCAGGAGCGCTTGTATAACCGACGCGTGAGCATCTGGAAGAAAGGACAGGTAAGACGAATGAAGACTATTGCGATACTTGGCTCAACCGGTTCGATCGGAACGCAGACGTTAGATGTCGTGCGGGCGAACAAAGACATTCGTGTGGCAGCGCTTGCAGCGGGGAAAAATATCAGACTTTTAGAGCAGCAGATCCGGGAATTTCATCCGCGGCTTGCGGCGGTTGCATCGGAGGAGGATGCAAAGGCTCTGAAAACAGCGGTAGCTGATCTTCCGGTCACGATTCTTTGCGGGGAAGAAGGAAGAGAGGCTGTGGCTGTCTGCGAAGAAGCGGAGATACTGGTAACTGCGATCGTCGGCATGATCGGTATTCTTCCGACGATCCGTGCGGTTGAAGCAGGAAAGGACATTGCACTTGCGAACAAGGAGACTCTTGTGACGGCAGGTCATATTATTATGCCGCTTGCAAAGGAAAAAGGTGTGAAAATCCTGCCGGTAGACAGTGAGCACAGCGCGATTTTCCAGGCATTAAACGGGGAGGACGGGAGAGCAATTGATAAGATCCTTCTGACGGCGTCAGGAGGGCCGTTCCGTGGCAAAACGTTTGCAGAATTGAAAAATATGCGAGTGGAGGATGCTTTAAAGCATCCGAATTGGGCGATGGGGAGAAAGATTACGATTGATTCTGCATCAATGGTAAATAAGGGACTTGAGGTGATGGAGGCGCGGTGGCTTTTTGGGACGGAGCTGGAACAGATTCAGGTTCTGATCCAGCCGCAGAGTGTAATCCATTCGATGGTACAATTTAAGGATGGAGCGGTAATTGCGCAGCTTGGCACACCGGATATGAAACTGCCGATTCAGTATGCACTCTATTATCCGGAACGCAGATATCTGGCCGGTGACCGGCTTGATTTTGCAGCACTTGGTAAAATTACGTTTGAGAATCCGGATCCAGAAACATTTCTCGGTCTGAAGTATGCGCTGGAAGCAGCAAAAACAGGCGGTTCCATGCCTACGGTCTTTAATGCGGCAAACGAACGTGCTGTGAGCAAATTTCTGGACAGAAGAATCGGATTTACAGATATTTATACGATTATACGCAGCTGTATGGATGCGCATCAGACAATGGAGAATCCGGATATCCATCAGATTCTTGAGACAGAACAAAGCGTGTATGAATTTATTGAGAGCAGGTGGTAAAGGTTGAGTATTGTCATTGCACTGCTGGTTTTCAGCGTAATTATCATTTTTCATGAATTTGGCCATTTTTTGCTTGCCAAATTAAATAAGATTACAGTCGTAGAGTTTTCACTCGGTATGGGGCCGCGTCTCTTAAGTTTCCAGGGTGGTGAAACGAGATATTCTTGGAAACTTCTTCCGTTTGGAGGCTCCTGCATGATGCTTGGAGAAGACGGAGAGGAAGAAACAGAAGGATCGTTTGGAAGCAAATCTGTATGGGCAAGGATGTCTGTGATTGCTGCGGGGCCAATTTTTAATTTTATTCTTGCATTTGTAATGGCGCTTTTTATTGTCGGAAATCTTGGATATGATGTGCCGGTGCTGCTGAATGTAACAGAAGGGATGCCGGCGGCAGAAGCAGGACTTCAGGCAGGAGACCGCATTGTAAGAATGAACGGTAAAAAAATCCATCTCTATCGGGAAGTGCAGAATTATTCCACCTTTCATCAGGGAAAAACAGTAGTAATTCAATATGAACGTGACGGGGAGCTTCATGAAGCAACGGTGACGCCGGAGCTGACGGATGGCGGTTACAAGTATGGAATTGGCGGAAATATCAATTATCGTCAGAAAACGAATTTTCTGGAAACACTGGAATACAGTGCGTATGAGGTTTACTATTGGATTGATACAACGGTATCAAGCCTTGGGATGCTGCTAAAAGGTGGTGTGCAGCTTGATGACATGTCCGGTCCGGTTGGTGTGGTAGATGCAATTGGAACCACATATCAGAAGAGCCGGGATGAGGGGACGTTTTATGTCTGGATGAATCTGCTTAATATTGCGATCCTGTTGTCGGCCAATCTGGGAGTGATGAATCTGCTGCCGATTCCGGCGTTGGATGGTGGACGTCTTGTGTTTCTGATTGTGGAGGCGATCCGGCGCAGACGCGTAGAACCGGAGCTTGAAGCCAAAATCCATTTTGCTGGGCTGATGCTGCTGATGTTGCTGATGGTTGTTGTAATGTTTAATGATGTGAAGAAGCTGATTCTGTAAGAACTGACTTTATAAGAGCCGATTTTGCAGGAGCTGAATGTATAAGATCTGGAAATAAAAGGAACTGTCCGGCAGAGATAAATGGGAAAATAAATTTCCTCAGATTCTGACGACAGTTCCTTTTTGTAGTGTAATGAGAAAGTTTTATTGTGCAAGCTGTTCGTAAAACAGTGTCACGGTCATTTGTATGTAAGGCACGGCAAAGAGAAGACCAAGTCCGAGTGAGAGGACGCAAAGAAGCAGTACACCAAGGAAGGTGAGAGAAAGCCACAGAAGAGCAAGGCGATGTCCGTTCATCATCTGTATGCATCCGGTAAGAAGCTCCTTTGTTGAACGCCACGGATCACGGGCGTGCAGGAAAAGAAAGCATGAAAAGGTAAGTAGAAAACACATCAGGGCAAGAAATACTAGAATCATCAGTACCAGAGAAAGCCAGAAGCTGCCAAAGATCATGCCGGAAGATAAAAAAATCAGCAGATAAAAAAAGGCAATTTCCGCAAGAAGACAGATAGCGCTGTATACTGCGATTGGTTCCGGATGAATGCGAAACGCATAGAAAATGTCCCGAATGGAAAATGGCTGTTTCGTTGCCAGGTTCAGATAAAGCCGGAAGATGCCGGCCATCAGAACATTGTAAAGTGTATTTACGATTAAAAGTCCGGCCAGATAAAGAATTTGTGAGAAAAAGCCGGAAGACGCCGGAGAAAGAAGCGCCAGTATGACATTAAGCAAAAGTGTACATCCAAAGACGATCAGGGAAGCAAGTATCAGTGTACCGTAGTTTCCCTGCATTTTTATGCGCGCATTTCGTTTCAGTGCGGCTGAGTTTAACGTTTTCATACGAAATCACCTCCGGAAATATTGTAGGATGGCGAATCAGGGACAGATGGGGATGGAACGGTATCACTGCCGAAATAATAACGGTACAGATCGCCGAAAAAAGAATCGTAGTAGTCCGAATCCCCTGAACTGTTTCCGGAATTGCCGGAAGAAGGGGCCTCCTTTTTTGATTTGTCCTCCTGTGGAAGCTGGTAAGTGCCGGATGAATCATATTTTCCGAAAAGCTCGTCATAGACATCGGACATACCATATTCCTCAAATACAGAACGCGCCATTTCCTGGTAATAGGCGAGAGCCTGTGGATTGCTTTTCAGATAATCAACGGTGCGCAGAATCATAAAACTGCTTCCGGCAACAGAAATACATGAGAGAATCAGACCTGCAATGCTGCGCTTTGGCATTCTGTCTGTACGGGATAGAAGTGCACATAAAACAGAAAGTGCACCCAAAATTACCGCTGAGAGCGGAAATGTGATGGACGAGAGAGCCATGATGCCAAGTATAACACTGGCAGTTGCCATACCATTTGGACGATTTGGACGGCGGGGCGTGAAGTCATCTTCCTGATTATAATTTTGCGAGTACATAGAACCTTCCTTTCTTTGGCCTGTTTCGGTATCTTATCACACATGGGATTTCAGATACAGAAACATGATAACACACAAAAAAGAGGGATGCAAGGCTGCAGGTCGGTTCTAAACGGTAGGAAAACAGAGTGCGGATGACTTTGCTGTTTCATCCGAAAATGAGCCATTTCTTCGGTTATAACTTGCCGTTTCCGGCAGTTTCTTATATAATAAAATGCTGTATGCAAGAATATTGGAAAAAAGCAGCACATTCTTGTGCAGCAGGAAGGAATCAGGAATGGATATTATAAAGACATTGGCGCAGGAGCTGGAGATAAAGGAAGGACAGGCAGAAGCTGCAGTGCAGCTGATCGATGATGGAAATACGATCCCGTTCATTTCGCGTTACCGGAAAGAAATGACAGGATCTTTAAATGATGAGATACTTCGAAAACTGTTTGAACGTCTGAATTATCTGCGGAGTCTTGAAGAAAAAAAGACGCAGGTGCTTTCAACGATTGAGGAGCAGGGAAAGCTGACAGAGGAATTACGGGCACAGATCGAAGCTGCACAGACACTGGTGGTAGTAGAGGATCTTTACCGTCCGTATCGTCCGAAACGACGGACAAGGGCAACGATTGCAAAAGAAAAAGGGCTGGAACCGTTTGCCCAGCTGATACTTTTGCAAAAGACGGAGCGCTCGCTTGAACAGGAAGCAGAGGTGTATTTATCAGAGGAAAAAGGCGTTGCAAACGCTGCGGAGGCGATAAGCGGTGCGCAGGATATTGTAGCAGAACAGATCTCAGATGAGGCAGATTACCGAAGCCGTATCCGGAGTATGACGATGAAAGAAGGCATGCTGACTGCAGCGGCAAAGGATGAAAACGTACAGTCTGTATATGAAACGTATTATTCATATGCGGAACCGCTGATGAAAACAGCGGGTCATCGGATTCTTGCAATTAATCGAGGGGAAAAGGAAAAAATTCTGACGGTGAAAATCGAAGCTCCGGAGGAGCGGATTTTGCAGTATCTGGAGCGCCAGGTAATAAAAGGAAATAATCCAAATACCACTCCTGTGCTGAAAGAAGCAGTGGCAGACAGCTACCGCAGACTGATCGCACCGGCCATTGAACGCGAAATACGCAGTGCACTGACGGAAAAAGCAGAAGACGGAGCGATCGGTGTATTTGGTAAGAACCTGGAACAGCTTCTGATGCAACCGCCAATTGCAGGACAGGTTGTACTTGGCTGGGATCCGGCATTTCGTACCGGGTGTAAGCTGGCTGTTGTGGATGCGACCGGAAAGGTACTTGATACGACAGTGATCTATCCGACGGCACCGACGAATGAGGCAAAGATCAAAGCCGCAAAAGAAACCTTAAAGGATCTGATCCGAAAGTACGGCGTAACGTTGATTTCACTTGGAAACGGAACGGCTTCCCGTGAATCTGAACAGATCATAGTGGAACTGTTAAAAGAAATTCCGGAAAAGGTATCGTATGTGATTACAAATGAAGCAGGGGCGTCCGTTTATTCCGCAAGCAAGCTTGCCACAGAAGAGTTCCCGAATTTTGATGTGGGACAGCGAAGCGCGGCATCGATTGCGCGCAGGGTGCAGGATCCACTGGCAGAGCTGGTGAAGATTGATCCGAAATCGATTGGAGTCGGACAGTATCAGCATGATATGAATCAGAAAAAGCTGGGGGAAGCACTTGATGGCGTGGTAGAAGACAGCGTAAACAAAGTCGGCGTCGATCTGAATACGGCATCCGTCCCGCTGATGGAGCATATTTCCGGTATTTCAAAGGCAATTGCCAAGAATATTGTAGCATATCGTGAAGAGCATGGAAGATTTGCAGACCGCAGAGAGCTTCTGAAGGTACCGAAGCTTGGACCGAAGGCATTTGAGCAGTGTGCGGGCTTTATGCGAATTGCGGGCGGAAAGAATCCGTTTGATGCAACAAGTATTCATCCGGAAAGTTATGAAGCAGCCCAAATGCTGCTTGGGGAACTGGGTTACACAAGTGACTGGGCAGCAGAAGGCGGTGTAAAGGCACTTTATGTAAAAGATTATAAAAAAATGGCACAGAAGATAGGTGTTGGAGAACCGACTTTGCGTGATATTGTGCAGGAGCTGTGCAAACCGGGACGAGATCCGAGAGAAGAAATGCCGAAGCCGATTCTGCGTACGGATGTCCTTGATATGAAAGACCTGAAAGAAGGAATGCTTCTTAAAGGGACAGTGCGCAATGTGATCGATTTCGGTGCTTTTGTGGATATTGGTGTGCATCAGGACGGACTGGTACATGTTTCTCAGATGTCGGACAAAAAATTTGTAAAGCATCCGCTGGAAGTTGTCAGTGTCGGTGATGTAGTGGATGTAAAGGTGATCGGAGTGGATCTGCAGAAAAAAAGAATTTCTTTATCAATGAAAATCTGAATGTGATTTCAGGTTTAACCGATACAAGTAAGTCCCCTGCGAGGTTGCGGGAAGCAATAAGCAGGGGACTTGCTTGTATCCATAAGTGGGACAGGCTCACATAGGATAACGGTTATGAGCAGAAAAGGTTTGAATGATTTGCCGTGTCGGTGTCGTTTGTTATGATATGCTGGTGAATCAGAAAACGAATCAAATCGTAAAGCTCCGGACGGATTTGCTCCAGAGAAGCCGGCTGATTATAGAGCAGCGGATTGTAGATGGCGCCTCCTACCAGTTCAATCAGAAGATAGATCATGATTTCAGGATCGCGAAATTGATAACCGGATTCGTGCAGGAGCTGCTGATATACCTGATAGACATTTTCTTCATTTTCTTCATTTCCGGCGACCAGATTATTGCGAAAGATTCCCCAGCTTAAGTGCTTTGAAATAAAGCCGAGTAAAGAACGGTCTTCCTGCAGCTTTTGAATGATGTAATCCACAATATGAAGAATCTGTTCCTCAAAATTCTGGATGTTTGCTTCACGGACAGAGTGATAAGCATCAAGAAAAAGAGTAGCGGCCTTGTGTGCGATCAATTTATTGCGCAGATCATATTTATCTGAAAAATACAGATAAAAGGTTCCCTTTGCTACGCCGGCGCTGTCTACGATGTCTGAGATGGAAGTTTTCTGGAATCCCTTTGAAGTAAACAGTGAAAACGCTGTATTCAGCAGAGATTCCTTTTTCTGCCTCTTATTTACTTCTATTTTTCCCACATTAAATCCCTCCATAGCTTATTTGCGTTATTGCTGTATTTCTAATTCTTAACACAAAACAGGAAGGAAGTCAATAAGTTCGGGGTGAAATATTGACCAAAAGTCATTTTTTTGTTCAAGGATGATATCGTATCTCGACGCGAGATGCGCATCATAAAATGCATAACAGATTCTTCTGTACATAGAGTAAGACAAGAGTAAAGCAGATTACAAAGCATATATTAAGAGGTGCTTCAAAAGGAAAAAGCGGTTGACGGGTATGAAACGGTTGGTGTAGGATTAAGATATGTTCTGAAAGTGGATATAGAAAAGAAATCCCAATGAAAAGAGACAATGGTAAGGAGGCAGAAATGGGAGAAAAGACAAAAAAAATGGCAGTTGATCTTGCGGTCGATTTGCTTGGGGGATTATTAGTAGCAATTGCAATTTACAGTTTTGCGGTGCCGGCGGATTTTCCGATGACGGGAGTGTCCGGTATTGCACTTGTTTTTTATCATTTGTTCGGACTTCCGGTTGGAACCATTACGGTTCTTTTGAATATTCCGATTATTATCTTCTGTTATAAAACGCTTGGTCGTACATTTTATATGAAATCACTGAAAACGACATTGGTTACATCTGTGGTAATAGATTTAGTTGGACCACGTCTTCCTGTTTACCAGGGAGATCTGATCCTTGCGGCAATTTGCGCCGGAGTTTTGCTTGGTGTCGGATATGCAATTATTTTTATGCGCGGATCTTCTACCGGAGGATTCGATTTTATTATGATGGCGGTGAAATTTTACTATCCGCACCTTTCTCTTGGAAAGATAGCGTTTGCGATGGATACTGCGGTGATTGTAATAAGTGGTTTTGTGATCGGAAGCAGCGGAAGCAGTATTATTTACGGACTTGTTTTGAATTATTTGTATTCTACAGTATTGGATAAGGTAATTTACGGTACAAATTCCGGAAAGCTGACGTTGATTATTACAGATGCTCCAAGAAAGATGGTAGATGAGATCGATCGGATCACGGGACGCGGGACAACTATTTTAAAAGCTGTTGGAGGATATTCCGGGGAGCAGAAGGAAGTTGTCATGTGTGCAAGCAACAGTAAGGAAATGTATGCGATCCGAAAAAGAGCGCATGAGATTGATGAACGGGCATTCGTAATTATCGTAGAATCGAATGAAGTAATCGGAGAAGGCTTTCGGGCGCCGGGAGATACGAATCTGATGTAAAACAGGGGATGCAGAAAGAACTTGTCTGTGAAGAGTTCCGGCAATTTTGCAGGCGGTGAAAAAGGAGTGCGAAGGTCTGCGTCAAAGCGGAAAATATCGTGGATGTGGGGGCAACATGGAAGAGCAGGAAGAAAGAAGAAATAAAATGGAAAAGCGTCAGGAAAAACAGGCAGTATTGGTAAGCGCCTGCCTTCTTGGAATGGAATGCCGGTATGACGGCGGAAACAATGCGGTTTCTGGTATGGAGCAATTAAAAGAAAGGGCTGTTCTGATTCCGTTTTGTCCGGAACTATACGGCGGGCTTTCAACTCCGAGAGAGCCTTCCGAGATCCGGGACGGAAAAGTCTGGTCCAAAAGTGGAAAGGATGTTACGGCTCAGTTTGAAAAGGGAGCGAAGGAAGCGGCGAAAGCGGCAAAGCTGTCCGGCTGTGTGGCGGCAGTTCTGAAGCAGCGTAGTCCGTCGTGCGGAAGCAGCCAGATCTATGACGGAACATTTCAGGGAAGACGGATTGAGGGGCAGGGGATCACAGCGGCCGTGCTTGAACGGGAAGGCTTGAAGCTGTTTGACGAAAAGCAGCTGGAAGCATGCACTGCATGGCTGCAAAAAGTGTATGGAACGGCAGAATAAAAGAAAAATAAAGAAAGCGAAAGAAAACGAAAGAAAAATATAGAGGAGGAGCAAAAAAATGCTGAAAGATCTGATCAGGGCAAACAGGAGCTATCGTGGATACGATGAAAGCAGAAAAATTACAGAAGAAGAGCTTTTGGAGCTGGTGGATTGTGCAAGGCTGACCCCTTCGAGTGTTAATATGCAGCCATTTCGGTATTATCTTGCATGGGAAAAGGAAGAAGTCGACAAAATCCAGGCACTGACAAAATGGGCACGTGCACTTCCACAGCTGGAGCTTCCGCATCCGGGTATGCATCCGACTGCCTTTATTGTGATCTGTCAGGATACCAGTGTGAATGACTCGCTGGCAAGATTTCAGAAGGATGTTGGAATTGTGGCACAGACGATGTTATTAGCGGCAGCAGAAATGGGACTTGGCGGATGCATGATTGGTAATTTTCCGGCGGCTACCTTAAAGGAGGTTTTGGCTCTTCCGGAGAAATTAGCACCCTTACTTGTGGTGGCGATCGGGAAACCGGCAGAAAAAATTATTCTGACAGAGCTTGAAGAGGGCGGAGATACCAATTATTACCGGGATGAAAATGATGTGCACTACGTGCCGAAGCGAAAACTGAAAGATGTTGTGGTTACAGGAAAAAAGCTTCAGAAAGAAGAAAAATAAAAAAGAAGATAAATAAAAAAATAAATAAAAAAGAAGGAGAGGGAGAATACAGATGAAAAACTGGAATCGATTTACTTATCAGCCGGGACTTCCGCTTGGAAAGGATGGAAGGAGAGTGACCGGAGGAGAGGCACATATTGCACTCTCAAGAGAAGCAGCAGCAGAAGGAATGGTCCTTCTGAAAAATGAAAAACAGATGCTGCCGCTTGCGGTGGGAACAAAGGTGGCAGTTTTCGGTAAAGCCTGTGTGGATTATGTAAAAGGCGGAGGAGGAAGCGGTGATGTGACGGTAGCTTATGTCCGTAACCTGCTGGATGGACTTCGCTTGAAAGAAGCAGAAGGAAAAGTAAGTCTTTATGGACCACTTGGCGATTTTTATGAGAAGGAAGTGGAACAGCAGTATGAAGAGGGGATTGTACCTGGAATGACAGCTGAACCACAGATTCCGGAGGGACTTTTAAAAGAAGCAAGTGCGTTTGCAGACACCGCAATTGTAGTAATCTGCCGTTTTTCAGGAGAAAACTGGGATCGTACGGTCGGTGGAGAGCCACAGATGTGTGAGTATATGGCAGAGGAGGAGCTTACACTTTTACGCAGAGCTTCTCAGGTATTCGAACGCGGAGATTTTTATCTTTCGGCAGCAGAAGAGAAAATGCTGGCGGACGTAAAGGCAAATTTTAAAAAGGTTGTTGTCGTGATGAATGTCGGAGGTATGGTGGATTCCTCCTGGTTTGCACAGGATGATGAGATTTCGGCTGTTCTGATGGCATGGCAGGGCGGCATGGAAGGCGGCCTTGCAGCAGCGGATATTCTGGTCGGAGAGGTTAGCCCGTCGGGCAAACTTGTGGATACATTTGCACAGTGTCTGGAGGATTATCCGTCCTCTGGAAACTTCCATGAGTCACAGACGTATGTTGATTATACGGATGATATTTATGTAGGATACCGATATTTTGAGACGATTCCGGGAGCAGCGGAAAAGGTAAATTATCCGTTTGGTTTCGGCCTTTCCTATACTGATTTTCTGATGGAGATAAAACAGGCAAATGTGACAACTGCAGGTGTCAGAGTGCTGGCTGCTGTAACGAATATCGGTAATTTTGCCGGAAAAGAGGTAGTTCAGCTGTATGTGTCGGCACCACAGGGCAGACTTGGAAAACCGGCAAAGGAACTGAAAGCCTTTACGAAAACGAGACTGCTGCAGCCAGGTGAAACACAGACGGTGTGTCTGATGGTTGTAAAAGAAGAACTGGCGAGCTATGACGATCTTGGAAAGGTTCAGAAGTCGGCATATGTTCTGGAAAAGGGAACGTATACATTCTGGATCGGTACAAGTGTAAGAGATGTCACAAAGGTGGGCGAATATACTGCAGAAGAGGACGAGGCAGTGCTTCAGCTTACGAGCCAGTGTGCACCGAATATGCTGCCGCAGCGGATGACATCGGATGGCAGTATGGAGAAACTTCCGGTCAATCCGGATGCTGTACGGATTTCGGCGTGGAGTGTAAAGGAAACACCGCCGAAGGAGCCGGATATCAGAGGAAGAGAAGGAGCGATGCTTGGAACGGTGACACATGGAGCAAATCTTGCAGAAGTTGCCTCCGGTGTTATAACGCTGGATGAATTTGTTGAGAAGCTTTCGATAGAGGATCTGATTCATCTTGTATGTGGACAGCCTAATACCGGAATAGCCAATACCTTTGGCTTTGGAAATCTTCCGGAATACAACGTGCCAAATGTAATGACAGCAGACGGACCGGCGGGTCTTCGCATTCGTCCGGAGGTGGGCGTTAAGACAACTGCTTTTCCATGTGCAACGCTTTTGGCCAGCACCTGGAATACACAGCTTGTGGAGCGCGTCGGAGAAGCCGGTGCGGAAGAAGTAAAAGAGAATAATATTGCGGTTTGGCTGACACCGGCAATGAATATTCACAGAAGCCCTCTGTGCGGCCGGAATTTTGAATATTATTCTGAGGATCCGCTGATCGCAGGAAAGATGGGGGCGGCATTGGTACGCGGTATTCAGTCAAGACAGATCGGCGCATCTGTGAAGCATTTTTGCTGCAACAACAAAGAGACAAGACGTGTGGAGAGTGATTCGAGGGTTTCAGAGCGTGCACTGAGGGAAATTTATCTGAAAGGTTTTGAAATCGTTGTAAAGGAAGCAGATCCGTGGACGATCATGACCTCTTATAATATTGTAAATGGACAGCGGAGTTCGGAAAACAAAGATCTTCTGACCCACATTCTTCGGGAAGAATGGGGATTTGGCGGTATGGTGACGACAGACTGGTGGAATCATGCAGAGCAGTATCTGGAGCTTCAGGCCGGAAACGATGTGAAGATGGGCTGCGGCTATCCGGAGCGTCTGAAGAAGGATGTGGAGGAACAGCGTATTACAAGAGATGAGATTGCTGTCTGTGCAAAGAGGGTACTGGAACTTATTCTTAAAGTAAGCAAATAACTAAAAAGAGGGACTATGCAAAAAAATCTGACTAAAAATCTGACGGAGGGCAGCCCGGCGCGGCTGCTGCTCCTTTTTTCGCTGCCGCTGATGGCGGGAAATATTTTTCAGCAGCTTTATACGATTGTTGATACGGCAATCGTGGGGAAAGTACTTGGAGTAGAAGCACTTGCAGCGCTGGGAGCGGTGGATTGGCTGAACTGGCTGACACTTGGAGTGATTCAGGGATTCACACAGGGATTTGCAATTCTGATCGCACAGAAATTCGGAGCAGGAGAGAATGCTTCATTGAAACGCACAGTGGCGAATTCTATAGTGCTTTCTGTTTTCTGTGGTTTGTTGATTACAGCAGCAGGAGAGGGCCTGGCGGGAGGGGTACTGGATCTGCTTGGTACGCCGGAAAATATACGACCGGTTGGTATGGCATATCTTCGCGTTTTATTTGCCGGACTTCCTGTTGTAACAGCTTACAATCTCTGTGCCTGCATTCTGCGCTCACTTGGGGACAGTCGTACACCGTTATATGCAATGATTGTAGCATCTCTTACCAATATTGGGCTGGATCTGATGTTTGTAATGGGATTTGACTGGGGAGTAAGAGGTGCCGCCGCAGCTACGATCATTGGCCAGATGATCTCGGTTCTTTACTGTCTTATAAAAATGCGGAGAATCGAACTGCTTCACTTGAAAAAAGAAGATTTTTATCCGCAGGGCCATCTGATGAAGCATCTTTTGATTCTTGGTTTACCGATGGCGTTTCAGAATTCTGTAATTTCTGTCGGTGGAATGATCGTGCAAAAGGTAATTAATGGATTTGGCGTTGCATTTATTGCAGGCTTTACCGCAACAAACAAGCTGTATGGTCTGCTGGAAACAGCGGCGACTTCCTATGGATATGCAATGGTTACGTATGCAGGTCAGAATCTGGGTGCCGGAAAGAAGAAACGCATCTCCTTGGGAATGCGAAGCGGTCTTATGATTTCACTTGTGACATCGATTGGGATCGCAGCCCTGATGATTGGTTTCGGAAAAATAATTCTTGGCTGGTTTATTACTACTGACGGCGAGGAAGGGGTACAGGCCCTGGCAATTGCATATCACTATCTGCAGATTATGAGTGTCTGTCTTCCGATTCTGTACGTGCTCCATGTGGTGAGAAGCTGTATTCAGGGTCTTGGAAATACAGTATTGCCAATGATTTCCGGTTTTGCAGAATTTATTATGAGGACCGGTGCGGCGCTTCTGCTTCCGCTGGCAGTTGGAGAGAGTGGTATTTTTTATGCCGAAATTATGGCGTGGCTCGGTGCGGATCTGATTCTGGTACCAGGTTATTTTCTTGTCATGAGAAAGATACGGGAGAGAGAAGTAGTGATGACAGAGACGTATTTGTCAAAATAAACAGAAAAATTTGTTAGACAGAAAAATTTGTTAAACTCTTGACAAAAGGAAAACAATCTGTTATACTTTAGCACAGTTAAAGAAACACAGGTTTTGATTGCTGACGGATTTATGTGGAGCACCACAGTGTAATCAAAATTATAAGAGTCGACCGTCTGGACAGCATGAGGATTTTGGTGCTGTCCTTTTTAAACGGGTTGCGTGTTTCTTTTACCAATATCTATGAAAGTAGAAAGATACAGTACGTTAAGTGTCACATGACGGGAAGGTCAGTAAGTGTGAACGAAGGAGCAAAATGCTTCGCGTTACGGTATCGCTTCCGCTACTGCGTTAAGATGGATTTTCGATCATCCCTTTTTGCGCAGTTTTTTTATTGCTCAAAATCAGCTGATCTTGGCAGGGAGGACCGGAATTTCCGCAGGTCAGGCGAATTACAGAGATTCGCTTTGGTTAAAACACACAGGTGGAAATGAAAGGAGAACGGAAAACAATGGGATTCAAAACAGACATTGAAATTGCACAGGAGACAGAGATGCTGCCGATTACGGAGATTGCGAAGAAGGCAGGAATTGATTCAAAATATTTGGAGCAGTACGGTAATTACAAAGCAAAAATTGATTACAATCTTTTGAGAGAAACAGATAAAAAAGATGGCAAGCTGGTTCTTGTAACTGCAATCAACCCGACACCGGCAGGTGAAGGAAAGACTACGACAACGGTAGGTCTTGCAGACGGTATGCAGAAGCTTGGCAAGAATGTAATGGTAGCACTTCGTGAGCCGTCCCTCGGACCGGTATTCGGCGTTAAGGGCGGAGCTGCAGGCGGCGGATATGCACAGGTTGTTCCGATGGAGGATATCAACCTTCACTTTACCGGTGACTTCCATGCGATCGGCGCAGCAAACAACCTGCTCGCAGCAATGATCGACAACCATATCTACCAGGGAAATGAACTGAACATCGATCCGAGAAAGATCACCTGGAGAAGATGTGTGGATATGAATGACCGTCAGCTCCGTTTCGTTGTGGACGGACTTGGCGGAAAGACAAACGGTATGCCAAGAGAGGATGGATACGATATCACCGTAGCATCCGAGATCATGGCAGTTCTGTGTCTGGCAAGTGATATCACAGACCTGAAAGCACGTCTT
>Ga0129317_1001195_pt1 | contig 20644 bp, 12 predicted proteins | sample Cm1ome_FD_94430 | JGI IMG/M metagenome (GOLD analysis project Ga0129317, IMG submission 94430) | Eastern black-and-white colobus group fecal microbial communities from Wisconsin, USA - Cm1105 metagenome | ecosystem: Host-associated > Mammals > Digestive system > Large intestine > Fecal | place... | reverse complement strand
GTGGAGCTCCTCCGCAGCCTTTATGGCAGCCTTTGCGAAGCCTTTACCGCGGTGCTCCTTCATGATGAATATTGGAGAGATACGCTTGGGACTGCCGTCCTTCATGTCAACAACCCTTACTGCGCCCACAGCGGTATCTCCGTCCATTATAAAATAGTAATATGTGAAGGGCTGCTCCAGACGCTCCATGACTCTGCTCATGGGCTCATTTGCGGGACTTATATCGTAGTCCCGATACTTTTCGAGAAGGTCGGAGAATGCCTCCACCTGCATTCTCCAGAGCTTTTCACATTCTTTTTTATCTATAAGTCTGAGTATACTTTTCATAATTAAGTTTATAGTTGAGAGTTTAGAGTTGAAAGTTGCGGTGTAGCCGAAGGCGACATTATTTAAATAACGTGAGCGAACACATTAACTCTAAACTCTCAACTTTCAACTCTTAAATTAAATACAATGCCCCTGAGCGCCTGAAGCGTTCAGGGGCAAAACATCTATATAGGTATCTTTCTTACCCTCAGGAGCATTTCTGCGTTATATCTGATTTGCCATAGGAGCTGCTGTATTGTGCTCGCCGTAGCCCTCATTCTTAACGACCTCGACGTTTCTGTAGCACTCCATACCTGTACCTGCAGGGATGAGCTTACCGATGATAACGTTCTCCTTGAGTCCGAGGAGGCTGTCCTTCTTACCGCTGATAGCAGCATCTGTGAGAGCCTTTGTGGTCTCCTGGAATGAAGCGGCAGACATAAAGCTGTCCGAATTGGATGAAGCCTTTGTGATACCCTGGAGCACGGGGCTGACCTGAACCAGCTGTACATCGTACTCGCCAGCATCTATGCGCTTCTGGAGGTCCTCATTGATCTCGTCGATCTTCTTGCTGTCAACAAGGGTACCGGGAAGGAGATAGCTGCTGCCCGATTCCTCGACCTTGACCTTTCTGAGCATCTGACGAACGATTACCTCGATGTGCTTATCGTTGATATCAACACCCTGTAAACGGTAAACCTTCTGAACTTCATTGATGATGTAGTTCTGAACTGCCTGAGTACCGAGGATATTGAGTATATCGGCAGGATAGATGTTACCTTCTGTGAGACGGGTTCCCTTTTCGATCTGCTCGTTCTCCTGAACTCTGATCTTGAGGTTATAGGGGATCATGTAGTTCTCAGCTTCGCCTGTCTCGTCGTTGGTAACGATGATATTTCTTGTGGTCTTTACTTCCTCGATGTGTATCTTACCCGAGATCCTTGAAAGGATAGCTGCGCCCTTGGGACGTCTGCTCTCGAAAAGTTCCTCAACACGGGGAAGACCCTGTGTGATATCTTCTGCGTCGGCAGAAGCAACACCACCGGTATGGAAGGTTCTCATGGTAAGCTGTGTACCGGGCTCACCGATGGACTGTGCAGCGATTACGCCGACAGCTTCACCCACGGAAACGATATTGTTGAATGCAAGGTTTGCACCGTAGCACTTAGCGCATACGCCTGTTCTCGACTTACAGGTGAGGACAGAGCGTATCTTGATCCTCTCAACGCCTGCGTCGATGATCTTCTTGGCATCTGCGTCATTGATGAGCTTATTGCGTGAAACGATGAGCTCGCCCGACTCGTCGCGGAGGTCCTCAGCGAGGAATCTGCCCACAAGACGCTCGTCGAATGGCTCAACGACTTCGTTGCCGTTCTTGATCTCGAATACCTCGATACCCTCTGTTGTTCCGCAGTCGTCCTCACGGATGATAACGTCCTGAGAAACGTCAACGAGACGACGGGTAAGGTAACCCGAGTCAGCGGTACGGAGAGCGGTATCGGCAAGTCCCTTTCTCGCACCACGGGATGCGATGAAGTACTCCAGGATGTTAAGACCTTCACGGTAATTAGCTCTGATCGGGATCTCGATAACGGTACCTGAGGTATTGGCGATAAGTCCACGCATACCTGCAAGCTGTCTGATCTGTGAGATAGAACCACGGGCACCGGAGTCAGCCATCATCCAGATAGGATTGTATCTGTCGAAGTTCTCCTTCAGCTTCTTGGTAACCTCATCAGTGGTATCGGTCCAGAGAGCGATGATCTTCTTGGTCTTTTCCTGCTCGGAGATGTAGCCGTACTCATACTCCGCAGTGATCTGAGCAACTTCCTCGTCAGCGTGAGCCAGTATCTCCTTCTTCTGGGGAGGTATAGTAGCGTCGCAGACTGCAACGGTAAGAGCTGCTCTTGTTGAATATTTATATCCGAGAGCCTTGATACGGTCAAGAACTTCGGAGGTAGTAGTTGTGCCGTGTATCTTTATGCAGCGCTCGATGATGTCGGAGAGCTGCTTCTTACCGACGAGGAATGCGACCTCAAGGTCGAACTGCTTGTCGGAGTTTGTTCTGTCAACATAGCCGAGATTCTGGGGGATATTCTCGTTGAAGATGAGTCTTCCCACAGTAGCGTCGATGATCTTTGATACCTTCTTGTCGCCGATATCCTTGGTGATCTTTACCTTGATATTAGCATGGAGGGATACATCGTGCTCGTTATAAGCCATGAGAGCCTCGTTAACGTCGCGGAATACCTTGCCCTCGCCGGGTTCACCGGGCTTATCCATTGTCAGATAGTAGGAACCGAGTACCATATCCTGTGAAGGAACAGCAACAGGCTTACCGTCCGAAGGCTTCAGCAGGTTGTTAGCAGCCAGCATGAGGAATCTTGCCTCAGCCTGAGCCTCTGCGGAAAGAGGAAGGTGTACAGCCATCTGGTCACCGTCGAAGTCAGCGTTGAACGCAGAGCATACGAGGGGGTGGAGCTTGATAGCACGGCCCTCAACGAGGATAGGCTCGAATGCCTGGATACCCAGACGGTGGAGCGTAGGAGCACGGTTCAGCATAACGGGGTGATCCTTGATAACGTCCTCGAGAGCGTCCCAGACCTTATTGTCGGCACGGTCGATGAGCTTTCTTGCGCTCTTTATGTTAGCGATAGCCTTCTTGTCAACAAGTCTCTTGAGTACGAAGGGCTTGAACAGCTCCAGAGCCATCTCCTTAGGAAGACCGCACTGGTACATCTTCAGCTCAGGTCCTACGACGATAACCGAACGTCCGGAGTAGTCAACACGCTTACCGAGAAGGTTCTGACGGAAACGACCCTGCTTACCCTTGAGCATATCGGAAAGTGACTTGAGGGCACGGTTGCTGGGACCTGTAACAGGTCTGCCGTGTCTGCCGTTGTCTATGAGAGCGTCAACAGCTTCCTGAAGCATACGCTTCTCGTTTCTCACGATGATGTCGGGGGCGTCAAGCTCCAGCATTCTCTTGAGACGGTTGTTTCTGTTGATAACTCTTCTGTAGAGATCGTTAAGATCGGAAGTTGCGTAACGTCCGCCGTCCAGCATGATCATAGGACGGATATCGGGGGGGATAACGGGAACAACGCTGAGTATCATCCACTCGGGCTTGTTGCCGGAGAGGCGGAATGCCTCAATGATCTGGAGTCTCTTGAGGAGCTTTACCTTCTTCTGACCGCTGGGAAGTCCCACCAGCTCAGCCTTCAGGTCGTCGGCAACGATCTCAAGGTTGTTTCTCCAGTCGATATCCTCCAGCTCTCTGAACTTCTGGCACTCCTCGCACTCACACTCTGTGGGCTTGTTGAAGCACTCGATCTTCTTGCCGCCGAGGGATATCTTGCCCATTTCGATGAGTCTCTGCTTGTGAGTATCGTATCTCTCGGGATCGTACTCGTTGAGGAGCTTTCTGATAGCCTCTGCGCCCATCTCAGCCTTGAAGTCATCGCCGTACTTTTCGAGGTATGACATATACTCCTTCTCGGAGAGGAGCTGCTTCTTGAGGAGCTCGGTGTTGCCGGGGTCTGTTACGATATATTTTGTGAAGTAGAGGACCTCCTCCAGTCTCTTCTGGGATACCTCAAGCACCTGACCAATTCTGGAAGGTGTGCCCTTGAAATACCAGATATGCGAAACGGGAGCAGCCAGCTCGATGTGGCCCATTCTCTCTCTTCTTACTCTTGCCCTTGTGACCTCAACGCCGCAGCGGTCACATATCTTGCCCTTGAAGCGTATCTTCTTGAACTTTCCGCAGTGACACTCCCAGTCCTTTGTAGGTCCGAATATCCTTTCGCAGAAAAGACCGTCGCGCTCGGGCTTCTGAGTTCTGTAATTTATAGTCTCGGGTCTTTCAACTGCGCCGTGAGACCAGCTTCTGATCTGCTCAGGCGAAGCAAGACCGATCTTTATTGATTCAAAAGTTGTAAATTCCATGCTACCTCCTGCAAATTTACATTTGAAGCGATGCACAGCCCCGCGGGGCTGCACGCCGCGTATTCATATTTCCGAATTATTAGTCCTCGTCGGAGGAATCGTCGATATCGAAGCTGTCGAAGAGATCTCCGTCCTCATCATCGTCACCGAATCCGAAGTCGTCCTCGTCCTCGCCCTCATCGAAGCTGAACTCATCGTCCTTATCGACGCTGCCGAACTCGTCGTCGCCCTCGCCGTCTTCACCTTCAAATCCGAAGCCGCTGTCGCCCAGATCGCTGTCTGAGTAGCTTGTGCTGTCGTCGGTGTCCTCATCGTTGAAGGACTCGCGTGAAGGCATCGGATCGTCGTCGTCGAAGTTCTGGGTGAGGTCGATCTCCTCCTGATTCTCGTCAAGCACCTTGACGTCGAGACAGAGTGACTGCATCTCCTTGATGAGTACCTTGAAGGACTCGGGGATACCCGGAGTAGGAACGTTCTGACCCTTTACGATAGCCTCGTAAGTATTTACACGGCCGATGGTATCGTCGGACTTGACGGTCAGTATCTCCTGAAGTGTATAAGCAGCGCCGTAAGCCTCGAGAGCCCAAACTTCCATCTCTCCGAAACGCTGTCCGCCGAACTGAGCCTTACCGCCCAGAGGCTGCTGAGTAACGAGAGCGTAGGGACCTACTGAACGTGCGTGTAACTATCGTCAACGAGGTGGTGGAGCTTGAGGTAGTACATATAGCCCACCGTTACGCGGTTATCGAACTTTTCACCTGTACGTCCGTCATAGAGAGTGAACTTACAATCCTCTGTGAATTCGAGGGCATTGGGGTTGATGACCTTATCCATAGCCTTGAGCTCGAACATATCGTCCTTGTGCTCCTGAGCGTGTTCGTTAGCCATCTTGAAGCACTCACGGATATCTCCTTCGTGTGCGCCGTCGAATACAGGGGTCATTATATGCCAGCCAAGCGCCTTACAAGCCATACCGAGGTGGACTTCAAGCACCTGTCCGATATTCATTCGTGAAGGAACGCCCAGAGGGTTCAGCACGATGTCGAGAGGAGTACCGTCGGGAAGGAACGGCATATCCTCCTCGGGAAGGATACGGGAAACGACACCCTTGTTACCGTGACGGCCTGCCATCTTATCGCCGACTGTGATCTTACGCTTCTGAGCGATGTAGCAGACAACGCGCATATTTACGCCAGCCGAGAGCTCGTCGCAGTTCTCGCGTGTGAACACCTTGACGTCAACGATGACACCTGACTCACCGTGAGGTACCTTGAGTGAGTTGTCGCGGACTTCTCTTGCCTTCTCGCCGAAGATGGCACGGAGGAGTCTCTCCTCAGCGGTAAGCTCTGTCTCACCCTTGGGTGTTACCTTACCAACGAGGATATCGCCGGAATTTACCTCGGAACCTATGCGGATGATACCGTTCTCATCGAGGTTTGCGAGAGCGTCGTCACCCACATTGGGGATATCTCTTGTGATCTCCTCGGGTCCCAGCTTGGTATCGCGGCACTCGATCTCGTATTCTTCTATATGAACTGATGTGAATACATCTTCTCTTACAAGGCGCTCGTTAAGGAGAACGGCGTCCTCGTAGTTGTAACCCTCCCATGTCATGAAGCCGATGAGAGCGTTCTTACCGAGGGATATCTCTCCGTCGGCAGTTGCGGGACCGTCAGCGAGGACCTGTCCCTTCTTGACCTCCTCGCCTGCAGCGACGATAGGTCTCTGGTTCACGCAGGTACCCTGGTTGGAGCGCTTGAACTTGATAAGCTCATACTTGTGCTCAATACCGTCTGTATCAACGAGGGTGATCCTGTCAGCGTCAACATATGTGATCTTTCCGTCATAGTCGGAAACAATGCACACGCCCGAGTCAACGGCAGCCTTGTACTCCATACCTGTGCCGACGAAAGGTCTCTCAGTCTTGAGGAGCGGAACAGCCTGTCTCTGCATGTTGGAGCCCATGAGGGCACGGTTAGCGTCATCGTTTTCGAGGAAGGGGATCATTGAAGTAGCTACTGAAACGACCATCTTAGGAGATACGTCCATGTAGTCTACCTTTTCGCGCTCGCACTCGAGTATCTGGTCGCGGTGACGTGCGTTTACACGGGGTCTTGCCAGCTTTCCGTCCTCTGTGAGGGGCTCGTTAGCCTGAGCAACAACGAAGTTATCCTCCATGTCGGCAGTCATGTAAACTACCTCGCCTGTAACGACGCCTGTAGCCTTGTCTACCTTTCTGTAGGGAGCCTCGATGAAGCCGTACTCGTTTATCCTTGCGAAAGTAGCCAGATAGGAGATAAGTCCGATGTTAGGACCTTCAGGGGTCTCGATAGGACACATTCTTCCGTAGTGGCTGTAGTGAACGTCACGGACCTCAAATCCTGCACGGTCTCTTGAAAGACCTCCGGGACCGAGGGCTGAAAGACGTCTCTTATGAGTAAGCTCGGCAAGAGGGTTGTTCTGGTCCATGAACTGTGACAGAGGCGAAGAACAGAAGAACTCCTTCATAGCCGAAGAAATAGGTCTTATGTTGATAAGAGTCTGGGGAGTAAGGGTATTCACGTCCTGAGTCTGGAGGTTCATTCTCTCACGGATACCGCGCTCCATTCTTGTGTAACCGATGCGGAACTGGTTCTGGAGGAGCTCGCCCACGCTGCGGATACGTCTGTTTCCGAGGTGGTCGATATCGTCAACAGTACCTACGCCCTCGCAGAGGTTGAGGAAGTAGCTGATGGAAGCTCTGATGTCATCGAGAGTGATGTACTTGGGTGACAGCTCGTCAGCCTTCTTCTTAACGGTCTCCTCAAGCTCGTCAGCATCTGCTGCGTTGTCGAGGATGTCCTTGAGCACGTTGAATGAGACCTTCTCGTTGATGCCGTACTTCTCGGCGTCGAAGTCAACGTAGCCCTTGATGTCGACCATACCGTTACCGATGACCTTTACGGTCTTCTCTACCATACGGATATTGGTCTCGCCGCGCTCGTCGGTATAGTACTCCTTTGCCTCAACGGTAACGAAAGCGCTGTAAACGCCTGCCTGCTCGATCTCGCAAGCCTTGTCGTAGGTGAGGGTCTCGCCTGCATCAGCGAGTATCTCGCCTGTCATCTCGTTGATGATAGGCTGAGCAAGAGTTCTTCCTGCCAGACGTGAAGCTATACCCAGCTTCTTGTTGTACTTATAGCGTCCGAAGCGGCAGAGGTCATATCTCTTTGCCTCAAAGAAGAGATTGTTGAGGTGGCTGACAGCGCTCTCCACCGTGGGAGGCTCGCCGGGACGGAGCTTCTTGTAAACGTCAATAAGGGCGTCGGAGCGGTTCTTGGTCTGATCCTTCTGAAGGATAGTCTGTCTGAGGCGCTCATCGTCGCCGTAGATCTCCATGATCTCCTCATCCGTACCCTCCTCGCCGAGAGCTCTGATGAAGGTGGTCAGCGGGATCTTTCTGTTTTTATCTATACGGACGTAAACAACGTCGTTTGAATCCTGCTCATATTCCAGCCACGCACCGCGGTTAGGGATTATCTGTGAGCTGAAAAGGTCTTTACCCGTCTTGTCCTTGGTGAAGGAGTAGTAAACACCGGGGGAACGGACGAGCTGTGATACGATAACACGCTCGGCACCGTTTATAACGAAGGTACCGCTGTCGGTCATGAGGGGGAAGTCACCCATATAGATCTCGCTCTCGCTGACAGCACCTGTCTCCTTGTTGGCAAGGGTAGCTGTAGCTCTCATAGCGACCTGATAGGTAGCTCCTCTGGATTTACATTCTGCAAGAGAATACTTGGGAGTATCGTCGAATCTGTAGTCCTTGAAGTTGAGGACGAGATTGCCGTTGTAATCGGTGATGGCGGTCATCTCGCGGAATACCTCGCGAAGACCTTCCTCCTTGAACCACTTATACGAGTTCTTCTGCACCTCGATAAGGTTCGGCATCTCCAGAGGCTCGGTAATCTTACCGAAGCTCATTCTGACATTCTTTCCCAGCTGCTTAGGTGTAACATTCACCATAGGCGGAACCTCCTTGTATTTTATTGCTGTCCTCCCTGCGCACACAGTTTCGGGATAGACAGAACTGTTTGATGTTATCGTATCATCTGAAAAAATTTTGCAGAAACTATTGACAAGCCTGTGCAATGTATGCTATAATATCTTGCAAAATAGCGATACTATTCCATATTGATACATTATAACATTATAATACAGATTTTGTCCCATGTCAAGGGACTCGGGAAAGATTTATCAAAAGCGCCTGTTTTTCAAAAAATTGGGTGCTTTTTTTGTTCATTTTTAGTATTTCGCCATAATAGCACAAAAATGCCGCGTGAGACTCCGTAAAAGTCCTCCGCGGCATTTCTCTATTCACTTTTCACTGCTCTCTACCCACTAATAGAGATCACATCAAGCCACGCGCTCGACAGTGTATCCCATTTCCTCAAGGAGGTCGTCAACGCCCTTTTTGCCTGCAAAATGAGCAGCTCCCACCATAAAGAAGTAGTTCCTGCCCTCTTTCAGGAACTCGTCAGCCTTTTCAGCCATGCCCTTGTTTCGGTCATAGAGTATTACCTCCAGATAGTCTGCATAGTCGTCCTCAAGGTCCGATGGGATATCGTTCTCAACGTCAGCTTCATCAAGGGAGTCTATCTCCCCCGACGCCCAGAGGTCGTACTGACGTGCAAAGCTCTCGGTGTAGGAAGCCATATCCTCTGTGCTGTCGATGAGCTGGCTTATCATGAAGTCGCAGAGCTCGTCCGAGGGGGCGTTCATAGCAGCCGTCTGCACATCAAGAGACTCCACGTTGACTATCTCCTTGCCGTCTCTCTGTGCAAGAGACAGGAACACCGAGTCAACTCCCTGCTCGTTGAGATTTTTCATCTTCATCATTGCGGCGGTCTCTATCTCCACTTCCCAGAAGCCGACGTTGTAGCTGTCCATCATCTGGTTATAGAACATATTCTCCCCCATGAATTTCTTTGCCTTTTCATAGGTCTCCTCGGAGAGATGGTCCTTTACGGTAGTGCCGTCGGTATAGATGAGCTTGCTGTAAAAGTCCTGTATCTGCGTAAAATCGGACATCATGCTGCTGATATCGTACTCAACGGCGATGCCGTCGCAGCTTTCGTAAACGTCCATGATATAGTCGGGCAGCGGATAGGTATAGCCCGTCACCATGTGCATAGTTCCCAGCATATATATGGAGTTCCCCGTTTTTTCGTCGGTGACCTTCCACATTGCGGGAGCCGTCTCCTTGACGGTGACGTAGCTGTTTAGGTCGTTATTAAGGTCCGAGGTCTCCTCGGCAGCCTCCTCCGAAGCAGCCTCAGCGGTATTCTCCTCGGTCTGCACCTCCGAGGACACTTCGGCTCTGCTCTTTCCGCCGCTGTTCCTCTTAGTGCATGAAAAGGCGCTTAATGTGCATAATGCCGCCAGTAAAGCGGCGGCAGTACGTTTAATTTTCATAAGGGCTCCTCTCACTTTTCAAAGCTCTTGTCGATAAGGTCGTAGTGTATGTCGATAGCCTTGAAGCAGAAATCCACATCGTCCGTGATGATGCCCTGCACCATCTTCTCGTGGGCATCCTGAAGCTTTACTCTCACATCGTGGTCTGCTGTAATGAGGAAATCGTCTATCCAGCGCATATAGACCTCCGAGACAGCTTCCATAAAGGTTATCCAGAAGCTGTTCTCCGTGGCATAGATAAGTGCGTAATGGAAGTCTCTGTCGGCAATGGTGCGTTCCTCCGTCCCCTCCGACTCCTTGAGCCTGTTGAGGGCTGAGACTATCTTCAGTTTATTCTCCGAGCTGCAGCCCCTTGCGATAAGATAGCTGCACACGGTCTTTTCCATACTTCTTCTGAAGGAGCATATCTCCTCCTTTGATGTCCTGTTCATAAGGAGCATAATGTCCATTGCCTTAGCGATAGACTCGGATATATTGTCGGTAAGGTAATTCCCGGAGCCCTGCTTTCCGTTGACAATGCCCAGTATCTCAAGTCCCCTCAGTGCTTCGCGAACGGTATTTCGGCTTATTCCCAGCTTTTCGGAGATACTGCGTTCTGTAGGGAGCTTGTCACCGGCCTGAAGCATCCCGCTCCTTATAAGGTCAAGTATATAGTCTATTGTCTTGCGGTATTCACTGTTCCCCATAATATCCTCCTGCAAATCATTTATAAAAAAATTATATCATAACTTTTCCTGCAAGTCAATGAAGAAACGGTGAAAACCGTCCTCCTTTGCAGAAAGCCCCCGCCGTTTCAACAGCAGGGGCAAGTGCTTATTTCTTGCTCTTTTTCTTTGCTTTTTTCTTTGTGTCGTCAGACTTTTTTTCAGGCTTCTTATCGTTCTTTGCGCTTTCGTACTCCGCCATAGCCTCGGTGAGCACCTTCCTGCACTCGGGCAGCTTCTCCTTCTCGTCGTCAGGGAGCTCGGGGTACTCGGGCTTGCAGGCTTTGAGCGCGTCAAGGAGTATCTCCGTCACGAGGTATCTGGTGTACCACCTCTGGTCGCCGGGAAGAACGTACCACGGGCTGTTCTTGGTGGAGGTCTTGTTTATGACATCGTTGAAGCATTTGAGGTAAGCGTCATACTTGTCCCTTACCTTCAGGTCGTCCGCACGGAACTTCCAGTTCTTCTCGGGAAGCTCTATTCGCTCAAGAAGCTGTCCTGTCTGCTCCTCCTTGGAAACATGGAGAAAAATCTTCACCATGCGGTAGCTGTTCTCATAGAGATACTCCTCGAAATTATTGACCTGTTCGTATCTCTTGGCGAAGAACTTCTTCTTTGTATCGTCAAGGACTCTCTCCGACATATGGTAGCCCTGCCAGATATCCTCAGCCTGAACGGTTACAAGGTCCTCATAGTGGCTCCTGTTGAACACAGCTATCTCGCCTCTGCGGGGAACGTTCTGATGTATCCTCCAGAGGTAGTCGTGAGCCAGCTCCTCCGATGTGGGCGCCTTATAATAGTGCACCTTCACTCCCTGAGGGTTTATGCCGCTGAAAACGTACTTGATAGTCGAGTCCTTGCCCGATGCGTCCAGAGCCTGTATCACCACGATAAGTCCCTCTCTTGCGTCCGCATAGAACTTATCCTGAAGTGCGATGAGCTCCTGTTTGTTCTCCTCGTACTTTCTGATTATCTCCTCTTTGTCCACTCCGTCAGCCTTGCTGTTGGTGGGAAGCTTTCTGATATCGACCTTTTTCCCCTCGGGAATGATGTACTTGTCAGCCTTCATTTGGATATTACCTCCGTTCATTTTATGGTTAATGGTGTATTACTCGGGTACTACGGGTGCTACGGTCATCATGCTGTATACCATCACCGAATACAGAGCGGTCTGACGTGCTGCCATGAGCGCAGCCCTTTCCGCAGCTCCTATGACATTCTCGTCACTTGCATAGGCAGTGGTCAGCAGCATGAATGCATGGCTCACAGGCTCGCCGCTGCCGAATTCCGACAAGTCCCATACCGCCTTGTGCTGTGTGAGAAACGCCTCTACGTCGCTGATATCGCCTGTTATCTCCGTGTTGTCATAGCCTGTGATGGACAGAGCAGCCAGCATTGCCAGCTCATAATGCTTGCCGTACTTCTTTCCCTTTTTCAGCATTGCCCCGTAGAGCTCGCTGAACTTTGCACACTTGTCCTCGGGAGCCCCCTTTGCCATCGCCAGAACATGGGACACCGTCTGTATGCTGTTGTTGTCGGCACTGTGCTTCAGAAGCTTGTAGCTCGCCTCCATATCGGCGATGAGCTCATCGTCGGACTTGTCAGAGAAAGCCAGCATCACCGCAAAGGCAACGTCCTCCTTGGTGGTGAGGATGCGGTGCTCCTTTTTCATGCGGTCGTATATCTGCCTTCCGCGCTTTATGTGCTCCTCATATCTGTCCTCGGGGAGCAGTCTCGCAAGGAGTATGGACAGCAGGGCAAGATGCTCGGAATTGGTGAAGTATTTCCTGAGCTGCTCATAGCAGGTCATATAGCGCTCCATTTCGCCCTTGGGGTCGTCGCTGACCGACAGCCATGAGGCTATCAGCGGACGCACCGTGCTTCGGAAGCTGGAGAGCATTTTCGGATTATCCTTGATGATGTTCATGCTGTTCTTGAATTTACCTAAGTCGAACTCCGCGTCCGCCGCGCAGAAAACGTTGGCGCATACGGGGTAGAGTATATCTCTTTCCAGAGGGTAAAGGTCGGTAAAGAGCCCCAGATTGAGCAGGTATTTGTCGCACAGGGTCTCAAGAAGCTCCTTCATGACGCACCTCCTATTCATGTTCTGTACCTATATATCGGACCTTGCGGACTTTCGCACCTCAGGTCCTGTCAGAATGCCGCTGTTGATCTTATCTGTATCACATTGCTCCTCGTCAGTTATTATTACCATTATAACACATATATTTTTTAATTTCAATCAATTTTTTGTGAAATTATTGTTTTTTTCGCACAAATAGTTTATAATAATAGCATTAATCACCGTATAGCGCCATAAAAGTTGGAAGTTCAGAGTTGTCATTTATTATTATCAGCCGCACCAGAACTTTCAGCTCCGAACGCAGCGTTCCCTGAACAAGAAAGGATAATGACATGATAAAGCATGAATTTCCCATACTGGACCACGACTCAAATACAAACGAGCTTTTTAAGCCGAGGATATGCACAGAGCTGCCCGAAAAGGCAGTATTCGGTCTGCTGGGCGACTGCATAGACAGTTACGCGCGGGACTTCGGCGGCAGAGTTGCCGAGGTCTTCCCCACCATCACAAAAGACTACCCTATTTACATAATCGAGCACAACGGCGAGGAGATATGCCTGTTTCAGGCGCCTATGGGAGCTCCTGCGGCTGTGCAGAACTTTGAGATACTCCTCAACTGCGGCGTAAAGCACATCATCTCCGCAGGCTCCTGCGGAGTCCTCCGTGAAATGCCCGAAAATCGCTTCATGGTGCCTGTCAGGGCGCTCCGTGACGAGGGCTGCTCCTATCACTATCTGCCGCCGTCAAGGTTCGTTGAGCTTGATATGCCCATGACTGAGCACATCTGCCGCTGTCTCGGTGAAATGTCCGTCCCCTACGAGAGATGTACCACATGGACGACCGACGCATTTTTCCGCGAGACTCCCGACATGGTGGAATACCGCCGCAGCGAGGGCTGTACCGCCGTGGATATGGAGTGTTCTGCCCTTGCCGCCTGTGCCAAGCTCCGCGGAGCCGACTTCGGTATGCTTTTCTTCACAGCCGATACCCTTGCGGATATGGACAATTACGACAGGCGTGACTTTGGAGAGGCGTCCCGCGCTCCTGCCCTTCGCCTCTGTCTTGACATCATCACAAGAAAGATGAGCTGAAAGCAGCGATCTCAGCCGACGATATATATTCAAGAAAGGAAAAGATATGTACGAAGTAATCGAGATAAATGACATTTCGGCGGAGGAGCTCCGCCCCTATACCGACACCTCCGAGACCGCCCTGCTCCGCTGGAAAGGCACTGACAACGGTATTTTCATAGCCGAGAGCCCCAAGGTCATAAACACTGCCTTAGAGTCGGGGTATACCCCGATTTCCATGCTGATGGAGCGTAAATATATAAGTAAACAGACGGAATTGCTCCAACGCTGCGGAGATATCCCTGTATTTACCGCCGACAAGCAGCTCCTCACCGAGCTGACAGGCTACAAACTCACACAGGGCGCCCTATGTGCTATGCGCCGCCGACCCGTACCGCCGCCCGAGGCCATCCTCAGCGGTGCCGAGCGCATAGCTGTTCTGGAGGATATCACCAACCAGACCAACATCGGCGCCATTTTCCGCTCCGCAGCCGCCCTCGGTTTTGACGCCGTGGCACTTACCCCCTCATGCAGCGATCCTCTCTTCCGCCGCTCTGTCCGTGTCAGCATGGGCACTGTCTTTCAGCTCCCGTGGACATATATGCGCTCCGGCTCCCCCGACTATGTCAGCCATCTCAGGGAGCTGGGCTTCGTTACGGCTGCAATGGCTCTGCGTAAGGACACCGTCAGTATCCGTGACCCAAGGCTGACCTCCGCAGAAAAGCTGGCGGTCATTCTCGGCACAGAAGGAGACGGTCTCAAGGACTCAACCATAGATGCCTGCGACCATACTATAAAAATACCCATGGCTCATGGTGTGGACTCGTTAAATGTGGCTGCGGCAAGTGCTGTCGCATTCTGGCAATTGACCAAATATTGCGACAATTAACAATTTAGAAAAATTTTCGGCACAAATTATCCAAAAAAGTATTGAATTTCTCGAAAATATATGGTATAATCATTGTGACAATATACCGAGCGGAGAATTTACGTCAGTTTTTACAAAAAAGGAGGAATTCATATGCTAATCAAACGCTTGCTGGCTGCTACCGCAGCCGCAGCCATGGCATTCACTTCCCTCAGAATGCCAAGTTTCTTCGCAGCCGCGGACGATGAACAAGAGGAATATCTCTGCCGCGACCTGAGCGATCTCACAGGCGACCAACACTACATCGACACCTACAACACCGTAACCTCGGAACACTTCCAGATCATATGGGGTGACGACGACCAGACCGGAATCATCAACGACGAATTCCTGCAGGTCAATCTTGATGCCCTCGAACAATACAGAGAATTATTCACCACCGAACTCTGCATGAAAGACTCCTCTCAATCCATCTTTGAACCTGACGGACAAAAATACAAAACAAACGTATTTCTCACTCAGACCGGCCTCCCCGATTTTGAAACAGGCTGGGCTTACACAAGCTATGAGCCCTTTTCGGGATTTGCCTACATATTCATATCCCCTGCCGCTATGGTCCAGCTCGACGGCACCAACTGCGGTTCACTCGCCCACGAGTACGGTCACGTTCTCACCTACCATCAGAAGGCGTGGAGCAATCAGAACATTACCGACCCGTGGTGGGAGACTGTGGCAAACTGGTTCAAGGAGCAGTACTTCAGTACCCTTGAAACTCCTACCACCCATTTCTTCCTGCCCTATCTCAGGAATATGAACCTGACTATCCCTCACGGCAGAAACAACTATGATTCGTGGATCTTCCTTCAGTACCTCACAGAAAATCCCGACGGCTATGATGCTTTCGGCAAGGATTTCGTAATGAGGATGCAGAGCGAAGCCCTCCCCGACGAGTATCCCTTTGACACTATCCAGCGTCTCTCGGGCTGCGATATGAAGTCGGTCATCGGCAACTTTGCCAAGAGAATGGCTGCCCTCGATTTCGAGCACAGAGACCTCTATGAGCAGAGCCTTGATATCGCTCTTACAGACCCGTTCGTATGGCAGCTCATATACACCCAGCCCATCCCCTCTCCCGATAATCCGGGAAGCTATATAGTCCCTGCCGAGAAGGCTCCCATGCAGACAGGCATGAACGTTATCCCCCTCAATACGGGCAGCGGCTCGGTAACAGTTTCCCTCAAGGGTATCTCCGATGCTGAGGGTGCCGACTGGAGAGCCTGTATCGTCGCCGTGGAAGACGACGGCTCTGTATATTACTCGCCGCTATTCGGTCAGGAGACCATGACCCTGTACCTCTACGGTCACGAAAAGGCGCTGTACCTCACAGTTGCAGCAACTCCCGACAGGATAATCCCCAACAATGCCTACCTCAAGGCTGAGCAGGGAGACGAGTACTCCTACACAGGCGCAGATTACAAGCGCCGCTATCCATACGAGATAACGATCTACGGAACAACTCCAATGGAACGCAGCATCACCGAAGGCGTTGAGGGTCACCCACACTCCTACGGCGGCGGATTTGTAGCCGATACTGCCTATGTTGAAGACACTGTATACGTCGAAAAAGGCGCAATGGTCCTCGGCAACTCACAGGTGACCGATAACGCTGTCATAACAGGCAATGCTATCGTTAACAACGCCATCGTCTCCGACAACGCAAGAATAACAGACGGTGCCTGCGTACACGGATACTGGTGGGCTCAGCCAACTGTCAGCGGCAATGCAAAGGTCGGCGAAAGAGCGGTAGTAACCGCAGGAGCTTCTGTCTCAGGCAACGCCCGTATCATGGGAAATGCATACCTTCTTGACAACTACTCGGCAACGGACGACGCCACCATAAAGGGCACCGCTTACTGCTACGGCGACGGTATCGCTTCGGGACAGGCTATCCTTGACGGAGAATTCTACAACAACTGCAACATATCACAGGGTACAGCCTTCGGCTGGCTCGAAACAGACGCCTATAACTCATCCCTGCCCTACACGGACGGTCTCTTTGCAGGCTATGAGTTTTCCAACAGCAGCAACATCTTCGCGTATGATACCTACGGCGCAACAAACGGTATTATGAGAAATGCTCCACTCTGGGAGGAGGAGCGCACCAGCGCAGGCGGAGTCATCACATTCAACGGCGCAGATCAGTACATCATCTGCGACAGGACTCTCGTTGACTATAAGGATATGGAGATATCCACCGCAGTTCTCTGGCGAGGCGGCGATACCGAGCAGAGGATATTTGAGTTCGGAGACAATGAGATACTGAGCCTTACACCTTCAAACTACAAAGGCAAGGCTGAACTCAGAGTCGGCGGCACCATAGTCACCGCGGACACCGAGCTCCCTGTGGGAGAATGGGCGGTCATCCGCGTGATAATCTGCGGAAACGTGGCAAAGCTCATGATAAACGGCAGACTTGCAGGTCAGTCCATGATATATACTCTCCCCGAGGATACCATTAGCAGGACCAGTCACTACTATATCGCAAGAGGCGGTGAAGGCGGCTTCTTCAACGGCTCAATGGACTACTTCCGGGTATACTTCAAGGAATCCGAGGAGCCTGCCTACTACTACACACAGAATGAAACAATAGAGGAGGATATCCTCTACGGTGACGCAAACTGCGACGGCATAGTCGATACCAAGGACTTCGACCTAATCGTTAATGCTATCATCATGCCGACGTCCTACGGCGTAAACGGCACCTCAGACCTGAGAATAACCTTCCAGGGCATACGCAATGCGGACGTTTACGACAGGGGCAACGGTATCACCACCAATGACGCACTTGCAATAAGAAGATATCTCAACGGAACAACAAAGTCTCTCCCCGAGTGCTGATACAAAAACAAAAGGCTGCAAGACATAAGAGCGACACTCATATAGAAGATTTACAGTAGATTATTGAGGAGGACCCTTTTGAAAAAGGGTCTCTCCTCAAACTCCTCCCCTAAAACTTTCGGTTTTATTTTTCCTCAGATAGGGCGCACCCTGTATAACTACAGGGCTTTTTTGGTTTTGTGCGCCCTATCTGAGGGAAAATCAGCTAAAAGTCTTTGGAAAAGGGGTTCGGGGGAAGAACCTTTCCTCAGAAAGGTTTTCCCCCGATAATTTGCTATAACATTCTATACGAGCACCGCCCTTATACCTTGCAGCCTTTCTTTATCTGAATATTATCTCTGCCGTGAACCGCTTGTCCTTACAGTTTACTTTCAGCCCGTAGCCGTTGCGCTCCGCAGCCGCGGAAGCTATGGCAAGTCCGAGACCGCTGCTGCTCTTGTCGCTGCGAGCCTTGTCCCCCTTGACAAAGGGCATGGTAAGGTCTTTCGTGTCCACATTCTCCGCCACATCATTGACCACAGCCAGCCGCTTCTTGTCGGCTGTTATTTTTATTGTGCCGTCGTCACGGGTGTACTTCACCGCGTTGGAGATAAGGTTCTCCGCTGCGGAGGTGAGAGTGTCCTCGTCGGCAGTTATCTCGCCGCCGCCCGTTACGGTAAGCTCTATGCCGCGCTCCTCCAGAGCCGCTTTGTATTTCTCTGCCAGCTTCTCCGCAAGAGCCTTTATATCAACTTTCACTTTGTTCAGTTCCTTCGTCTGCTCGGTCTCGCTGAGACGGAGTGTCTTGGCGATGATACTGTCCGTATACGCCACGTTGTCCATAATGGAGGCAAGGTAGCGGAGCTCCTTCTCGCCGCCGCCCTCTTTGCGCATCTCAATGAGGTTCTCGGCATAGCCGCCTATGACCGCAAGAGGAGTTTTCAGGTCGTGGGCAAGATTGTTGGTCAGCGCGCGCTGGTAGTCCTCAAAGGCGTACTGAGCCTTGTTCTTCACGTTTCTGCGCCATGCGTAGAGCAGTGCTATAAGTGTTGCCAGTGCCGCAAAGCAAAGCACCCACTTCCAGAACAGCTTAACAATCTGAGGTTCTTTTGTATTTACAGCCATGCTTACATGCAAGGTATATTCCTTTCCACCAATTATGACGTTTTTATTTCCGTCACAAATGTAGATATCATCGTTATAATGATATCCGCCTACAGCCGATTCGTCTCTTCTGAACAAATGATCCTTGATGAATTCTTTTCCGCCCAATTCTCCCTGAAAGCCAAAAATCGCATATATGGGATAATCCGATTTAATTCCCTGATTTACTTCGATCAGTTCATAATCATCATCGTCAATGGTAATACTGATTTTCTTCGACATAACTTCTTTTTCATCTTTTATGTCATATATATTGTCAATTGAATATACAGTCATGTATCCCTCATGTGGAATGAAAGTACGCTTCTTCTTATTCACATACGCACTGGTCATACTCATCTCGACCCAGTTCTTCTTGTCATTTACAAGTATGTAATTATTATAGGTCTTGTACAGCTCAGTGACCTCAGGTATTTTTATCCAATCGTTTTCGCATACATAAAAGCCGTTATCTTTATCTTCCTTGCCGAAAGAAAACATCGACATCAGTCTCTGTTGATTTGATGCCACAACATTGTTATCCTCATCGATTATTTCTGCAACACAGTGACAATCAGGAGAATAGAGTGGTGTGATCTGGATATTCTGTCCGTTATGAGTCCCGAGAGGATCGTCTATTACAATATCATAATTAGTATACAGCGCCAAACAATTACTGAGCTCCTGCATACAGAGTTCTCCTTTATACTGCTTCTGAGTCCTCATAACGTACCCTTGTATATTGGATATATTATCTCTCAGCTGTACCGAACACTGTTCTCTTATGGTATTATCAAGATAATTGCTTACAAAAATCCCGAAACAAATGGACAGTACCGCAGAAACGCACAGAGCTTTAAGCAGTATTATCAGGAACTTCTCACGTTTTTTTCTGTATTTTCTTTTTTTCATTTTGCTCACTCCTTTGTCAGCTTATACCCCCGTCCCACAAGTGTCTTTATCTGGCTGCCTGCGCTGCCGAGGGCTTTTCTCAGCTTTTTTATATGATTGTCCACCACTCTGTCGCTGCCGAAATAATCATAGCCCCAGACCCTGTCCAGCAGGGTATCGCGGCTCACCGCCCAGTTCTCATGCTCCAGCAGATAGCGGAGTATGGCGAATTCCTTGGGCGGCAGCTCCACCTCATTCCCGCAGGCAAAGCAGCGGAGTGTCCTTGTGTCAAGACTGATACCGCCGCAGATCAGCAGCTTTTTCTCCTCCGCGCCCCCTGCCCTGCGCACCAATGCCTCGCACTTGCTGTAAAGCACCGACAGCAGAAAGGGCTTGACGATATAGTCGTCGCAGCCAAGGTCGTAGCCGCTGAGGATGTCCTCCTCCCTGCCCCTTGCGGTGATGAATATGACGGGGATATTGCTCCTCATGCGGAGCTGTCTGCACAGGGTAAAGCCGTCCGTATCGGGCAGCATTATATCCAGCAGCACCAGCTGAAAGTCATCGGTGCCGCCGCGGATAAGGTCGAAGGCTTCACCGCCGTCATTGATCGAGGTCACCGCAGTTCCCTTTGTCTCAAAATAATTTCGTATCATCTCGCATATCTCGGTATCGTCTTCTATAAGCAGTATTTTTTCCATAAGATGCGCGCTCCTTACTTCATACCTGTATTATAAAGCTGTGATGTGTCCTTTTTATATCCTTTTGCAGTCTTTTCCGTGCCCTTTTCACATACATTATAAATGTTACTGACCATATTGTCAAATCGGGCGGCAGCTTTCGCAGGATAAAGAGCAATAAACGACTAAAAAGGTGTGTTTATCGGCAATTTTTGTCTTGTAATCGGCATGGGATTATTATATAATAAGGTCAGAAAGCAATGAGGCTGTCTGGTTTTCCATGAATGTTACAGGACATTTTTCACTCCGCAGACAGCCGAAGCGGCGCATATACGGAGCCGCATATCACACAGGCTCCGCAGCTACGACCGCAGTTACAGCACTGCTTTCTTCTTAAAACTCGCTTGACCCCCACCTCTCTGAATAATAGATAAGAAAGGCCCCCTTATGACCGAGGGGTCTTTCTTATTTCAGCTTTTTTCATTGATTGGACTGTTATGATAAATCAAAATTTAGCGTAATAACTTTGCCGAACGCCTGTAAGGGATTCCAAAGGGTCTGTGTTCCTTTGGCGGAGTCCAGAGGCAGCGCCTCTGGTCGTCGCTTTCAGCTTTTAAGGC
>Ga0129317_1001193_pt1 | contig 20662 bp, 14 predicted proteins | sample Cm1ome_FD_94430 | JGI IMG/M metagenome (GOLD analysis project Ga0129317, IMG submission 94430) | Eastern black-and-white colobus group fecal microbial communities from Wisconsin, USA - Cm1105 metagenome | ecosystem: Host-associated > Mammals > Digestive system > Large intestine > Fecal | place... | reverse complement strand
GTCTGTTTCTGATATCTTTATTTCTTTTATTTTTTCCTGGTATTTAGTTTAGCAAATAATTTTTGAGAATAATAAGGTTTTAAATTTGGTATTTTTACAACAAAATAGGTCTTCGGTTGTAAAGGAGTAAATATGATTTTTGGGTTATGAAGGTGAGGGAAAAGTGTGCATAAAAAATATGGCTATGGAAAAGGGGATAGTTGTATCCTTAAATACACCGCCTCTTTCATCAGAGGTACTTGTCAAAAAATTGTTGGTTTTTTGCGTGTTAGGGGGGGGGGGGGTAAAAACATGGATAGTTATAGAGACGAACCTCTAACTAAAAATGGTAGAAAAGTACGCCATATCAGAGAAAGAGCACTACGTAACCAACGCAAGAAAGATGAGATTAGTTTATCGGCAGTTGTAATGACCGTGGTTCTGGGTATAGCAATTTTCTTGTTTGGAACAGATAAAATTGCTAGTGCAGAAGATGCCAAGGTCATCCCAGTCAATGTCGGCTCCATAGAGGCTGGAATCGATATAGAACATAATGAGCAGCTATTTCCGGTAGAACCAGTCGAAAGTCCAAATGAGAATCTCAGTGGGTGGAAATTTGAGGGTGATATGGAAGTGGCTGCCTACTGCAACTGTATGCTTTGTGTTAATAGCGCAAGTCATTATCGTACATATTCAGGTGATGAACCGGTTGAGGGAGTCACAATAGCAGCGGATTTGAACATATTCCATATCGGTGATCACGTAAAAGTGGGAGATGCTGTGTATCGGGTGATGGATAAGGTATCATCTGGCAGAAGGGAGAAGCTCAGTATCTATTTTAGTGACCATGCGTCTGCGCTGCAATTTGGAAGACAGAGACTTCCGATATATAGAATTCCGTATATTGGGGAGAAAGGGCCAGGGATAGAGCTGGGGGCGTTTAAAATTACAGGTTATTGTAGCTGCGATATATGTTGTGGAGATAAGGAGATAAAACTTACTAAGACGGAAACGGTTCCATGTGCGAAACATACAGTGGCTGTAGATCCGGAAGTAATTCCACTAGGGAGCAAACTCTATATTGATGGGACTATATATGTGGCAGAGGATACTGGTAAAGCTGTAAAAGGTAAAATCATTGATATTTTTTTTGATACTCATGAGGAGGCGGTGAATTTTGGAAAGCAGGAGAAGAATGTATATTTATTAGAGGGCGATACTTGATTGAAGGATTATGCATGAAATAAATGGTTTTGAAGACATGATAGATGAATATGGGCGGATAACATCATATCGTGAAGACAAAAAGGTGCTATGTGCTTCTTTTCTTTTAATTAGGTAGTTATCAAAACCAATATTTGTACTATTGCAAAGGAGCAGGATGTAAGATGCTTAGGGTGAAGTAGAAAGTAGGCGTTTAGGAATAGTATATATTGTTGGTTGCCAATGCTGTCGTTTACTCCGGCCTTTGGATAACTGATTATATTCTCAAAAATATTACCAGATAGTAGGAAAACGTCCAGAAACCTTTACTGGTTGGTAGGCATTAAAAATACACATATACATATCAAAATATTGGAGGCAAATGCTCTTCTGGGCATGATTGTCAAAAGACTTCTGAGCAGTGTTAAAGACTAGTCCAGCGTGGTTTTGTATTGACTGAAATTTTAATATGACTTTTCGAATAATCAAATTGAAATGATAGGGTTGGAAGGTTATCATATTTCATTACTAACAATATTGTATTGACAAAGGATGAGGAAGATGAAGATACAGAAAAAACGAATTTTATCTCTACTGCTTTGTTGCAGTATGATTATGTACGGTATAGCTGACAGTCTGTCGGTTTATGCAGGAATAGGGAAAAGTGAGAAGCGAGAAAATGTGGTACAAGAATTCCGACTTACAGGAAAAGACTTGGAAAAGGCCATTAAAAAGGCTGTGGATATAGGCAGAGAAGCGGATTTGGATCGATATGAATTTTGGGGGGATATGGAGGATGATTATGAAGCCCTTTTTCGCCAGGAGGGAGATTTGTATGAAATAGGCCCAACTATAAGCAAGGGGGAAGGAAAGCTCTCACTAAAGGTGTTTGTGAGGCTTTCTCAATCTGCGCTAGATGAGGAGGGGGAATATCAGATAACAGGAAATGAAGATGTGATTTTCCTGATGTTGAATAGTACAAACAAAGCCCGGTATGGCAGGCTTCTGGTTGATGGTATGGGGAGTGACCCGATTTTAGTGGATACATTCGAGAAGGATGTCAAACCACAGACATATGTGCCGAAAGAATCGGCTTCTATTGAAGAAACTACAACAGATGCATTGAAAGAAACAGAAGGTATGAGCGGTGCTGATATTGAGTCAGAAACATTGGTAGGAGATGTGGAACAGGACAAGCCTCTCCCAGACGAATCCCAGTCACAAGAAAGCGAAGGGCAGGATGTGCAAGAGCCAGAGGCGTCAGATGGAAGTACAGAACTGACTCCAGATGAATCCCGGCCACAAGAAAGCGAGGGGCAGGATGTGCAAGAGCCAGAGGCGTCAGATGGAAGTACAGAACTGACTCCAGATGAACCCCAGTCGCAAGAAGGTGAAGGGCAGGATGTACAAGAGTCAGAGGTGTCAGGCGGAAGTACGGAGCTGACCTCAGATGACCCTCCGGCTTCAAAAAATGAGGATACTGCCATTGAAGTGGAGGGTGGCTTGGAAAATGGAGGGGATGCTGCATCGGAACAGAACAGTCCAAACGATAATGCGCAGAGGACCTCGATTGCAAGCCGTTCCCGCCGCACGGTTATGCTAGTGGGGAGCACAGCAACATCAAGCGATGCAGTGCGGAATGAAAGGGAATCTGATGCTGAACAGGACGAGGATGACAAAAACTTAGAGAACTTTACGGAAATAGATGAATGGACCGGAGATGAACTTCCTGGTATGGTATATGATGCCGTTGGCATGAATGCGGGAAGCGCTGCCGCGTTTGTGGCGCTTGCATCGGATTTGGGGATTGGAGCGGATGACAAGGAACTGTCGGTAGAGACGGAAGAAGGTCTCAAAATTATGGTTACAGAAAAAGAAAACGGCGCGTTATCCCATGTGTCTCGCATGGAAGTGATGGTTTTAGGAATGGAAGATGAGAGGACCCGCATGGTTCTTGATGAGGCGATGGATGAAGCCTGGGGCGGGGAAGTTATCGATGCATGCACACTGGATATAACCTTATATGATGAAGAGGGAGAAGAAACGGAGCCGGCAGGGGAGGTTATGGTCCGGGTTACGGGAAAAGAGGATGTGCCGGATGATTATGATGAAATTAAAATTATTCACGCAGAGGAATGTGAATCTCCAAGGGAACAGGCAGAACGTAGTCGAGGATATAATGTACAGCAAGATGGTTGGTCCATAACTGAAATAGATGATGTAAAAGATGAACTTGACGTGGATGGAAACATAAACTTTACGACAGATTCTTTTTCCATTTATACGATTCTGTTCTTCAAAAATAATGCAGAGAAAAAACGTTATGGGTTCATCTTTCAGAAAAAAGTAGACAGTAAATGGGTATCATTCGAACCCTGGTCAGAAAGTGAAACTACTCAGAATGCCATCAATGATATGATAAATGGAAGGATGACTAGCCTGCTGACAGAGGAACAGAATGACGCGGTGGATGTGGTTGGTGTGCTTGCTACCTATGGTCTTATGGAAGTGACAGATAAAGAAAATGGAGAAAATCTTGCATATAACAATGGATTTTTTACGGATGACAAAAAAAATCCGGCAAAAGATAGAACGGGAAATCCATATAAAGTTCCAGATGATATGAGGATTCAAAAGGGTGATGATGGAAGCTATCCGGATTATTGGGATTACAACTGGATACTGTTACGGTATGAAGATGAGAAAAGTCTGACAGTAAACGGAGTAACTGTGTTTTTTGGGGATGAGAAAAAAACCGGGATTTCTGTCCCGGTAGGGGATACGGAGAGTATAGACGAGTATTTCAGAAAAGGGAGTCCCGAGACCGGTATAAGCGGGAAATATTATATTTTTGAAAGCATGTATGCCCAAATTAATGGTGACGATGTTGAAGTGGATAGCATCAGAAAGATAGGGGATGTTATTTATGGGGAGGCGGTTTATAGGAATGAAGCTGGAGTAATAATCGACAAAGTAGAAATAAATATACCTCAAACCTCAAATGGATTAGCTTTAACAATCAAATTGCAAGAAGCAGTTGAAATTAATCTGACTGTGAAAGATGATGAAACGATAGAGGACGAGAAAAAGGCAGGAATCAATGTGCACACTAAATATGTGTATGATAGTAGCGAAAGCTTGGTGCCTATGGGCGCGGATGGTATCTTCCTGGGAAAGGGGAAGTACACGTTATACGTTCGAAAGAGCAGCGGTAGTGACCGTGCGGAGGTCTACTGGAGAACAGACCAGATTGCAAGTGGTACCGATGAGAAGCAGGTGAAATGGTTTGAATCAAAAACTGTCCAAGTTCCAGGGCATGCTTATAAGCTGTCAGGAGAAACCAAATTGAGAAAACATAACGAGAATGAAACCAGTTTGAAGCTAACGCTGGAGCTGAGGAAAAAAGAAAATCTGGAAGTGATTGTGGATGGAAGAGACAAAACGGTTGCGTTTAAAGCGGATGAGAAGTGGCATGGAGTGGGCATATTTGATGGAAGCGATGCTGGATGGAAGAGTGTTGGAAGCCTAGAAAGATTGAATTCTCTGATGGGTAATAAAGCAGAGCATGATTGTGGCCGCGCTGGGAAACTATATTCGTACAGTAACGATATTATAGATGATAGTAATAAAGTAAACGTTAACAGCTATGAGGCGCATCTGGTTCTTGTACAGCGGAATATAGAGTGGAACGGTAGGCTGAACAACCTCGATGGTTTATCTGTAAATGGCCAGCCGATATCGCTTATAAGAACGCCTGAATGGGTGACGTCACATGAAAAAAACATAGCCACTACAGAGATTCATGATGAAGAAGGAAATGTAATGGCTAAAATCACGCTGAGTGGAACACATATAAAGGGGGACGGTGACTATGCAACTATCTATTACATAGATTTTGTTGAGGTGAAAGGTACGTTAACAATAGATTCGTTTAATCTAACTAAAAATGATAAACCGGAGATGAGGATTGGAAAAATTGATCAAGGATTGGTGGTTACATCAACTAATGTGAGTGATGAGAAATTTGAGAGGAGGGAGAATGGAAAACTCTATCCTGCGAAAACCTCAAGTCAAGAATTTTATGATAAGCAGATAGAGTTTCGGGTGTATCCCGAGGCTGGGTACTACATAAGCAAGGTTTATTATACCTATATGGCGGGGAAAGAAAACTTTAACGAACAGGGGTATGAATTTGTTCTTTATGATGCCGATTTGAAAGAAACGGAAACCGATACAGATTATGGGAGCAGTTGGACTGATGGCAGTAATAATGGAGGTAGAGCGTGGTGGGGGGCGCAGAGTTTTAAAATAAAAGTGGGTCGAGATGATAAAAAAGAAGATTTTAGTTATAGCAAGGTAGTGGGTAGTAGCCCGTTGAATGGAGGAAAATTGGGCGATGGTGCAACAAAGATTCTTTATTTTGAGTCAAAACCTATTAACCTAGAGTATTATATGGTTACGGACAGTGGTACAGGAACGGTTGTGAAATCTGAAAGTTTTGATTGGAAAAGGATAGCTTCTTTGCCGGACTTAGCTCAGTTTGATAAAAGGGAGAATGTTGAGGAGCCGGAAAAAGTGACGCATAAAGCGGTTGGATATATAGTGGGAGAACATGCGGAACGGTTAGGCCAGGGTGAAGTGCCCTCGAGGTCATTGATTTCAAAAGGAATGAACGAGAAAGACGCTGAAGGTAAGGATTTGAATTGCCCTATTGACCGCAAGGGATTGAAGCCCAATGGGGATGTTATTTCTTGGGCCAAGGACTATCTGACTCCAAGCGAGAATCAAGGCTCAACAGCTTGGGGGCCAGAAGTAAAAATGAAAAAGTTGTTGATTCCTGTGCGTGTAATGTATCAGGATATGGGAAGTGTAGTCAGCACGAGCTATCAGGTAGCAGTATATGAAGAAAGGGCAGGGGAGAGTGGCAATTATAGTTATAACCTTATTGCCCGGACAGAAGAACTCCTATATTATGTAGGGGAAGTTATGTCCCGGGATATAATGGTTCTGGCAGAAATATCAGAGGGGGAAAAAATCCAGGAAATCCTTGATGAATGGAGAAATAAGGGCTGGTCAGTAGATGAAAGTAAAAGCTCTCAGGATATTGTGGCTGAGGAGGGTAACAACGTATATAAAATATATCTTTCCCGCGCAAAAGGAATCCAGTTGCATCGCAATGGAGGGTGGCCATTTATCGGTGCGGATGGTGCGGATGTGATAACACCTCCTATGCGCCAGCCAGCATTGGGGGGGACGGATGCAGAATTAGGAAAAGGTGGAATGGAACATCAGGAGTTGATTGCGGGCAAGACAGGTGTTCTGCAAGAGGTAGAACGCAAAGGCGCTATACAAAGAAATCAGAAAAATGAGGAATTAAAGGAAGCATATGGACAGATGGTATATTGGAGCGTGACGGATTTCCGTCCGGAATGGCTGTCTGGAAATGGCGAGGGATATTTCCATTTGACCGGCATGGACAAGGCAAAGGATCGGAAACATCTGTTCCGTTGCTGGAGTTATCTCAATGAGGAAACTGGCGAATGGATACGCCTTGAAAAAGAGGGGATGACGGTCAATGCAGCGTCATCTGCTGAGAATGGTGTTGACATTGATGCGTGGGCCGTCCCGGACACAGAAGGCGATATCCATTTCCGTGCAGAATGGTACGATGACAGCAATGAAAATGGAATTCCAGATGACTTAGAGCCACGTGTAAATATCTTTTTTAAAGGGAAGAAGTTGCGAGGTCAGCTTGAATGGTACAATGTTGTGAGTGGACAACGGTTCCTGGATGCAGTTGTTGTACCGGAAACCGGAGGAGAATTCCTCTATTGGAACCCGTCTCTCCCGGAATATGTAGGGGATGGAAGTGACGTGCCGAATGGGGACTATATCTATTATCCAGTGTACAAGGAGAATCCTCCTATTTGGGATTACCTTAGGGAAGGCATTGATGGACATTGGATTCCGGTCGATATAGAGAAGAAGAAATGGCAGTTCGAGCTTAAAAACGGTACTAAGTTATCAAATGGCTGGTATCGGGTAGGAAATCCATATGCCAGAGGGGATCAGGCGCGTTATGGGTGGTTCTATTTCCGGGATGATGATTTTATGAACTGGGGATGGTACCACGTTGTGAAGGATAACGCCTGGTATTATCTGCACCGAATTAGTGATGGAAGTTTGGGGTTGATGATAACTGGGTGGCACTATGACGAGGCGGATGGGAGATGGTACCATCTGAATGAACAGACGGGAATTATGGATACCGGATGGACAGAAATAGACAGCTATCTGTATTACTTTAATCCGGAACCTGAAGAACAGACCTGGAATTATGATGAGCAGACAGGCGTCTGGGACTTCAATGGAAGCAAGAAAAGGCCTTATGGGAGTATGTATCAAAATGAGGAAACTCCTGATGGCTGGTTAGTTGATGAGAACGGACGCCGTATCGGACGGGCCAGATAAGATTGCTGAAAAGGTATGAAGATTCATTTGAAAAACAACATACACAGAATAGGAGTGATTGGTATAAGGCGCTCCGTCCGTATAGGTGAGGGATAAAATTCAATGGATTCTTGGCAGGACAGGGGATTCTGCCGTGGTTGGATTGGTGAAATGAGCCATGGAAGAAGAATTCAGCTGTATACCAAGAATCCATCCAACTCCCAGCTTATTTATACTCTTTTAGTGAGTGCCAGGAGAATCGATTTAGAATTATGATGGGATAACTGGGCTCTTCTGTGGTTTGTGTGGGTAAGAAAACCTGAATAAGTCCTTTGATAGGCAAGGGATAGCGCGCTATGATTATGTTGTTCAAAACGAATCAAGAAAGTGGGGCTTCCAAATGTGTAGCAAGGACATTATTCAGACATTAGTTGGGACCAGAAAAATCGTTGTAACCGACATTGTTCCGGAGCCCGAAACCAATGCAATAGTGGTGGGGGCACGACCCACAGAGGTGGAGCAGTGCTGGTGCGGGCATTGCCATCGCAAGGCTGCGTATTACGATGCAGGGCGCAAAGTACGCAGCTGACGAGCCTTGGACATTGGTGCCACCAAGGTGTATATCGAAGCCGAGGCTCCCTGTGTGAGTTATAAGAAGCACAGCGTTGTTGTAGCCGCTGTTCCTTGGGCGCGGCATGATTCACGGTTTTGTGCAAACTTCGAGGACCAGGCTGCATTGCTCTGGACGCATACCTCTCGGACTGTCATTCCTGAGCTTATGAGGACCCAGTGGAGCACCATGGGAGACATCTATGGCTGCGTTTACAAAAACCTCGAAGCGGTGAATTTATCCCATTTTGACGGGAGGCAAGAGTTTTCTCCAAGGAGATAAGTCAATGAAGGAATGAACCATAGCCATTTTTACCGCGCTGGCGGTTTCCCTGCTCCTGCTGATTGGTTGCCAGGACGGTGGGCAGCTGACGCAGGCCATACTGGACAACGAAGCCAATGCCCTGACAATAGACGGTGTGCGCTACCTGTGGGATGAAAGTCTTATTTTCGAAGCGAGGAAATCCAACCACTGGATTTATGCTATGAGCCGCCATGAGCAAATCGCCAGCGCAAAAGAGGATGGTGAGTGCTCTCTGCTTAACGCCAACGAAGGGGAACGGTGCTTCCTCTTTGGGCATTACAATCGATATTACTTCTCAGCCATCCCCTATGATATTTGGTTCCAAGAGGAACTGCTGGAAGAACTGTCCGAGCCGCTGACAGATGAAAAGCTCTCCTGTGACGCGCTCTCTGGGGAGTAGCTTGAACAGCTGTTGACCCTACATAGCGAAGAGGAAATGTCGGACTCCATCTCTTATGATGATATGATGGTAGAGATACGGTCGTTTGATGTGGATGGCTTTCAGGCATGGCGCACAATCGACCTAATCCATGGGGAAATTGCTGGATTGTCATTTCGGTTATTGTTTTTTTCAGTGTCCGGACAGGAATACCCTACCTCAAATGCAGAGATGGGCTGTTACGCCCCTGCCCACAGGAGCTGACAGATGTGCTGGAGCTTTCGCCGGAGCTTCCGGTACTCCTCCTTATGAGGGAGGATGGCCCAAGATGCGCGCTTCTGCCGGATGAGTTATCCGTCAAGTGTTGGACAAAAGAAGGAGTATCATAAAATGAACTGAAGCGCGTCTGCGGGGAGGAACAGCTACTGTGGGATTTGGAATTCCGAATTGATATTTACAGCCGAGAGGATGGCGGATGGCCATTGTACAGCCACAAGGGTTATTTTCATCCATAGACCGGCATCACCTATTTGAGCTACAAAGATGGTCTTCTGCATCGGATGTCCCAGGAGACTGCCGACAGTCTGGGCCTTCAAGCCACGCTTCGGCAGCAGAAGAAAACGCTTCTGTATTTATAATCTGAATTATGAAAGGGAGGGCGTTATTGCCATGAAAAAAACAAATCCAGTCTATGCCCTTGCCTGGTATGGACTTCCTATTATGCTGATTGTGGTGCTGGCAGTCGTTGGCTGCTATGCTCATTCTGCCCCTATGTTTCTCCTTGCCCTGGCTCTGCTGGTCGTGGCGCCCATCGCCATACCTGCTTTGCTGAAACGGCGGATGGGGAAGCATGCGGCGGAGCTGTAACGAGAGTTCCCTAATATCAGCTATAAGTTTACCGCTTATAACTGCGTGATTTATTTGGATACAGAAGGTGGACACATGGGGGGCGTATGGAGAAATAACCCATCCAGGTTGCAAAACATCAATCCCATGGAGATTACAAATATCCGTACTAACATCGGCAAGGTGCTACGCGGCACCGAGGGAGTGAGTTGTCAATTTCTGCTGAACGGCAGTAAGGTGAAGATTTATACCCTGCGGGTATCGGGCGGACAGCTGGCTATGAAAGATTCCCGCGTACTGGAGGCCATCTCCAAGGCGGATTAGATGGGCGAAGTCCTGCGGGCTGTGCAGGAGCGGAGCAGCGGAAAAAAGGGGCGAGTGCATGGTTTACCGGCTTTTGGATGTTCTGCTTGGCAATCTTTTGATGAATGAAGCGAAAAAAGTCTCTAAGTGTAAAGCTTGCAAAAAGCGCATGAAGAAGCAGGGGGAACCCCGCTTGTTTCTCTTGCCGGTTTACAATGACCAGACGTACTCCGCCAGTGCTTCATATTTCAAACAGAATTGCGTACCTATTCAAATGGAGGAAGACATCCCTACTGCCCGCCGGGTCTGGCTCCTGCGCTGTCCTGTATGCGGCGAAGAGAAAATACTGGTCCACGACTTTCTGCGTGTACGGACAGAGGAAGCATTTGAGTGCGCATATTTCTATGATAAACAGGAATTGTGGGAGTTGCTCTATCACCAGACGGATGGGCAATCGAAAGGGCCGACAGAGCATATGGAGGGTGGTGCATTTAGCACACATATTGGAGAGTCCTAATCGGCCAGAGCAGTGGCTCTTTGCCGGGGCTTATATATTGAAACGACAGGAGGAATGAGAGATGGATTCAAATTATCAAAGCTGGCTCAACCGGGAGACAGAATGGATGGGCAGCTATTGCCGCCGCACCCGCAAAACCAGCATTTTTAAGGTGGTTCCTATGACTCTTGTGGGCATGGCTCTTGTGTTCGGCGTCCTTGGGGCGTTGGGCGGTAGCACCGGGGAGCTGCTTTCCGGTGCTGTGGCAGGGTTGGCACTTGGCGTGATTGTCTGCGTCTTTTACCTTGTCATTCTGCTGATTGGGCTTCGGCCCGGATGGTATGTGCGCAAGCTGGAGAAGAGCGTCCGGGCACTTGAGATGGACGAGACGGAACGGGAGCTTCTGGGCAGGGAAATGCTAGCCGCTCTGGAAAGCGGCCAGCAGGTGCTGTCCTACCAGATTGTCGGACCAAACAGCAACGGAACTCCAGCCAGAGTTATTCTGACACCCCACTATATCATTCAGGAGGGCAGTTCCCCCCAGCCTCTTATCCGGCGAAGCGATATTGTGCTGATAAAAACCGGCTCGGAGCGGAAAACCGCTACTACACACAAGGGACAGACCAAGCAGTTCCACTATTTTACTCTTTATACGATTGGCTTCTACCGAAGGGACCGGGCCGAGCGCAGACTGTCTGAAAATGACCTGCCGGATTATGGCATGGGCTTCTTTCAGGAGGAGTTGCGGGATGATGTGGTGCGCATGATTGAACAGGATTGGATGCGGGTGACACGTTCGGAAGAATAAAAAATGTTGATATTCCGGCAAGAGATGAACGGTATGAGAAACTGGATGGTGAAAGTGAGTGATATCCGTTACTTTGGTTCGTAAAATCAAAATGAGGTAACGCCAGAGGAAGACAGGATGTTGTACTTTGAGATGGGGCCATACATGCAGGAATTGAATGATGAGTAGAAACGTTTCATATGTTTTGTTGTAGTCAGGGAAAAAATAGATAAGAGGTTAATTTTAGATAGTAGAGGGAAGGTGAATAAGATAAAGCGTTATAAAGTTTCCATTCATATAAACAATGGATGTCGTTATGCGAGTACCCAAGTATGGGAGATGGATACAAGTATTGGGGAGAAAAGGCAACATCATATTCATTGGGGAGTGGTGGATAATAAATATAAATTTACGCCGAACCGCAGGTTTATATATGCAACGCCTAAGGAACGGGAAAGTCTGATTTTTCCGAAGGAATGGGATTTGAAGGAAATAGAGAAAGTATCCTGTCAGGACACAGAAATGAAAAAGGGCAGGGGACATTATTATGGTGAGGTGTGGTTATTTGAACAAATAATCCATAAGCTTAAACTCCGCGAAGAATTAGAGATGGTTTTTGACGGTAACCATGAACTGGTGTCTGATATCTTAAAGTTAGTACTCTGGCCCTATCTACCTCGCGAAGGAAATGGATGGAGAGATAATACCCGTTTGCGACAGGAGCAAGGGTTTAAAGGGACAGACATCATGTATCTAACCCGTGCAATCACTAGAGAACATTGTGAAAAACTGATGGCCATTTATGGTGAAAAGGAACAGAAGATTATATGTGCAGAGACCGGGAAAGTTACTCACGCAATAGATAAAAAAATTTTACCGTGGAAAGAATATAAATATTTGGTATATAGTGCTGAAAATGTTGGGACTCTGATTTATTCATTTCCAAGTAAGTCTTTGGTCTGCCGTGATGAAAGGGCACTGGATAGGGGAGGTCTTGAACATGTAAAATCAGATTCGGCGGAGTGTAGGGGACAAGTTGATACCATACTGTTCTTGGAAGGTGGAGAGAGGGATGTGTCAAATTTAAGTGTACATATCGTAGACGGGCACCCCTTTATTATGTGTGTCCCACCAGATTGTTCGCTTATTGCTGAAAAACTCCAAGAACTTGTAGAAGTGGAGGGTGTATCTGATATTGTAGAGAGATATCCGCAGGAGAATATTTTTAGCAGAGAATACGATTTTAAATGCCATGCAGAAGATGAGAGTGGTATGAAATTGAGATTATATTTTGAGCGGACACAGCCAACCATAGATCCTCCTAAGTACCAGCGAGGGGTTGACAAGGAGGGAAATAGGGCATCAATCAGGGCCTTTGGTGTAATTACTCATAAAGTCAGATTGACCGAACTGGAATCCTTGAAACTATATCGTTCATGGGAAGCCCAGAGGGAAATGCGAAAAAATCTGAATTCTAAATTCCCGCATGGTCCTCAGCATAGATGGCTGCGGGGGGGAGAGAATGGGAGGAAATTTGTATTGTTTGTTTTTAATGTGTTGCAATCCTATATTAACCGTATATGGATGACAACAAATCTTAATGATATATTCTACTCTCCATCGGATATGTTGGACTATATGCATGCAGTACGTTGTATGGAGGAAGAAAATGAGGTGAATCTCCTAACACCTTCTGAACAGGAATTGATGTGTATCTACGATGCGTTCGATATAGACAATTCTATTAAAGTAAATGGAACCACGTATCGTGGAAGGCATGGATGGGGATAGCTGCACTGTGACAAGATATATATGATATGAAAAAGGAGTATATGATATGTTTAAGACATCAAAAGGTCAGGAAATAACTAAAAATGATAAGATTGATACTATCGTAGGTGCCAGTGCGATTATAGAGGGGATTGTAAAGACAACAGGGACAGCAAGGATAGATGGCAAAGTCAAAGGAAAAGCAGAAGCAGATGGTTTGTTAATTATAGGGGATACAGGAGAGATTGAAGGAAACATATTTGCAGAATCAATGCTTGTTGCAGGAAAAATCCATGGAAACATATTGGTGAAGGAAAGGCTGGAAGTGACGGAAACGGGTCAGATTGTAGGCGATATTGTAACCAAGTCCTTGGTTATTGCGGAAGGGGCTTCCTTTGAAGGAAATAGCACCATGGGATTGAAAAAAAACAGTATGGTTGAACAGGAAGATGAAAAGATGAAAGGTAATGATGAGATAGATGGGAAGCGAGACATAGATAAGGATTTAAATATAACGACTGTGTCTGAAGCGGAAGAGGATATCACCAGTACGGAAAAGGAAGAAGATGGGGATGAAAAGAAAGTATAACCCCATTACCATCATAGTCCTTACATACTCCCAGCATCAGCCAGTTCAGTTCCAGCTGTCAAAGAAGTTTTGGAAAATATTGGCTATAATATTTGTATCTATTATATATATATGTATTTCTTATCCATATATATGCCAGAGAGCAAACAGAAGCAGAATACTGGAACAGGAGTTACTGGAAATGGAAAAACATCAACAGCAGATTGCGTTGGAAAACCAGGGATTAAAACAATCCATAAGCCAGCAGGAAATACAACTCCGAGAGTTGGCTGAACTCTCAGACCAGATACAAAAAGAGCAGGAAGAACTATATAGGAGGGAACAGGTGGTAAGGGAAAAGCTTGGATTAGAGGAAGAGAAAAAGGAAGAAGTTCCATCAGGATTAAATGATGCAACCTTAACGGTGAAACAAATAAAGCAGAACCTGTTAAGGTCCAGTCGGGAAATCACTGGCCAAGTGGAGGAATACGGTGGGTATCTGGACACAATTGAAAGTGGGGAATATGAAAGACAAGAACGGCAGAAGGCTGCAGAAGAAACAAGAAAGCGAGTGGTCGCATATGCCAAGCAATTCCTTGGAGGAGCCTATGTGTATGGACAGAATGACCCACATACAGGAGTTGATTGTTCTGGATTTACAAAATATGTCTTGAGCCATGCAGCAGGAATATCCCTTACACGTACAGCAGCCAGTCAGTCTAACGAGGGTATACCAACCTCAAGCGAGATGATGAAACCAGGAGATTTGGTGTTTTATGGGAGTGATGGTTTTATCAATCATGTAGCACTGTACATAGGAAATGGTCAGGTCATCCATGCATCGAATGAAGAGAATGGGATTATGATTTCTCCCTGGAATTATCGAGAACCTGTCAAGATTAGAAACATGATTGGAGAATAATGCCGTGATGTTTAGGTAGGGCGGATGGGTACTGTAGAAACAGTGGATTGTGGAAAGATATATCTGAGTGGAAGAGGATAGATACCAGAGAAAATCTGTGTGCAGGAATTTAATGTATCATATTGAAGCGAAACAGGGATTTGGTGATTATACGTAATTAGGAAGAAGGTCGGATAAATGGAGATGGATAGAATATCGCCAGGGTGTAAGGATATGACAACAATCCTAATGTTTGCCATGGAAACATTTGATGCTGATACTGCAATACATTGCAGATGTGTTGCCAAGATGACAGAACGGATTGGTCAACTCCTCTTTTTGGAGGATGAACAGATGGTGGATATCTATATTGGGGCATTGCTCCATGACATTGGAAAACTTAAGATAAAACAAGAGATACTTTTAAAGACAGGTTCTTTGGATGACAGGGAAATGAAACAGATTAAAAACCATGCCATGCAGGGCTATGAAATATTACGCCAGATTAAGGGATTTGAGCATATTGCGCAAATTGTAAGACATCATCATGAACGATGGGACGGATCCGGGTATCCAGATAAGATTGTAGGTGAAGATATACCGATTGGGGCCAGGATTATTGCCATAGCAGATTCAATAGATGCTATGCTGAGTGATAGATGCTATCGTAAAGCCTTGCCTAATTGGGTGTGTTATCAAGAAATTAAGACGAACTCGTCCAACATGTATGATCCTTTTATCACATCAGCGGTACTTCTGCAGTGGGATGAGGTGCTGGAAGCAAGAAAGCTTGGCCTATATACACATTTACCCAAGGAATATGGACAGGCTGTGCTGTGGGGATGATGGGAAGTAGAAGAAGTGGAATTTCAAATAAAAATGCAGAGAGAAAAAAACTGAAGGATTGATATGATTTAAGTTTCTTCTTTGGTTTTTGGGGCTTCTGAAAGGAATCAATGATTAACTGTATATGTATGCTAAGGGTATGCACATATTGAGTCTTAATCAATAAAGATGGGCATAGTTAATACCCGATGGTTGGCACACTATTCTTACTTAAATGGCAATATTGTTAAAAATGGTTGCTTTCTGCAACCCCTATTGGTTATGAAATTACAGAGGTAAAGGATGAGGAAGGAATATCAAAAGGGAAGTGTCTATGAAGAGTTTTTAAAGCGAATGCAATTTATTTTTAAGGAATTTGATAATATCTATATATCGTTTTCGGGAGGGAAGGACAGCGGACTGCTTTTGAACCTAGTCCTGGATTATAGAAACCGGAACTATCCGGATAAAAAAATTGGCGTGTTCCATCAGGATTTTGAGGCTCAATATACGGTCACAACTGAATACATAGAGAGGACGCTTGAACGTATAAAAAACCAGGTTGAAATCTACTGGGTATGTCTGCCGATGGCCACCCGGACAGCTTTGAGCAGTTATGAAATGTATTGGTATCCTTGGGATGATACAAAGAAGGAGCTCTGGATTCGCAAAATGCCAGAGAAAGAGTATGTGATTAATCTGTCAAATAACCCAATGACAACGTACCATTATCGTATGCACCAGGAGGATTTAGCGAAACAGTTTGGACGTTGGTATAGACAAAGCCATGGAGGAAAGAAGACGGTCTGCCTTTTGGGAATACGAGCAGATGAATCCTTACAGAGATATAGTGGATTCCTAAATAAAAGATATGGGTATAAAGGAGAATGCTGGATTACAGGACAGTTTAAAGACGTATGGTGTGCCTCTCCGTTATATGATTGGCGAGCAACGGATGTATGGCATGCAAATTATCTGTTTTCGTATGATTATAACAAATTATATGATCTTTATTATAAAGCAGGCCTATCGGTTTCCCAGATGCGAGTGGCGTCCCCGTTTAATGACTATTCAAAGGACTCACTTAATTTATACAGAGTCATAGATCCGGAAATCTGGTGCAAGCTTCTTGGCCGGGTAGAAGGCGCTAATTTTGCAGCGATTTATTCCAGGACAAAGGCTATGGGATATCGAAGTATCACATTACCAGAAGGACATACTTGGAAATCTTATACACAATTCCTTTTAGACACATTGCCAAAAAGGCTGAGAAATAATTACATACGGAAATTCAACACCTCTATCCATTTTTGGCATGAAATAGGAGGGGGATTAGATGAAGATACGATACAAGAGTTGGAGCGTAATGGTTATAAAATCAAACGGAATGGTGTTTCCAATTATACCTTGAACAAAAAGACACGTATCATTTTTCAGGGAGCAATTCCAGATGATACAGATGATATTAAAACGACAAAGGATGTGCCAAGCTGGAAGCGGATGTGTTATTGCATTCTAAAAAATGATCATATATGTCGATTCATGGGATTTGGAATGACCCGGCAACAGCAGAAACGATTGGATGTTATAAAGAGGAAATATGAAGTTATAGAGGAGTGGGAGTATGAGTTACCGAAGTCCGGTGTATGATGTAGTTGCAGTACCAATCGAAAAAATAAAGCCTAATATGTACAATCCAAATAAGGTGGCGCCTCCAGAAATGCGCCTTTTATATGAGAGTATTAAGGAAGATGGATACACAATGCCTGTTGTATGCTACTATTCTAAAGCAAAGGATATATATTTCATAGTTGATGGATTTCATCGATATCAGGTAATGCTTAATCATCCAGATATATATGAAAGAGAGAAAGGGCTTCTTCCCGTATCGGTGATAGACAAATCACTCGACAAACGGATGGCCAGTACAATCCGCCACAATAGAGCAAGGGGGTCACATGATGTGGATTTAATGAGTAATATAGTCAGGGAACTGCATGAGTTAGGGCGTTCTGATGCATGGATATCCAAACATTTGGGAATGGACAGGGATGAGATTTTGCGGCTCAAGCAGATTACAGGCTTAGCCGCTCTTTTTAGGGATGTGAAATTTGGTCAAGCCTGGAGGCCGGCCGATGAAGAGCCGGAAGAAAAGCTGGAGAATACGTTGGGTATGGATAGGAGGAGGTGGGGGGGGGGGTGAAACTGAGTGTTTCAGATGATGGTAGTCTTGTTAGTAATGAGTCTCAATATAAAAATTCTTGTGTATATCTCAAAGTTAAGCAATGATAGTTCATCAGGAGCTAAGATGCTCTATAAAATATTATTTGGAATGTTAAATGGCCTGTTGATGTTAATGCTATATTCCCAATTAGGCGATGAGTATGGTGTATTGGTATATGGAATTATGCTCCAGGTAATCTTACTTATAATTGAGAATAGGGTATTATGTAGAGATTCAATAAAAACAGTTTTTCTTTTAGGAAATGCAGTTTTACAAAATTACCTGTCTCTATTTCTGATAACATATATTACTTTGCGACTCTTTTGTGTTCATGATTATTTAAGAACTAGGGATTCTTACATAATAACAATATTTTTATGTCTAGGATTATTGCTTTTCTTAGATAGCAACAGGTTTCCGAATTATGAATTGAGAATCATGTTCCATACGAAATCCTATGCAAGAATGCTTAACATATGGTTTCCAGTAAGTAATATTTTTCTGCTTTTCACTGCTTTCTATATTCTGCTGGAGAACAGAATCGCCTATATACATGAGGAGGTAAATAGCATATATTTCGGCAGTGCATTTTTATATACTGTCACCTGTATGTTAGCCAGTTATATTATAGCTGTAATGCAGAGTCTGCAGATACGTGTCAATACAAAACAAGAAGCGGATATTAATGGGCAATTCGGAAGGGATTTATATGGAAATTATCTATTGCGATATGTGGTTAATGTGACAACAGGAGAAATCATTTTTGGTAGAGAGTTATTTTCCGCTCTAAAAGGTGGATATAGAGAAAAATTAGAAACATTTTTGAGGCAATGTGTCCATCCTGATGATGCTACTTCCTTTGTTGAAGGATTAAAAAGTATAGATTATTACGAGAGGAGGTTAGAGAATACGCCTAGATTTAAAGTCCAAATACGTATAAATCCAAAAAAATTACTTGAAATGTTTATCTTACCAGACCAAGCGACTCAGAAAATAAGTGTTTTTAAGGGAAAATGGATGTGGACATCATTTGATACCATTATTGAAAAAAATGCAGACAAAAATATACTTTTGTATGTAGCAATGAGAGATATAAATGATGAAATGGAGGAAAAAGAGGAATTAAGGAACAAAGCTAACACGCATCCGTTAACTGGATTATTAAACCGAAGGGGATGGGAAGAAGCGGTTAACAAGAATTTAAGAAATGGTTTCGTTGGGGCATTAGTGATGATTGATTTGGATCACTTTAAAGATGTAAATGATAATTTAGGACATCAGGAAGGGGATTATGTACTGCGGGAAACCGCAGATATTTTAAGAGAAACGTTTCGCAGTAGTGATATCATCGGACACATAGGTGGTGATGAGTTCTGTGTTTTTATGGTTAATATGATTGATAAAGGGGGAATTGAGAAAAGACTGGATATTCTGCTTGATAGAAGACGAAAAGTATACATTGGGAAAGATGGTGAAGAGAAAAAGCTATCATTCAGTATAGGTGTATCATTTGTCCTAGAGCATGGACCATTGCTGGAAAGTTTGATGTCGTATAGTGATATTGCGTTATATCGTGCGAAAGAGGAAGGAAGGGACTGCTGGCGTTTTGCAAATCCGATTGTTTATATGCTGGATTAGTTTGGGAGTAAGTATTCTCAGAAAAAACGTCAAATAAGTGGACTATGAACTATTGTAATAAAATGGGCATCCTACCACAGACCTTTTAAATTGGGAGCCAGGGGATATGGTGGAGGGAATAGGCATATTATTTAATAAAATTCAAAAAGGATAAAAAGTGGTTATTAGCTGTTTCAGCCGGTTGGTAAGTTGCTCATCTGACACATTCTAGTTTGAGGAGGAGAGCAAAGTATGACAGAACCAGAAAAGATTTTTGATATAATGTCTGGGTATTCGATGATGGAAGAAGAGTCAAGAATAGGACGTTTTATCCAGGAAAAATTTGTTGCGGGTTCTGAGTGTGACGAACAATATGATAGGATTTATGATGCCAGAGTCCGTTTGGGTAAACATCTAGGCACGGATGAAGAGGATAGTGATGTTTTAGAAATGGTTGATTGCTGTGAAAATGTGATAAGATGTTTTTGCTACAGAATATATTGTCATCCATCTTTATCCCAGTCGATTGAAGATGTCAGAAGATATATAGCAGATGAGGCATCCAAGCAGATACCAATTACTGAAGGAATCTCTTATACTGAGAATGAGAAGGATTGTAAAAGAATACTGGAAGCAAGTATACGCCTTAAGGAGCGATTGTATACCAAAAACATGGAGTTGGATATAGAGGTAATATTAAGAAGTTACCAATCTGTATTTTGCCGTATGGCAGAAAAAATGTACGATTATAGAAGGCGTATAGATGGAAATCCAAAGACTTCAACTAAATAAGCGAGGATTTCCCTGTCTCTATAGGTGGCGGGATAAACCACCAAAATAAGTTTAACGGCAGTGGCGGATAGAAGATAGATGGAAATAACGCATTTCCCTATTAAATTAAGTCCCTGTGATTTCGCCCTGAACCGTTGGTTCATTCATAGATAGTGATTCAAAGAAACCATTCGCTGTATTTGATTTTTAGATACAGCGGTACCATTCGGCAAATGATATTTCTTAGATTTGACCACAAATTAGCAATAAGTCCCCCACTTTAGAACTGGGGGATTTCTTGTTAATATGCTTGCAAACTCAACGATTAAATTATCTTACTTCAGTTTTTGGTTTACATAAACCTTGAACAGTCTCTCAGTGAAGTGGTATTTTTGCCGCTTAGTTATTTTCTTCCATGCTGCCTGAGCCTGTATTCAATAGGACTCATCCAAGATAGCTTTTGTTTGATTCTCTGATTATTATAATAATCCATTTCTCTATTGAATTGAGAGTATGAAAGTTTTTCTGTAAATAGCTATTAAGCATTAGGTCTTCTATGATAAAATCTATTATCATAAGGAGGCCTATTATTATGGCAAGAAGAGAAAAACAGCCCGTACACAAAGTAGT
>Ga0129317_1001192_pt1 | contig 20664 bp, 18 predicted proteins | sample Cm1ome_FD_94430 | JGI IMG/M metagenome (GOLD analysis project Ga0129317, IMG submission 94430) | Eastern black-and-white colobus group fecal microbial communities from Wisconsin, USA - Cm1105 metagenome | ecosystem: Host-associated > Mammals > Digestive system > Large intestine > Fecal | place... | reverse complement strand
AACCGTCATGTTATCGCTGTTGATGGTTATAAATATTCCGTATTTTAGAAAGTCTAAAATTGGAACATCATTATATGTTTTAAGAGACTTAGTCTGCAAATTACTCGTGGGACAAAATTCGAATGTTATTCCATTAGTGACGACTCTATTAATTGTCTGTGGATCAAGAGAAAGATGAACACCATGTCCAATCCTTTTCGCACCCATATCGATAGCTCTCATTATTTCATCACTTCCCGTTGCTTCTCCAGCGTGAATGATAATATTAAGTCCATAACTTTTCGCTAATCTGAAACAATTTTGATAATAAGTGGAAGGATGAAGCGCTTCTGGCCCCGCTAAATCGATAGCAACAACTTTATTATTTTTAAACTTATTAGCGACTTCCACTGTTTCCCTATTGATAGATTCATCAGCTTGTCTCATTAAACAGAGAATCAAATTCGCGTCAAAATCTGCTTTATTTTCAAGTGCTTTCTTTAATCCATCAATAACAGTGGCCACTACTTCTTCCTGGGTTAAACCCTTTTGAAGATGTAACTGTGGAGCAAATCTAATTTCAACGTAGATATAACCAAGATTATATAATCTATCCACTAAAGATTTAATCGCATACTCAAGATTCTCTTTGCTTTGAAGAAAACTTAATGGGAGTTCAAATCTTTTTAAATAATCTTCTAGAGAAGGACAATCGTCAGGAACATAGATACAACTTGGAAAATCACTAGGAAGATCAATATTATCCTTCTTTGCTAAATATAAAAAATCTTCCTTTGAAAGCGAACCATCTAAATGTAAATGTAAATCAATCATATTTATAACTCCTTGATTAATTAATATATTTATTAAAAATAACGACCTGTTTATCTAAAACATCTGAAATATTGAACTGGTAACTAACTTCATAATAGTTAGGAAATAAACTTTTAAATTTCTCTATTTGATTACCATCCTTATAGCCACTTCTATACTCTTCATTGAAGTAATGCATAGGAATAACCACTCTAGGTTTAATTAAATTAACTAAATCAAAGACCTCTTCAGAAGAAATTGTATAAAAACCATTTATCGGTGCGAATAATATGTCAATACCATTAAGTTTTTCTAATTGCCCATGATTAGGAAGAACTCCAATATCTCCTAGATGACAAATTCTATAGCCATTAATATTAAAGATACGAATATAATTCATCCCTCTATCCCTTCCATTATTTTTATCATGAGGAACAAGGATTTCTTCAACATCCACTTTGATATTATCATTAATAATATTAATTAATTCTCTAGCGTTATGGTCATGATGTTCGTGCGAACAAAATACTTCATTCGCACTCATATCCAAGGGAAGTCGTAGATTGGGGACACTCTTATCTACATAAGGATCGATGACAATAGAATGATGATCATAATCAATTTTGAAACATGCGTGTCCATAATAGGAGATGATAATATCTTTTTTATCAGTTCTCATATTTATATTTTACACGCTTTTTATTACTATTATCAGTCCATATTGTTTTTATTTAAGCAATGTTGGTATGATAATAAAAGAGGTTTTCATATGAAGAAAAGTAAAGAAAAGAAAAGCAAGACTGAGAAGGTCAAGCGAAGGATAAAAGAGTGCAAAATCTACAGTGAATTTAAAAATTTCTTATCCCGCGGTAATGCCTTTGATATGGCTGTGGGTGTTGTCATAGGTGGAGCATTTTCAGCGATTGTTAATTCAATTGTCAGTGTCCTTATGAGCATCTGCACCTGGGGTGTTCCAGGAGGAATTAAAGGTTTGGTAACCATCCTTCCCGCTGCTAGTGCATCACAAAAAGGAATTGAAGGTATTGGTCAATCTTTTGGCAAAACAGAAATAGCGGATGCTACAATTAAGTACGCTGCTTCACAAGGAGTAACTATCGATAGATCTAGTGGTGCTTTTGCAACTTGGCAAAATGGTTTACTAAGCAATTACACATTAAAAGGCTCAACCTATTATTTTAATGGTTCAGCTTTAATTGATTGGGGTTCAATTATCAACGCTTTTATCTCCTTCCTCATCATTGGAATTACCCTATTTGTGATTGTTAAAACAGTCAATTACTTACGCAAAGTGAGAATTGAAATGGAAGAAAAAGCAAGGGAAGAGTATTATACAAAACACCCTGATGAAAGACCAAAACCAAAAGAACCAGAACCACCTAAACCTACTGAATTAGATGTTCTCACACAAATTAGAGATGAACTCACACAATTAAGAGAATCTCAACACAAATAATTAAACTACAAAGGAGAAAGTATCCGTATTAATACGGATATTTTTTTCTTTATAGGAAACTAGACACTGTCGAAATTTCCTAATGCTTTTTATTTTACGAAATGAATTTCCTTAGGTAATATATATGCACAATTAGGTAATCAATGCCTACTTAATTGGTTACCATAGCATCATAATTACATCGTTAAAATTTCCAATTAGGGAGGGTATTTTATGTTAAACGTTAAAAAAAGAGATGGGGAAATTGTTAGTTTTAAATTAGAGAAGATTAAAAAAGCGATAGAGAAGGCTTTTATCGCTGAACATAAATCGTATACGGATGAAATGATTAATATGCTTGCTTTAAGAGTGACATCCAATTTTTCAAGCAAAGTAAGTGATGATATTATCTCCGTCGAGGATATTCAAGATAGTGTTGAAAATGTTCTTATCGAATCCGGATATATCGATGTCGCTAAAGCATATATTTTCTACCGAAAGACTCATGAAAACATTCGTGAGATGAAATCAACTGAACTAGATTATAAAAAGACTGTTGATAACTACTTAAAAGTTGCTGACTGGAGAGTCAAAGAAAACTCCACAGTCACCTATTCGGTTGGAGGTTTAATTCTCTCCAACAGTGGTGCTATTACCGCGAACTACTGGTTAAGTGAAGTCTACGATTCAGAGATTGCTAACGCTCATCGAAACGCGGATATTCACCTTCATGATTTGAGCATGTTAACAGGTTACTGCGCTGGATGGTCATTAAAACAATTAATTAAAGAAGGATTAGGAGGGGTCCCTGGAAAAATTACTTCTTCTCCAGCTTCTCATTTATCCACTTTATGCAATCAAATGGTGAACTTTTTAGGAATTATGCAAAATGAATGGGCAGGCGATCAAGCCTTCTCCTCGTTCGATACCTATTTAGCGCCTTTTGTTAAAGTTGATAATTTGAACTATAAACAAGTTAAACAATGTATTCAATCATTCATCTATGGAGTAAATACTCCATCTAGATGGGGCTGTCAAGCACCATTCACCAACATTACTTTAGACTGGGTTGTTCCTAACGATATGGCGGAACTCCCCGCGATTGTGGGTGGAAAGGAACAAAACTTCAAATATAAAGACTGTGTTGAAGAGATGAAAATGATTAACAAAGCCTTTATTGAAATTATGATTGAAGGAGACGCTAACGGGAGAGGGTTCCAATATCCTATTCCAACCTATTCAATAACTAAGGATTTTGATTGGTCAGAAACTGAAAATAATAAACTCCTCTTCACCATGACCGCTAAATACGGGACTCCATATTTTTCAAATTACATCAATAGTGATATGGAACCAAGTGATGTAAGAAGTATGTGCTGTCGTTTAAGACTTGATTTAAGAGAATTAAGAAAAAAATCAGGAGGTTTCTTCGGTTCTGGAGAATCAACTGGTTCAATTGGAGTTGTCACCATCAATATGCCTCGTATTGCTTATCTATCCACTGACGAGCAAGATTTCTACAATCGTTTAACTAGACTAATGAACATCTCTGCAAGAAGTTTAAAGATTAAAAGAGATGTTGTTTCTAAACTATTAGAAGCGGGTCTATATCCATATACCAAAAGATATCTAGGAACATTTGCTAATCACTTCTCCACGATTGGTCTAGTGGGGATGAACGAAGCTTGTTTAAACGCTCGATGGCTTAAAAAAGACCTATCTCATGAGGAGGCTCAACAATTCACTAAAAATGTTCTAAACTTCATGAGGAATAAATTATCTGATTATCAAGAACTTTATGGAGATCTCTACAATCTAGAGGCCACCCCAGCGGAATCAACTAGCTATCGTTTAGCGAAGCATGATAAAGAAAAATATCCAGATATCATCACCGCTAGTGATAATAAAGATGCTCCATATTATACAAATAGCTCCCATCTTCCCGTTAATTTCACAGACGATATCTTTGAAGCTTTAGATATTCAAGATGATCTTCAAACCTTATATACTTCTGGAACAGTCTTCCACGCCTTCCTAGGTCAAAAACTTCCAGATTGGAAATCATGCATGAAATTAGTCAGAAAAATCGCTGAGAATTATCATATCCCATACTACACAATGTCTCCAACCTATAGTGTTTGTAAGAATCATGGCTATATAGAGGGAGAAGTCTATACCTGTCCAAAGTGTGGTGAAACCACTGAAGTCTACTCTCGAATCACTGGCTACTACCGTCCTATTCAAAACTGGAATGTTGGAAAAACAGAAGAATTCCATAATCGTAAGACTTATATTATCAATGAAGATGAAAATCCTCACACTGAAAACGAGAATAAAGAAGAATACTCATGTTGTGAAGGAACCCACACTGTTTTAGAAGAACCGCTTTTATTCACCAGCAAAACTTGCCCCAATTGTGTGATGGCAAAAGCTATTCTAAACAAGGCAAACTTCCACTTCATCAATATCGACGCTGAAGAAGATGTTGAATTAACAAAAAAATACCACATTAAAAAAGCTCCAACCTTATTAGTACCCACCGCTAGTGGATATGATATCTACGATAACGTTTCTTTAATCAAAGGTTATTTAGAAAATAGGAAGTAGTGTAAATGTTCGATATCATCATCATTGGTGCAGGACCGAGTGGAATGACCGCTGCACTATACGCTTTACGGGCTGGAAAATCAGTTTTAATCCTTGAAAAAGATCATATCGGTGGTCAAATTGCTAATTCTCCACGAGTTGAAAACTACCCTTCTATTAATGAAATCTCTGGTCTAGATTTAGCGAATAAGATGTTTGAACAAATCGTTAATTTAGGCGTTAATTTTGATTTGGAAGAAGTCATTTCTCTTACAAAAGATGAAAAAATATTCCATGTCAAAACCAACTATTCTTCCTATGAAGCAAAAAGTGTCATCATCGCTACCGGGGTAAGTCATCGAAAGTTAAATATTCCAGGAGAAGAAGAATTTAACGGTAAAGGTGTTTCCTATTGTGCAGTCTGCGATGGAGCCTTCTATAAAGGGGAAGATGTCGTTGTTATTGGTGATGCAAATACAGCGCTTCAATATAGTCTTTTACTCTCAAATTATTGCAAATCAGTCACCATTTGCACTCTTTTTGATAAATTCTTCGCTGAAAAGATCCTCGTTGACCGATTAAAAGAAAGAAACAATATTGCCATCTATCATAACCTTTCCGCAGTGGAAATAAAGGGTGAAGAAGAAGTTAATGAAGTAATCTTTAAAAACACTTTAACAGAGAAAAAAGAGAGTTTTAAAACCAAAGCGGTCTTTATCGCTATCGGTCAAATTCCTCATAATGAAAACTTTAAAAATCTAGCAAACTTAGATGAACACGGATTTATAAAAGTTGATTCCCATATGGAAACAAATGTTAAGGGGTTATTTGCAGTGGGTGATTGTACACAAAAAGAAGTTAGACAGGTTGTGACCGCTGATAACGATGGAGCGATCGCTAGTGTCTACGCAGTTAACTATATTGATTCATTAAAATAGAATGTTAAATAAAATGTATACAAAATAAAGAAGGTTAATTTTACCTTCTTATTTTTGTTTCTAAAAAACAATACTTTTGACAAATCCTTAATAATGATTCCATTTTTTCTGCCGAAGATGAATGTAAACTATTATCGAAACAATTTTCATTATTAATAAATGATTGCAGAACGTATCGTTTTGCTCCTTTAATCATTTGACAAATACTATCAATATCTTGTTCATCATGATATTCTTCCACAACAGTGGTTCTAAACTCATAATCAATCTCGCTATTCATTAATAAATTAATAGATTCTATTATCAAATCTTTGTTAAAGTTTTTAATTCCCGCGGTTAAAGGATATTTATCTAAGGAGTTTTTGATATCCATTGCAATATAATCAACAAGTTTGCTTTCAATTAATTGTTTCAAAACTTTAGGATTATAACCGTTTGTATCAACTTTGATTAAATATCCCATCTCTTTAATAGTTTGAATGTATTCTAGTAAATTAGGCTCTAGTGTCACTTCTCCACCAGTAAAAACTACACTATCTAGGATTCCAACTCTCTTTTTTAAATAATTGATAATTGAATCAAATGAAATACCGTCCTTATTTCTATCATCCACTAGTGATGAATTATGACAAAAAGGACATCTAAAATTGCACCTAGAAAAGAAGATAACTAGTGACAAGTGGTTATCGTAATCCACTAAAGAGAGTTTTTCTATTCCTTTAATCATAATTTTCCTAATTCACTTATTAAAATAATAAACTCAAGTCTTTTATTAAGATATAATTATTTTGTCAGGAGGGATAGTTTATGGATCAAGCTATTTCAAAAAAAGAGAAAGCTGATGCTATTTTAAATATCATCATCAATTCTATCTTTATCGGAATTTTCGTCCTTTCATTAGTCTTTGTTTTGGGTGATGTTTTAGTTTTTACAGCCAAATCAAGTGGGACAGTAGATTCCAGTGCAATCGGTTTAAAATTCATTTTTAAAGATGGTTGGGCAAATTTAAAAACTAACAAAGATAGTGTTAGTTACATTCAAGTTATTGTAACCACTATTGGATATATAGGGACAATTGTAGCAACCTATCTATTTTCAATCTTAGGACTTATCAAGGGTATTAAAGCTCTAGTGCACAAGGAAAAGTTCCAAGGATTTAAATACTTTATCATCATTGGATTAACTTATTTAGGTTTCTATGTCATTTGTAATTCTTTATTCAATTATCGAATTATAGAAAGTACTGGACCAAATACTTTGACCTATATAATTGCTACATTTGGTTGGGGTTCAAAAGGGATTTCCGCTATTTATAATCTAGGGTTATTTGTACTATTAGGTTATTTTTGCTTTAAAAGTTTCAGTAAGAGCAATATCAGAGGTTTTATCGCCAGTATTTTAACAAGCTTATCACTCTTCTCGCTCGTAGAAATCATTACTTACACCAGTGGAGTCGCTAACTTTATCGGTATGCATTCTAGTACTTCCATCTATGAGGATTTATCTCTTGGTGTTTTTCAACTCCTATCCTTATGTGTCACTACCAGTGGATTTTCGAGTTTAAAAGGTCTTGCTATCGCACAAGTAGTAATTCTCTTACTTTCACTCGCATCTTTGATGGTTTTCCTCATACTACTAGTTAAACCAGTAAAAATGGAAAAGGTAAAAAATTCATTCCAATTAGCCTTTGGAATTACCACTATCGCACTTATGTTATTCCTTGTCATTTTCACCACTGTCGTGGCCAACAAATTACTAACCACACTCTATGGCTCAACTAGTTCATATATTGGAACTTCAGGAACTGATATCATCATCGCTTTTGTGGGTTCCTTCTTCTTCCTTGGTTTTAGCATTGCTTCCTACATTTTAAATAAAAAAGAGACAGTTCAAGTTAAATGTGCTTGTGAAGAGCCAGAAGTAATCGAAGCGGAAATAGTTAATGAATCAAAAGAAGAAAAGTAAGTTTTGATCAATCTAAAAAGAGCAGCTAAAGAGCAGCTAAATTAGGGATTATTAATAAACATAAAAATGGATAGACGCTTTATATAGGTAACTATCCATTTTTTCTATATTATAAGCAAAATGTCATATATGCTGGAATACATATAATTCCATCTTCTCTAAGAAATAAGTTCTTTGGATGAATAATAAAAGAATTATTTATTCTTTTTTTAAACAATGAAATAAATTTTTCTAGTGAAGTAGTTGTATATTTTTTTGAGGATTTAACTTCAATTGGAGATATCTTGACATTTGTTTTATCTCCACTAATAATGATAAAGTCTATTTCAATGTCATTTCTATGCTTTTCTTCGTTGTAATGATTATAAAAATATAGCTTATGCCCTGATGCAACAAGCATTTGTGCAATGACATTTTCATAAAGCATTCCTCTGTTGACTGATAGCTTATCTTGAAGAATTGAAGAATAAATATTTTTTGCAACTTCTGGAAACTCATCAAAAGCGTGTGAAAATAATAATCCTGTGTCATTCATATAACACTTTATATATGTTCTATCTTCTGTTAACGACAATCCAACATTTGGATCGTTACTAGAAAAACATTCATTGCAAATCATTGAATCCGCTAACCAAAAAAAAGTTTCTTCATATACAATTGCTCTATTAGTCTTATCGAACGAATTAATTTTTACTCTTTTTTCATGGCTAGATAAAAAGCTTGGAATTCTATCAAAAATAGATAAAACTTTCGATTGATAGTTTTGGTCAATTTTCATAATATCATTTCTATAAGTTTTTAATATTTCTCTTTTTTCTTCGTCAACATTTTCAAATTGCTTATTATCTTCAAGATAAGCACTTACAACTTTTGGCATTCCACCAACAAGAAGATATTGCTTAAATAAAAACATAGCTTTTTTATGTAAAGGGTCTAACAGTGGTTTTTTGTCATTAAAACATTGCTTGATATAAGCTATCATTTTTTCCTCACCTAAAGCCCATAAAAACTCTTCAAAATCCATAGGAAACATTTGAAGTGATTTTTCTTCAGATGGAATTAAAATGTCCTTAGTGTTTTCTCTAATTGATATTAATGAACCTGTTTCTATGTAGTCATATCTTCCATCTTTTACTAAATGTTTGATTGCTTCACGTGCTCTTGGAAAGTTTTGAACCTCATCAAAAATCAGCAAAGATTCTCTATTATATAAATTCACCCCGTATTCTAAAGATATCATCATAAATAATGAGTCAAGATCGTTTAAATAATTATTGAATCCCTCTTTTATCGATGAAGATGCCTTTGAAAAATCTATAATTATATAACTTTTATAATTGTTTTTTCCAAATTCTTCAGCAATTGTAGATTTACCGATACGTCTAGCGCCTTCAATTAATATAGCCCTTCTTCCATTTGACTTATTTTTCCATTCAAGTAATTTATCATAGATTTTTCTTTTAAATATCATAAAAGCACCTCACAATTATTTTTCAATTACGCATTTTTAAAATAACATAAAAAGTGCAATTACGCAATGTATGTCGCATTTCTATTGCAAATACGTGACGTAATTAAAAAATCAAATAAACAATTGGAACAAAGAGCTGTCCTTTTTTAGTTATAAATAGTAAATGATTAGGCTTTATCGTTAGAACCTAAGACTTCAAGAATCTTATGTTTCACTAAGGCTTTAACATTCTTTCTTCCTTCACCTAGATATTGACGCGGATCGAAATAGTCTGGATGCTCATCGAACACTTCTCTCACTCCAGCGGTCATCGCAAGGCGTAAGTCAGAATCGATATTGATCTTGCAAACCGCCATACGGGCTGCTTGTCTTAACATCTCTTCTGGAATACCAATTGCATCAGGCATATTACCACCATGCTCATTGATAATCTTCACATATTCAGGAATAACACTGGACGCTCCATGTAAAACAATGGGGAATCCTGGAAGTTTTTCGCTGACTTTTTCTAAGATATCAAATCTTAATCTTGGCTTTTGACCTGGTTTAAATTTGTAAGCACCGTGAGAAGTTCCAATCGCAATAGCGAGTGAATCTACACCAGTTCTCTTAACGAATTCTTCTACTTCATTTGGATCGGTGAATTGAGCATCTTCTTCACTGACGTTAACAGCGTCTTCAATACCCGCTAATTTGCCGAGTTCACCTTCGACGGTGATGTATCTGCCTCTTGCGGCGACATCGTGAGCGTAATCGCAAACTTTCTTTGTAACAGCAACATTCTCTTCGAATGATAATTTACTTCCATCAATCATAACGGAGGTAAAACCACTATCGATACAATCCTTGCACAGTTCAAATGAATCACCATGGTCAAGGTGTAAAACAATTGGTAAATCAGTGTCGATTAAAGCGGCTTCCACTAATTTCACAAGGTAGCATGGTTTAGCATACTTTCTCGCCCCAGCGGAGACTTGAAGAATAACAGGGGAATTACACTCTCTTGCGGCTTCCGTAATTCCTTGAATTACTTCCATGTTATTAACATTGAACGCTCCGATTGCGTAGCCTTCCTTGTAGGCTCTTTCAAACATTTCTTTAGAATTAACTAATGGCATAATCTTTCCATCCTTTACGTTTTTTATTATACTCTCAGTTCTTTTATTTTTAAAAGAAACGATATAGTTTTTTTAAAGAATTAAATATAATAGGTTAACTATTCTTTTTATAGAGTACCTTCATTTGAGCAACAGGAGAACTATCTTTATTACTTAAAATAGAATCCCCTTCTAACTCAATATCGATACTGTAGCTATCACTCAGCAAAGCGGCTTTCACTAAAGGGTTACCAACACTATCGATAACAGGCCTTAAATTAAATGAAAATCCATTCGTGGATATCGAAACAGTCTCAGTTTCGGCCTTTTTTAATAAATTTAAGAAGACAATAAGAAGTTCTGTATTTAATTCTTTACTCCCTAAGTATGACTTAACAATCTCAAAATTAATCGTGTATTTATTACTTGTATCAACACTCGCTTTGCTTATAAAAGTCAAAGTAATTTGATATCCGTTGATATTTAGATATAGATCAATGTAGACATGGTCCTTATCAACATTACAAACGAGATCATTCACATAGATGTATGATAAGTGGTGTTTATTTTCTAAATCGGTATTATCAAAGATATAAGATCCTCCAATAATAGTTTTAGAAAGTAGTGAAGGAGTTATTTCTTCTTCTAATAAGTTTCCAAGCACTCCTTCAGTATTCGTGATAAAAGAAGCTGGATCATTATTGATATTAGTGTTGAAACTACTTATCAAAGCATTCTTAATTGAATTCTTATCTCCGTACTCTAAACCCTTGTAAGTTTCATAATCAGAAATGCCAAAACTAGATAAATCATAACTTGATAAATAAGTTTTAGTTTCCTCATCTAAGGCTTCCACTCCATTGAGAAGGTATTTAAAAACGCGTTGAGTATAGGCACTATCAAGTGAATCACTATTCAATTGTTCCTCTAACACTTGTATAAAACCATCAACTTTTAGACTAGGATAAATCGTATCAAAATCTAATAGTGAATTATTTCTAGAAGGATATATCGTATTACTAGAATAATGAAGTGGTTTTAAAGGAGTGCTTAAAGAAATCTTAGAGTTACTTGTTTTTAGCTCAAAACAATTCTCTTTTACTAAGAAGTTCAGGATAGAGAAGAGTAAATCATCGTTATTATAATTATCGATTACTTTTTTAAAATCATTAAATAAATCAATGTACGAATAGGTGATTGTTTTCTCCTCATAGCTACAAATAAGGGAGTATCCAGAATCTTTAAAGGTTTTATTTAATTCCTCTTCGGTGAGGATTCTATTCAAAATTGAAAAAGAAATGCTAGAAAACCCACCCACTCTGCCAATTATCATATCGTTAATTTTGAAGATAATCTTTCCTTCATCATTACTATTAACGGAAGTTGATAATACTAATCTCGTCTTAAAAAGAGGAACTCTAGCTTCAATATAGAAAACACACTTATCATCTTCTAATTTTGCGTAGACACTAGGAATATATTTATCAACTTCAGTGGGGAGGTAATTAAAAACTGTGCTCAATAAACTGTTAGTAATCTCCTCATTGATGGAAAACTCAATCCGAGGATCAGTGGTATCCTTTGCATATAAAAATGATTCACTGACCATATTATTAATTCTAGTTTTAAGTTTATCGTCACTTTTATTTTCAACGTGAGTGCCATCATAAAACAAAATATAAACAAGTGAAATTGGTAGGACAATAACAAGTAAAATGATAGTTAATAATATCCAAGGCCACTTCTTTCTTTTCTTTACTTTATCTGACATAATTTCTCCTTAATACAATCACAATATAACGTTTTATTTAATGGAGTGATTGAAACATATCCATTATAGACAAGATAACAATCACTATTAAGAGGGTATTCATCTTGATCTAAGTTTCGATAAGCGTAATATTTATCATTTTCTTTAACAAAATAATTATTATCTTTTCGATAATATAGTTCACTAATCTTGATCCCTTTAATACTCTCCCCAAGAGGAAAATTAACATTTAATAAATAATCACTGGACAATAATCTGTTATCAAAAATAAATTTCATCACTTCATCTAGATGTTTATTTAAAATATCAAAGTTATTCTCACATGAAAGAGCAACGGAAGGAATCTCATAGGTAAGGCTCATTAAAGCCGCTCCGACGGTGCCACTGAACAAAGTATCGTAGGAGATATTAAATCCATGGTTGCAGCCAGAAACAACTAAATCAAATTTAATTCCTAAACAAGATAAACCAAAGGAAACACAATCCGCAGGAGTGCCATCCACTGCATAAATATTCTCCTTAATTTGATTAACTTCAATACCTTTTCTAAGAGTGATGGAAACCGACATCGCACTCATGCTTTTCTTCGGAGCAACAATATAAACATTTCCATACTTCTTTAAAATGTCGTAAACAACATTAATTCCTAATGCTGAGTACCCATCATCATTTGTGAGCAATATATTCATATAACTAGATTTTAGCGAATTGTTTTAGATACTCAAGAACAGATCGCCTTTTAATAATACCGATGAACTTACCGCGATCATCGACGATTGGAATAAAATTCTGTTCTAAAACTAATTCCACGAGTTCCCCTAATGTTGCGGTAATTGATAAAGCTTTACAAGGTCGATAATGTTCAATTTCACTAAGCGTAGTTTTTTCAGCCACTGAAACATTAAATTTAGTCTTATTCTTGATATAACGAAGAATATCTCCTTCGGATATAGAAGAAACATAATTCCCTTGTTTATCTAAAATAGGAACAACGGAGAATTTATGATAATCGAATTTTTCAAGTGCGTTTCTTAAAGTTACATCCTCTAATAAATAATATGTTTGAGCTTTTGGAACTAAATATTCTAGAGGGTTAAATGGATTATCTTTCATGTCTATATTATATAGTTAAAAAGAGCTCATTGTAAAAATAAGTTTATTTTTAGATAAGGAGTTAAATGGATTAGTCGATCAAATAGATAAGACTTTTATTTTTAAAACCAACTTCAAAAGTATCATCGCTAGGAAGTTCTTCTTTAGTATTCCAATAAATGAGATCTTTAGAGTCATTGCTATCGATAAATTTAAATGTCACCAGTGTTGTTCCCGCTGAATTATATCTATTGATAACTTTAACTAAGTGTCTATTTTCTTTTTCATAGAGTGAAAAGGAATCATTTGAAATAGTTATATACCTATAATTATTCTCGTTATTAACTTTAATTCCCCACGAGGAATTATTCCCATCTAATAAGGCGAAGTTTTTATAACCAAGTAGTTCCGCGCTTGCTCGATGAATTGGAGAAGAAAAGATTTCTTCACTTCTTAAGACATTAATAATGCTACCCAATTCAATCGTTGCCACATGTGAAGAAAGAAGCAGTGCTTCATTTTTATCATGGGTTACGATGATAACTTCTTTACCATACTTAGTTAAGATATCTTTCATCTCAATTTGTAAGTGTGTTCTCAAATGCTCGTCTAAAGCAGAAAAAGGTTCATCTAATAAGATTATTTGTGGAGAAGAGACTAGAATTCTCGCTAAAGCAACACGTTGAGCTTCTCCACCACTGATCTGATGAGGTTTATTGAATTGAATTCTTTCTAAACGCAATAATTTAATAATTTCTTGATACTTGCTCTTTTTGATAAAAGAAAGGTATGAAGGAAGATAACTCATCCCCACCATGATATTTTGTTTAACGGTCATATTTGGGAATAAAGCGTAGTTTTGAAACATATATCCAACTTTTCTCTTCTGTGGTGGAAGATTGATATGTTTCTCACTTGAATATAGTGTCTTCCCATCTAAAATAATTTCTCCTTCATCAGGAGTGATAATTCCCGCTAGACACTTGAGGGTGACACTCTTGCCAGATCCAGAACAACCGAGTAAAGAATATATTCCTCCTTCAGTGGAAAAAGAAACATTTAAGGAAAAAGAAGCGAAACGTTTCTTAATATTTACTACTAAACTCATTTTTCTTTCCCCTTTCCGTATTCTCAATGATGTTCACAAAAATTAACACTAATGCGGATATAATCAAGTTGATACCAACCCATAACCACGCATTCTTATCATCATTAGTTCTCCAATACTGATAAATCGTCGTGCTAATAGTGGCAGTTCTTCCAGGAATATAGCCAATCAACATGCTTGTCGCGCCATATTCTCCAAGTGCTCTTGCAAAAGCTAAAACACTTCCAGCAGCAATTCCATTTTTACAAGCTGGAACTCTAATCCTCCAAAAGATGTAGTGATTGGATAAACCGAGAGTTTTCCCCGCAAAAGCAAGATTCTCATCGAATGCTTCAAAAGCTCCTCTCACTGTTCGATACATCAAGGGAAAAGAGACAATGGCTGAAGCGATAACCCCCCCTTTCCAGTCCATAGCGATTTTAATACCTATATCAAGTAAGAGTTTGCCGACTGGTCTATTTGGACCAAAGATAATAAGTAAAAAGAAACCACAGACAGTAGGGGGTAACACTAATGGAAGGGTCAAGATAACATCAAATATCCCCTTGATAACTTTTGGAAATTTCTTCACCCAGTATCCTAAAAATAATCCAAGGAAAAAGATAATTATGCTGCTGAATAAAGCTATTCTTAAGGAATTATAAAGGGGATATAGAGACATAATAATAACTTCTTATTTGAATAAAGGTGTGAAGAGAACGCTTTCAAAGATTTCGCTCGCTTTACTTCCTTTTATATATTCGAAGAATGTTTTAGTTTCTTCGACATTCTTAGCGTTTTTCATAATTGCTGCAGGATATATAACCTGTCCACCACACATCTCTATAGTTGCTTCTATGACAACAGTCAATTTACCACTGTAGGCATCTGTCGCATAAATGGTTCCACAAGAAACACTACCTTCTGAAACATGAGTGGTGACCTCTTTAACATTAGAACCATAAGAAATTAATCCAGATTTACTTAGTTCCTCTTCATTAAGACCGAGATATTGAAGGATCTTTTGGGTGTATTGACCAACTGGGACATCACTATTACCCATTCCAAAGACAAATCCTTTAGTTTTTTTGGTTAAATGTTTTTTCAAATCATCAAAGGATTGAACGTTAAATGGATTGTTCTTAGGAACTACAAGAGTAACTTTATTTTCTAATAGATTAACTCTAGTAGAGTGATCAACAAAATCCAAAGCGCCTTCTGTTCCAGATTCCTTATCGAGTGCATTCATCTGTTTTTGCGCTGCACTGATGAAAATATCGCATTCCGCGCCATTTTCAATTTGGGTTTTTAAAGTACCTGATGAATCAAAGTTATAAGTAATTTTGATGTTCTTATGTTCTTTTTCAAACGCCTCTTTAATTTGATTCATTGATTCTGTCATACTCGCCGCAGCGAAAACTATAATAGTTTTGGTTGAAACTTTTGAGCTGCTGTCTCCACCGTTAGTGTTACTATTACTGGTATTATTACCAGTCTTACAACCAGTTAATGTTGTAGCCATTAAAAGAGAAGCAACAAGGAATAAAAGTTTGTTGTTTTTCATAAGTTTCTCCTTTTCTATTATTTATTATTACGAGCACACTCCCCATTAGTGCCCCTTAATAAACCAATTGCGTGAGATAAGATATCTCTAATTATTTCGTAGGATTCTTGAACCGATTTAGGCGAACCCGGAAAATTAATAATCAATGTTTTGCCCCTGATGACTGACATCCCTCTAGATAAAGCGGCTTTCTTAGTAAATTTCAAAGATTCAAATCTAATTAATTCGCTAATCCCAGGAGCATTTCTTTCCATCACTTTTAAAGTTGCTTCTGGGGTTAAATCTCTTTTAGAAAAGCCAGTCCCGCCTGTAGTAATAATTAAATCGAGTTGTCTTTGGTCACATAATCTAATCAATTCTTTATCAAGTGGAGATATTCCATCTGGTAACAACAAGTATTCTTTAACTTCAAATCCATCTTTTTTTAGAAGGTCCACTAGTAAGGGACCTGATACATCTTTACGTTCTCCTAAAAAGCCTTTATCAGATAAGGTGATAACCGCTGCTTGATAGGGAAAAGGTGTGTCTCTAGAGATAACTTCTATTTCATCTCCAATAGATATCTTTCCACCCTTTTTAACAGTAGCGAATGTTCCAACCTTAGGCATGATACATTCACCCATTCGATAATAAATTTGGCAGTGATCATGGCATTCCTTACCTTTTTGAGAGATTTCAAAAATTACTTCTCCACATTTTAAAAGAGTTCCAACATCTAAATCTTTGATATTAAGACCACTCACAATAATATTTTCTCCAAAAGCACCTGGAGTAACAAGTGCACCCTTCTTATTAAAATCTTCAATTCTTTCTTGATCTAAAAAGGATACTTGACGATGCCACTTTCCAGCGTGCGCGTCCCCATCCATTCCATAATCTTCAATGAAAAGACCGCTTTGAATTTCTTCTTTTCTTGTTCCTTTAACCTTTGAAGTGCAAAGAGAAATAATCTTAGCCATATTAATAATTAAATTCTCCTGACTTCCCACCTGTTTTTTTAACGAGATGAATATCGGTGATAAGCATTCTTTTATCCACTGCTTTGCACATATCGTAAATGGTTAAAAGTGCCACACTGACTGCAGTTAAAGCTTCCATTTCCACTCCTGTAACATCATTACACTTCATTAATGAATGACAAATGAAACCATATTTATCATTCTCACTTATTTCAGTAAAAGTGACTTCTGAATTAGTAAGATTAATGTTATGTGTTAAAGGTATTAATGAGCTAGTTCTTTTGCTAGCCATAATTCCTGCAACTTGGCTGATGGTTAAAACATCACCTTTTTTATGAGAATGGGAAAGAACTAGATCAAAGCATTCCTTTGACATATAAATCTTTCCTTCCGCGGATGCGGTTCTAGATGTTATATCTTTTGAGGAGACATCCACCATCAAAGCGTTACCACTTATATCAACATGAGTAAGTTTAGCCATTGATTCCTCCCTTCCCAAAACTGCAATTTGGAAATGTACAATGTTCGCAGTTCAAACATAGACCACCATTACCTAATGAAGAAATCATCTCTTTACTCACTTTTATTCCAGTTAGAAAGTAAGGAATTAGTAAGTCAAAGATTGTTCTTCTTGCGTACATTATGCACCCAGGTAATCCTAAAATTGGTCTATTATCTTTTGTATAACTGACTAAAAACATCGCGCCCGGCAGTGTAGGAGCGCCATAAGAGATGATATCCACTCCAGCATTTTTAATCGCTAATGGAGTCTTGTCATCTGGATCAACACTCATTCCACCAGTGCACAAAACCATATCAACCCCATTATTTAACATTCTTCGAATAGCTAGAGTGATATTTACGGGGTTGTCCGCTAATAAGTCGTGTTCGACCATTTCCGCGCCTAGAAGCGCCATTTTCTGATTGAGAATAGGAGTGAATGAATCTTTTATTCTTCCTGAAGCAACTTCATTACCTGTAGTTATAAGTCCATATCTAACTTTCTTAAGTGGAACGACTTTAAAAAGAGGTTCATCTCCAACAACTTTCTTAAGTTTATCCATCTTCTCTTTTTCAATGACAAGAGGAATGATTCTAGTTCCAGCAAGTAAATCACCTTTTTTAACGAGAAAACCACTACTACGGGTAGCAATCATCATCTCACCAAAGGAATTAACAACATTCAATCTTTTGTTATCGATGAGAAATAGTCCATCGATATTACTTCTAATTTCTATTTTCCCTTCGCTTGGTTCACTATGTGTCATGTTCTCTTTTCCACATATCCTAGCGAGTATATGAGCAGCGTCATTTTCATGAACCATGTTTTCATTCATCTCATAGACAAAAACATGTTCTTTTCCAACACTTAGTAGAATTGGAATATCTTCTTCTTTAATAACATGACCCTTCTTAAAAACTGGCCCTTTGAACTGACCAGGAATGATCTGAGTAATATCGTGCATGAGGACACATCCAACTGCGTCTTTTGTTAATATTTCTTTCATAGCAAAATGATTTTAGCAAACAAAAAAAATCTTGCAAACTAATATTAGTTTGTACGCGCGCGCGGTCATTAACCTTGAATGACGCGCACATATGTAAAAAAATTATCCACCTATTTCAGACATCCCTCTTAATGAGGAGGATTCTTCATCCTGAAGGTGATGAGACTTAGGTTTAGCTAGGATCGATTCCTTAATTTTATTCACTAAATCTTCACCAGTTAAACCATTTAAATCAATCTCTTCTTTGGAGTGCAAACAAGGTTTAATCCTTCCATCACTAGTTAATCTAATACGATTGCAACTTGAGCAGAATATATTTGATAAAGGAGAGATTAAACCAATCTTCCCTTTATGATCACTGAATTCATAATTCGTGGCAACACCACTGTCTAAACACTTCACCAAATTAGGCATTCTTGAAAGAACACTTTGAACTGATTCAAAATTGTCTTTTGCTAATTTGATTGATTCCCCTATTGGCATCAGTTCAATGAATCTAAGATACAAATCATTATCATGCGCAAAAGCGCATAATGATTCTATTTCATCATTATTAAACTTTTTTAATAAAACAGTATTAATTCTAATATCTTTAAAACCTAATCTTTTTAAAGTTTTGATTCCTTTAAAAACATCATCGATATTTCCACCCCTAGTTAGTTTAAAATATTTATCTTTGTTTAGAGTATCTAAAGAGATATTAATTCTTGTTATACCACTTTCAATTAGTTCTACAGCATATTCATCTAATAGTATTCCATTAGTTGTTATCGCTAAACACTTAATATTAGGAATCTTTGATAATCCTTTAACAATATCAATAATTCCTCTTCTTACTAATGGTTCACCACCAGTTAAACGAATCTTATCTATTCCTAACTTTGCACAGGCACTGGCAATTTCAATGATTTGTTCAACACTAAGAATATCCAAGTGATCTTTTTTAACTATTCCCTGTTCAGGCATACAATAAATGCAGCGAAGATTACAAAGATCACTAACGGATATTCTTAAGTAATTAATTTCTCTTGAATAACTATCTTTCACAATAAATAAGATAACACGGATGAGGGCTTATTGATTATAAGTTTTCAAATAGGAGAGGTCCTATTTATTAACATATTGTTCGATTATTCCTAAAGAAGAATTTACATTATATAGTTTGACTACTATAGGAGAGTGTTATTGTTCGCCATGACGCACCATCGTTTTTCACTTCGTATGTAGTGGTTGTCGTTGAAGAATAAGATACAGAAGCAGTATTAGTTTTCTTAACTAATCCCCCTAAGGAACCATTAATATTTAAGGCACCATAAACTGTTAAATTTGCAGCAGTTGTATGCTTTTCATATGATATGACACCAGCTACACCCTTTATATCACCATGCCCTCCGTTATAAACCGCTAAAGAGGGTAGAGTTAAAGTAGCATTACTCTCTATGCTTAAAGATGTCCCTGGTAATAACTTAATATTTTGTGAAGAGGAACTAATACTAGAATTAGATTTAATAGTGACATCGTAATAACAAGACACTGGGAAATATAAACTTTCAGTGGAAATAGTAATATTAGTTAGTAGAATTTTTAGTGATAATGATAAGGAATTAATAGAGCAAGAACCTGAAAAAAATAATCCATGAAGAGGAATGCCATTACTATTACTATTATAAGAAAAGTAAGAGTCTAAAACGAATGAAGAATTGCTGTTATTAATTAAATATGAGGATGAATTTCCGAATAAATTCACCAAAGTTCTATTAGGGTGGCTATTTGCATATAAATCAGCGATTCCATATACAAAAGAGGAATTTAAAAATTGAGTCTTTAAATTGAATAAACTTGGTAAATAAAATCGATTGAATGGAGTGTCATAAAATTTCCACTTCAAAGGAAGCCAATTTCCATTCTTATAAAGATCTTGAAAGTTAGATCCACCTCTATGCTCAACAACCACAAAAGGCATATATAATTTTGAATTGCTATTATTAACCATGTTAGGTTCTTTTTCATTCTCAGGAACACCAGCTATATAACCAAGGCAAACGATAGTGCCACTATTAATCAGTTGTGAATCTCCAATTAAGGATAACTGCGAATAATAACTGAGATTGATTATTCCTGAGATGTTACCTCCACCTCCACCATCATGAACGCCACCTATAAGTAATTTGCCATTATTGGTAATGGTAATTCCAGGTTCAACTTGAACAAGTAATTTAGCATTAGAACTATTAGAATCAGTAATCCTAGTAGTATTGATGTTTGACAAATATGAATTAGATTTTGTTTCACTATGTGTTGAATCAAGTGTTGCAGTACTATTATTGTTCAGGTCGTCTTTGTTGATTATTTTATATAAAAAATTTGAATCATCCGCGTTT
>Ga0129317_1001186_pt1 | contig 20771 bp, 20 predicted proteins | sample Cm1ome_FD_94430 | JGI IMG/M metagenome (GOLD analysis project Ga0129317, IMG submission 94430) | Eastern black-and-white colobus group fecal microbial communities from Wisconsin, USA - Cm1105 metagenome | ecosystem: Host-associated > Mammals > Digestive system > Large intestine > Fecal | place... | reverse complement strand
GATTTGATGATCACCACCATAGCCGCCACAAGCGACAGCTTGAACATCACATGGAAAATCTGACTGGCGGCACCCCTCCCGTCAGATACCTACCCTGTGTAGTCCCTTGTAAACTGTACTTTACTAAAGTAGAAATTAAAAAAGCACCACCCGCCTGTTTTACAAAGCAATCGGGTGGTGCTTTTTTGCGGCTTTGAAATCCTTAGCTTAATGACATTGCCCTGGGTCGGCCTTTTTGTGATACCATAGGGCTTGCAAATTTCCGCGCTCCGGCGGTTTTATTCTCTTTTAATCAAAGAGCAGGTCCTTCACCCATAAGCTTTGCTGAAGCTCAGTCCCCTTCAATCAGGCGGTGCTCCCGGGTGAGGACAGGGTTGACCGCCAGCTTCTTACCGTTCTCATAGAGATAAAAACCGGCGCCGCTCTTGCGGCCCAGATAGCCCGCCGTGACCATTTTACGCAGCAGCAGGGAGGGGTGGTACTTGGCGCCGATCTCCTTGTCCATCACCGTCATTACATTCAGCAGGATATCCAGACCGATCATGTCGGCCAGCTCCAGGGGACCCATTGGGTGGTTGCAGCCCAGCTTCATGCCGTTGTCCACGTCCTCCACTGAGCCGATGTAGGAGCCCACAATGACACACGCCTCATTGAGCATAGGCAGCAGTGCCCGGTTGACAATAAAGCCCGGCTTGTCGTCAGCCAGGATCAGCGTCTTGCCCATTCTCTGTCCCACTTCTTTGATCTGGTCCAGAACATCCTGGGATGTAAGCAGGCCAAACACTACCTCACACAGGCGCATCTTGGGCACGGGGGAAAAGAAGTGCATTCCCACCACCCGCTCCGGACGTTTCGTGGCGGCGGCCAGAGCCGTCAAAGAGATGGAAGAGGTGTTGGAGGCAAAAATGGTATGCCCGGGGCACACTTTCTCCAACTCCTCAAAGACACCCCGCTTGGCCTCCAGATTTTCATAGACAGCTTCGATGACCAAGTCAGCATCGTGGGCGGCGCTCATGCGGGGGTTAATGGACAGCCGCTTCATACAGTCCTTATGCTCTTCCTCCGTCATGCGGCCCTTTTCCACCTCGCGCTTAAATTGGTTATCCAAGGCTATCTGGGCCCGCTCCAAGGACTCCTGCCGCTGGTCGTTCAGGGTAACCGTATACCCGCTGGTCAGTGCGTTCTGGGCAATACCGCTGCCCATCAGGCCGGCGCCTACAACAAAAATATTCTGAATTCCCACGATCAATACTCCTTTTTTTCATCCACTCTTGTTTCTGCCAATTCGGCCAGCCTCTGCCACGCGGCTGAACCGTTCGGCCAGGTTCGCGCCTATCTTAGCACAGCAATCACCGCATGTCTCAGCATAAATCGGCCTAAAATTGTCTTATATTGACCTCAACTTACCCATGGACAAAAATCACGTGGTTTTTTTATTTCTTTACCTTAATAGCGGTTTAGCGCCACAGAACCGTCGTCCCGCCCCTTCTCTATGGACCGGACCTGAACCCAGCACCCATAATCCCTGCTGATCTGGACCCAAAATCGGTCCCCTTCCCTTTTCCCCAGGAGGGCCGCCCCCATAGGGGCCTCCTTGCTGATGAGACCGCGGAGCACATCCTGTCGGACGGTGGTGACGATCTGCCAGGTTTCCTCCTCCTCATCCTCCTCCAGATAGACCGTCACCTTGTCATACAGACCCACGGTGTCCGCCCCGGACTGGTCCTCAATGACCACGGCGGTCTTAATCATGTTCTCTAAAAAGCGGATACGGCTCTCATTTTTGTTTTTGTCCCGCTTGGCCGCCTTGTACTCAAAGTTTTCGCTCAAATCCCCGAAGGACCGGGCCACCTTCACCTCCTCCAGCAGTTGGGGACGGAGGGTAATCCGCCGGTAATCCAGCTCCTCCTTCATTTTTTGAATGTCAATTTCAGTCAGTTCGTTGTGCATTGCCCGGTCTCCTTGATAACTCACAAATTATAAATCGTTCAGCTGCCCGGTTTCAAACGTCCCGTTATCTCCCATCAGGCTGCTTTCCGTGTAACAAAAGCGGCCTTTCCCATCACGATCCAGATCATCCATATTAGCTACCCCTTGCATTGCGGCAACGGCTTTTTTAATTGAATGATTTGGTCTGGGGAGGGCGCACTATGTCCGTCCCCAGAAGAATCGAAGCCAAACGGCCTTACCACGGCTCAGGCCTCCCAGCCGGCCAAGTAATCCCTCTGCTCCCGGGTCAGCTCATCAATGGACAGGCCCATGGCGGCCAGCTTCACCCGGCCAATCTGGTCGTCAATCTCATCAGGGACATTGTATACCTTTTTCTCCAGCCCCTGCCCATGCCTGGCCAGCCATTCCAGGGACAGGGCCTGAACCGCAAAGGACATATCCATGATTTCCGCCGGGTGGCCGTTGCCTGCGGCCAGGTTGACCAGCCGGCCCTCAGCCAGCACATTTAGGGTACGGCCGTCTTTCAGTCGGAAGCCCTCGATGTTCTCCCTGCGGGGGAACCGCTCCTCAGCCATATCCGCCAGCGCGGCCACATCCACCTCGCAGTCAAAATGGCCGGAATTGCACAGGACCGCGTTGTCCTTCATCAACTGGAAATGCCGGGACACAATGACGTCTTTACAGCCCGTGGCGGTGACAAAGATATCCCCGTACCTGGCCGCCTCATCCATAGGCATGACCCGGAAATTCTCCATGGTGGCCTCCAGAGCCTTAAACGGGTCCACCTCAGTGACGATGACGTCGGCGCCCATCCCCTTGGCCCGCATGGCGATGCCCTTTCCGCACCAGCCGTAGCCTGCCACCACCACGGTCTTGCCCGCCACCATCAGGTTTGTAGTGTGCATAATGGCGTCCCAGGAGGATTGGCCGGTACCGTATTTGTTGTCGTAATAGTGCTTGGCCTTGGCGTCATTGACAGCCATCATGGGGCAGGGCAGGATGCCCGCCCGCTCCCGGGCATACAGACGGTGGATGCCCGTGGTGGTCTCCTCGCAGCCCCCCATCAGCCGGTCCCCGAATTGGGCGCACCTGCCCCCCAGCAGGGAAATCAGGTCTCCGCCGTCATCCACAATCAGGTGCGGCCGGCATTTCAGGGTCTCCTCCAGCAGTCCCTCGTACTCCTCCATGCCAACGCCGTAGACCCCGCAGGTATCCACCCCAAGCTCGGCCATGGCGGCGGCCACATCGTCCTGGGTAGACAGTGGATTACACCCTGTCAAATGAACTTCAGCCCCCCCTTCCCGCAGGACCAGACCCAGATTGGCCGTCTTTGCCTCCAAATGGACGGAGACTGCGATGGTAAGCCCGGCAAAGGGCTTCTCCCGCCGGAACCTCTCCTCGATTCCGCTGAGGGCAGGCATAAAATCCCGCACCCACTGAATTTTCTGATGACCCGATGGGGCCAGGGCCATGTCCTTTACAATACTCATCTTCTGTGCCTCCGTTTTCTTTTTATTTTTCAATCCCGCTGCGAAACACTCACATGGACGGTATCCCCGGGGCCTTTTCCCAGCTTAGCCCGGATATCCTTCCGCAGTCCGATGATATGCCCCGGCGTCCCCATTCGGACCAGGCTTCCCTCATAAGGAATGCCATCGAAACAGGCCCGAACCTTCACCCGTCCCTTTCCAAACTCCTCCCACACATCCCAGGGAAACTCCACATAGGCTCCATCCAGATCTGGCACCTTTTGAATGAGGGCGTCAAACTCGTATTCTTTTCCAGCCATCCGCAAATATCCTCTCTGCTTCCCGGCACACCGCTGCGCCTGTTTATTTTATCATATTTTCCCAATTGAAAAAAGCGGGTTTTCCATTCCAATAAATTGTTTACACTTTTGACGTAGACATTCCTGCAAAAACCGGGTACAATATTTTTTACATGTCAAATTCATAGAAATGTAAGGAGGACTGTCCATGAAGGCCCTTTCCCGATGGCTGGACCGCTTCTGTTATAATCACCCCCGACTCGGCATCCCCAATTTGATGAAATACATTGTCCTGGGTAATATTTTAGTTTTTGTGGGGGACATCCTCACCTCAGGCGGCTTCTCCTGGATGACCCGCTTCTATCCGGAGCTCATTTTAAAGGGACAGGTCTGGCGGTTGGTTACCTTTATTTTCACTCCGGTCAGTTCCGGAGGCCGCACCATTTTCACCCAAGTTCTCTTTTTTGCTTTAACTACCTTTTTCTACTATTGGATTGGCAGCGCCCTGGAGCGGCAGTGGGGCTCCACCCGGTTTACCGTATTCTACGGGCTTGGCGTCATTTTAAACCTTCTGGTGGGGGTTATTACCTTTGCAATGATGCCATATACCTCCAATATGCTGGGATTTTACATGGAGACCGCCAACATGTACTACGTAAACATGTCCATGTTCTTTTCCTTTGCCACCCTCTACCCGGACATGCAGGTGCTGCTCTACGGCATCATTCCTTTAAAGGTAAAATGGCTGGCCTGGCTGGACGCGGCTCTGTTCGCTTTTGACATCGGCTCCTCCCTGGTCGCCCTGGACTGGCGCGGCGTACTGCTGCCCATTGTGGCCCTGCTCAACTATTTGATCTTCTTCTGGGACGACCTGATGGATATCCTGCACCGCGGCCAGTCCCGGGCCGCCCATCGGGTCAATCCCCAAACCATCAACTTTAAAAAGGCCCAGAAAGAGGTGCAGCAGCGAAAGGGTTACCTCCATAAATGCGCCGTATGCGGCGTCACCGATGCCGACGATCCCAATATGGAATTTCGATACTGCTCCAAATGCAACGGCTACTACTGCTACTGCATGAACCACATCAACAACCATACCCATGTGCAATGAAGAAAACAGGGCCCGGAACCTGGAATATCCCAGGTTCCGGGCCCTTTTTATCCTTCCACCACCACGGCGGTGCCGCTGACAGTGACCATCAGCATTCCATTATCCGAACCAAGGACCTCATAGTCCACGTCGATGCCAACCACCGCATTGGCGCCTTTCTCCTTTGCCCGCTGCTCCAGCTCCCTCAGAGCGGTCTCCCGGGCGGTCATCAGCTCCTCCTCATAGCTCCCGGACCGGCCGCCGAAGAAGTTGCTCAGCCCGGCGGCAAAGTCCCGGATAAAATCCACTCCGGAGACAACCTCTCCAAAGACGACGCCCCGGTACTCCACAATCCGTCTGCCCTCTACACTGGGTGTTGTAGTTAAAATCATGCCGCCATCCTCCTGTTATTTTAAAATACCGTCCACATATCCAGCTATATCAAATTCCTCCAGCAAACTGTCCTTCCGGAGATACAGCGGATGGTGCGGATGTCCTTTTTTCGAACGCTTTCCCGCACTGTACCACCTGGCCCCACGCCGGGTGCCCACAGCAATCATATCCCGGACACAGGCGGGGAGATAGTCCCGCTTTTCAATGATGGTCCCCCAGGCGGCCCACACACCGGGCCGCCCCTCCCGGTCCAGGGACAACGCGTAGTCAAAGGCCCTCATGTTCTGGGCATGAAGCGCCTCATTGCATTTCTGCTCCATATCGTCCGGGTCGGTGGCCCGCTGGGCGTATACATTGAACATCAAAAAGCTGTCGTACCCGTTGTGCAGGGCCACCCGCTCCACCGACTTCAAGGTGTTGTCCAGGTCATCGGGAGCCGCGGTGGAGGGATTGATCCCTACGCAGATCAGCGGCTTCTCCCCTCTGGTTCCCAAAATATATCGATACTCTGAGTAATAATTTGGTACATAAATCCATTTTGCAATGTCATAACCGGCGTTCGGCCGATGGGCCGCCTCCAGGGCGCGGTCAAAATCCGCCACCTCTAACGCACTGGTTTCACAGGCTGGAATGTGCATGGTCGCTCTCCTCCTCCGGCTCCGCCGGTCCGGTTTTTGCGCAGCCTGTACCCGGCCGGTGGTGGATATTCCCAGCGCAAAACTCCGAGATCCCGGTTGAAGTCCCGGCGGGCCCTCTGCTATAATATTTCAACCGACCTTTTTCCCCACACTGAACCCTCTATTTTCGGTTGATGAGGAACAGGCCGGCCAGACACAGGACAACCCCCGCCGCCTGGGTCAGGGAGATCCGCTCCTGATAGAGCAGGGCCCCCACAAGGATCAGGGCCATCGCCTGGGAAATGCTGGTCACCAGCGGGCCCAGGCTGATGTCCCAGCCCACCTTGTACATAAAGATGTTTCCCGCCTCCAGCCCCACAATGGCCACTCCCAGCACCACGGCGGACCAGTTGAGATGGGACATCTCCTGGCCCAGCCGCTTGACGGGGCTGGTAAGGTAGTAAGCCGCCAGGCTTACACCGATTCCGATGAGATAAGTGACGGCCAGAGAGGCAAAGGGATTGATCTTCGGGGATGTGGATTTGGCACAGACGTGGTAGATCACGTTGGAACAGACCACGGCGAGGACGGGTAAATAAAAATACATCCTGATGCTCCTCCAATCAACCTGTGTCAGTTGGGCACTGCCGAACACGCCCCTCGGGAGCGCGGCACTTCCGCAGACGCTTCCCAAGCAGAACTATATCAAATCGCCCATCCTTTGTCAAACAAAGGCGGCCTCTTACCTCCCAAGCCGCCAGTTTAAAGAAAGAGAGGTCATCCGACATGCACAATGCAATCAGACAGTCACTAAAAAAAGTCCTTCCCCTCGCCCTGTCCACAGCCCTTCTGGTACAGCCCGGCCTGGCCGCCAGCCGGCCTACAGTGCCCCATGGCTGGACTTCCCCCTTTTCCGATGTCCAGGAGGGAAGCTGGTTCTACCCCTTTGTGGGGGCATTGAACAGCCAGGGTGTCATTCAAGGGTATGACAACGGCCGCTTCGGTCCCAACGACATAACCAGAGCAGGGGATTCCATGATTATGGTTCTCAAAGCTGCCGGAAGCGGCATCCAGGCCGCCCCCAACGGAACCCATTACGCCTCGGGATACGCCGGATACGCCGTGGACCAGGGCTGGCTCACCAGGGATCAGGTCCCCGAGGATTTGGATAAATCTGTCTCCCGCCTGTTTATTGCCCAGCTGGCGGCCAAAGCACTAGGTCTAATCCCCGCCGCCGCCCCCTCCCCCTTTGCCGATACAGACGACGGCTACGTCACCGCCCTGTATCAGAGGGGGATTGTTGCGGGCACTCAGGCAGGGGATCGGCTGCTCTTCCAGCCCGACTCCTCTATTACTCGGGCGGAGCTGAGCGCCATTGTGTGGCAGATCCAGGAGTACGGCCGCCGCATCTACTTCGGGACCTATGTTCTGGATGTGCTGGACGGGGTGCCCGCCAGCGGCTGGAATGAATCCCTCTTTACCCTGGAAGGGGATCGGATGACCTACTCCGCCGACGGGGTCTCTACCGCCTTGGGAATCGACGTCTCCTACCACCAGGGCGTTATTGATTGGAAGCGGGTGGCCGCCGACGGCATAGAGTTTGCCATGATTCGGGCGGGGGGCCGATATTACCAAAGCGGCGGAATCTTTGAAGACACCCAGTTCCGCGCCAACCTCCAGGGCGCCGTGGACGCGGGGCTGGACACGGGCGTCTACTTCTTCTCCCAGGCCATTACCGAGGCGGAGGCCCTGGAGGAGGCCGCTTTTCTTCTGTCCCTGCTGGAGGATTTCGATTTTTCAGGCCCGGTGGTCTTTGACTGGGAAAATATTACCTACGACACCGCCCGTACCGACGGGCTGACCAGCGATACCATAACCGCCATGGCCCGGGCCTTCTGCAGCGCGGTGGAGAAGGCCGGCTATCGGCCCATGATCTACTTCAACCAGTATATCGGCTACCTGCTGTACCACCTGGACGAGGTGGCCCGGTACCCCTTCTGGCTGGCCCAGTATGGAGATGTCCCCGGATTCTATTACGACTTTCAGATTTGGCAATATACCGATTCCGGCCGGGTAGACGGCGTGGAAGGGCCGGTGGACATGAATATCCGCATTCAGCCCCGGTAAAGGCCGCCTAGCGGACAAGTCTGTACCCATGAAAAGGAAGGGGAACCGCCATGGTTCCCCTTCCTTTTCCCCGTGTCCCGCTTACTTCCATATGCTGCGCATCCAAACTCCGGACGTGTCGCGATATATCCGACGGGCAAGCCCCTCTTCAATCGCCGCCTCCGGCAGCGACAGTTCCCCCCACCGGGGGAGGCCGGGATGGGGCGGCGAAAAATCCCCACCCCGCCCTGTCCTATGGCATAAATCCGCCTGAAAGGGCGGGGACAACCGTGAGCCCGGTACAGCGGGCCGCGGTTGAAGAGGAGGCCCAAGGAACTGCAATGAGAAACATCCGCCAGGTCGTTCCAAATAAAATAAACCCTGCTCCGACGCGGCGGACCCCGCCTCGGTTCAGACAGTCTCAGCCTCCAGCTCCGCCAAGGCCCGCTCCATCTCCACCGTCACCTGCCTGGTAGGCATCCGGTGCAAAAAGCCCAGGCACATCCGGCAATGCTCCAAGGGACTCCGGGGCCAGAGTGCTTCCAGACTGGGGGAGGTCTGCCCCCGGCGCTCCAGCAGACCGCGAATCTTCCAGCACTGGTAGAGGGTAATCCCCTCCCACCAGGGCGAGCCGATCCGGCGGCTGACTTGAAAGGCCTCTCGGAGATAGTCGGCGGCCAAATCCTCCCTGCCCTCCTCCACCGCATAGCAGGCGAGATAACTCAGGGCAATAGGCCTTCCGCTGTATTCGTGGGCGGCCCGATAGGTCTCCAGTGCAAAGTTAAAGAGCTGGCGGGCCACTTCCCGCTCCCCCTTTTGGAAGGCGGCCACACCGTAATTGGTATAAAACACCGCCGCCCCCGGATAGTAGCCCCGGCTTCGGTTATAAATAATCGCCTGGTCATAGGCCAGAAAGGCCGCCTCGTAGTTTTTTTCCAGGCGGAAGGTCTCCGCAATGTAGTTATAGGCGCCGGCGATATTGATGGCGTACCGGTCATCGTTTCCCCGGGCCAGCCGCCGAAAGGCCTCCACTGACTGCTCCAGAATGCCGCGGGCCCTCTCATAATTCCCCCGCATCATCTCCAGAACGCCCTCCATTCGGAGGTAGATGCCGTACTCCTCAGAATGCTCCCTGCCCGACAGCAGCGCCATACCCGCCGCCAGATGCTCCTCCATCACGCCGGTATCCCAAATCTGGATCCCATAGTAGATATACTGCAGGTGGGCCCGGATTAGCAGGGGGTCATTTCCTGTGGCGGCGCACAGGCCGCACAGCCGGTCCAGCGCTTCCAGTCCCTGGGTGTACTGGCCCACATAGACACAGTAACAGCTCTTGGCGTGGAGGAGCGTCATCTCCAGCTGATCCAGCTTTTCCCGGCCGGAGACAGTCCCGTGAAGCACCTCCAATTCCTTTTCCAGGGCATCAAAGTAATTTGAAACATCCTGCAGGCCAGAGTTGTCCGCCCCCCCGGCCAGGGTAGGCACCACCGCGTAATATATTCCAGTGTAGGCATTGAGGGACAGCACCTGGTATTGAAACACCTTAAAGCGGTCTTTTCCCTGTGTATAGTGGTAGATCAGCCGGTCGTAAGGAGGCACCGGAAGGTCATCCAGCTGACTCTCCAGCTCCTGGGCCACCCGCAGGTGGAGCACCCGGCGGGACGCCTCCGACTGGCGCGCCACCAGCGCGGCCCGAATGCGCTCATGGGCCAAAGCGTAACAGGTGCTCCCCTCCCTGGTGGACTCCAGAAGCAGCATACGCTGTTTGAGGTGATCACATAGGTAGATCAGCGCCAGCTTATCCTTGGTCAGAATGGCAGACATGGACTCAAAGGGCGCCCAGTCCGGGAACACGGACACCAGATCCAGCACCTGCCGCTCCTCCAGGGACAGGCTGTCCAGGCGGTAGCCGATGATATTGCCCAGATTTTCCGCCACATCCAGTCGGTCGGGGTGCTCCTGCAGCGCGTTAATCATCTGCACCAGCAGCAGTGCGTTTCCACCGGTCCCCTGGTACACCTGCTCCATCACCTCCGGGTCCGGCTCCTGGTTCAAATGGTGCTGGACAAAACGGACCGTATCCTCCCGGCTGAACCTGTTGACAGGATAGCACTCCATAATATTGTCCCGGCGGGCGCTGTCCAGCAGTTCCTTGATGTGGGGCGGATAGACGTCCCGGCTGGTACAGATGACGGTTACGTTCAGATTCCGCATCCGCCGCAGAAAGACCGCCAGCAGCTCCGCGCTGTTTTTATCCATCCAATGGATGTCCTCAAAGACCAGCAGCACCGGGAACTGCCTGGCTACGGCGGCCAGAATCAGCAGGGCGCTCTCCTGGGCCACATGGTAATTCTGCTGGATGGGATAATTCCAGTCGGATTGGGCGTATGCCTGTCCAAAGCTGGCGGAAAGACAGGGAAACAGCCCGGCCGCGGTTTTTCGATAGTGCTCCGGCACCGTAAGATTTCGGCTCTCCATCTCTGACACCAGCGTCATCATAATGGAATTCCAAGGGGACAGCGGGACGCCGGACTCCGATTGATAACAGAAGCTGCGGCAGACCAGCCAGTCTGAAAAATCATAGTACCGGAGAATATGGTCCAGCAGATAGGTTTTCCCCACCCCGGCCTCCCCCTTTACCAGAGCGCAGGGCACCCGGCGCTCCCCGACGGGCCCGTTGCACAAAGCCAGCAGGCAGCGCAGCGCCGAATCCTTTCCTACCACCAGGTGGTAGGACTGCTCCTCCATCCTGTAGGTGGAGGAGTTCCACTCGTTGACAATGCGGTAGTACAGTGTGGTCGTCTCCTTGAGGGGGGAGATGCTCAATTCCTCGGACAAATTTTTGCACAGATCATGGTAGACCCCAATGGCTTTGCGGAACTTCTTCTCACCGCTGTACAGCTCCATCAGGATAACCGCGGCGCTCTCCTCCAGGGGGTCCATCTTCGTATACCGCAGGCCCAGCTGCTCCGCCCGGGCCAGGTCCCCCTTCTGATAGGCCTCTTTCTCCGCCGCCAGCAGCCGCTTTAAATATTGCGTCTGCAACAGGTTGCGCTGTTCCGTCAGCCAGTCCTCAAACAGCCCGGAGTGCTGGATGCTGAACCCCTCCAAAAACTCTCCCCGGTAGTCAGGCAGGTCCCTGCTCTCCAAAAAATCGGAGACGTCGCAGTGAATTTCAACATCCTTTCTCAACGCAAGAATCATCAGCTGCCCCGGGGCAAATATGTCAAAGCCCAGCCCCTTTCGGATGGTATAGATGGCGTGGCGCAGATTTTTCAGGGCGGAAGAGGCGTCAGAATCTCCCCACAGCAGTCCGGCCACCTCGCTCCGAAGCGCCCGCTTTCGCAGAATCAAATAGTAGAGCAAGGCGTCCGCCTTCCGGTAGGAAAACGTCACCGTTCTGCCATCCACCAATACCGATGGATGGCCGAACATCTTTACAAGTAATTCCGCCATAAAGTCCTCCCCCTCCAAAAGAGCCGCCAAATCCCAGTATAGGTTTTATAATAGTCCATAAACGCATAAAAAGCGTCAAATGATTTCATGCCCGTAAACGCCCGGTTTCTTTTTCCAAACAACAGAACGCGGGGCCGCAATCACCAAACGATTCCGGCCCCGCGCACCGCCCCACTGGACGGTATGAAGAAAATCAGTAGCCCATAAACGAGGCGGCAATCAGCATAACCGCAGCCGCTGCATAGGCAATCCCCTGGAAGGGAAGGATAAACTTAAACCACTTGTCAAAGGGAACTCTGGCATAGGACAGACAGGCCACCAGAAGCGCCACGGTGGGGAAGGCCAAGTTGCTGATGCCGTCGCCAAACTGATAGGCCAGGACAGTGATCTGCTTGCTCAGGCCGATGATCTCCGCCATAGGCATCAGGATGGGCATGATAATCAGCGCCTTGCTGCTGCCGGAGGGCATAAAGAAGTTGAGCACGACCACTACCAGCATCATGCCGATGGCAGTCAGCACAGGGGGCAGGCCGCCCAGCAGAGAGGCCAGGGCGTTGACGATGGTGTATGTAATCTGGCCGGCGTCCATGATGATGGACAGGCCCCGGGCGATGCCGATGACCATGGCCGCCACAAACATGGAGGCGGCACCGTCCACCATGGTATCAGCGATCTTGTCGGGACTGAGCCGGGCGATCATGCCGCAGACAATGCCGCAGACCAGATAGACAGCGGCCATCTCCTGGGTCTTCCATCCCCAGTTCAGGCTTCCGTATACCACCAGGGCCACAGTGACGACAAACACGGCCAGGATCAGCTTTCTGGTGGTGGTAAAGGCCATATCCTCCACATCACCCATCAGGTCGGAGTAATCCTTGCCCGCGACCAGGCTCTTGCTGGGGTCCTTTTTCACCCGCTCGGCATACCGGATGACGTACCAGATGGAGAGGGCGCCCAGCACCACCAGCACCACCAGGCGGTAGCCGATGCCGGAGAACATGGGCATTCCGCCGATCTGGTGGGAGTTGCCCACGGTGTACAGGTTGGTGGGACCGGCGGTCCAGCCGATAATGTCGCCGATGACCACGATGCACACCGCTGTCACCACATCATAGCCCAACAGCAGGCACACAGGGACCACGATGGGGAGGAACGGGATACAGGCCTCAAACATGGAGGGGAACGCGCCGATGAACATGAAGAACATCATGGCGCCGGCAATGACGAACTTGGTGTTCTTCTCGCCGGTCTTGTGGGTCAGGGCCATCAGGGCGGAGCGGATGGCTCCGGTGGTGTCGATCATGCGGATCGAGGCGCCGATGGCCAGCATCATACAGATCAAAGAGATGGTGGATTCAATGCCCCTGGGGATGGCCTTAAAGAAGTTGAAGAAGTCTACTGGGGTGTTTTCCACATAGTGGAAGCTCTCAGGGTCGATGGTGTTGACCCCGTTTACCACAACGGATTCGTACTGGCTGGCAGGGAGTACCCAAGTAAAGACCGTCATAATCACGAGGAGTAGGAACAAAATGACGAAGGGATGCAGTAGGATTCTTTTCAGCTTGGCTCCAGTAGTTTCCTGCATGTGTGTTACCTCCTAATTTCAGTTGTCTCATGTGCGGCCCGCCGGGCCTCGAACCCGCCCATGCTCGGGAGGTTGCTCTCCTATCCTCCCTAAACTTGTTTATCATGGTACTACACTAATGTTGAAAAAGCGTTGAAGGAACGTCAAACCGATTAAACGCTTTTTACCATTCTTTTTCAACTTCTGTGCAAATGCAAACAATTTGGAGCAAGTTTTCCATTTTGCGCGGTATTTCTTGTACATTTCCCCATTCAAAAAGGCCCGCGAAAATATTCGCGGGCCTTCCCTGATCATCGATCCATTCCATATTCTATGTGCCCGACAGGGACATCAGCGCCTGGGGCGGCAGTTCCACCCACAGCTCCTCTCCCCTCTCCGCCATCGCGGAAGTGTTTTCTCCCCACTCCATACGCAGCACGCCGCCGCCGGTGACCGGGGTGAGCAGCAGAGTAACGCCCGACACCCCCTTCACCCGCCGGACCACCCGGCACAAAAGACGGTTGATCCCCGGCCCGGGGACCGTTCGAAGGCTGCGCGCTCTGATTCCCACATGGGAGAGCCTCTCGGGGGGCGGGGCGGCGGGCGTCAGCACCACTCCCCAGTCCTCAGCTTCCACCCGCCCGTCCCCCAGCATCCTGGCCCGGGACAGATTTTCGCACCCGGACAGACGGCAGGCGGACAGGGTGGCCGGGGCCGAAAACAGCTCCTCCACCGTCTGCACTGGCTGGGACTTTCCCCGGTCCAGCACACAAACCCTTCTGCATTGACTGCATATCTCATCCCGGCTGTGGGTGACAAAGAGGACCGGCCCGGAAAACTGGGACAGCCGCTCCAGCAGTTCAAGCTCCACCTGCCATTTCAAATAGCTGTCCAGGGCGGAAAAGGGCTCGTCCAGCAGCAGCGCCTCCGGCCGGCTGGCCAAAATACGGGCCAGAGCAGTGCGCTGCTGCTGGCCGCCGGAGATCTGCCGGGGGTATTTTCCCCGGCACTCCTCCAGCTGAAAGGAGGCCATCAGCCGCTCTGTCTCCTCCCGCCGCCCGTTCCGGTCCCGCACCCCGGCGGCAATGTTCTGTTCCACCGTCATGGTTGGAAAGAGGGCGTAATTTTGAAACAGATAGCCCACCCGCCGCCGCTGGGGGGGCAGGTTGATTTTTTTCACCGAGTCGAACAGCACCCTTCCGTCCAGTTCGATGTATCCCCGGTCCGGCCGCTCCACCCCCGCAATACACCGCAGAGTGACGCTCTTGCCGCAGCCAGAGGCCCCAAGCAGACCCGTAACGCCCTCTTCGGCGGTGAATGCCGCCTCCAGGCAAAACGCCCCGTAGTTTTTTTCAATCTCCACCCGCAGACCCATCACTCCGCCTCCCCCGCCCGCACCCGGCGGCGGGGCCGCCGGTCCTTTTGCTCCAGCATGTTTACCGCCAGCAGCACCACGGCGGAAATCACCAAATTTACCAGTGCCCAGCGTACCGCCCCCTCATCATCCCCGGTGCGCCAGCACTGGTACACCGTTGTGGAGATGGTGGCCGTTCTGCCCGGGGTATATCCGGCAATCATAGAGGTGGCGCCGTATTCCCCCAATGCCCGGGCAAAGGCCAGCACGGTTCCGGCAATAATGCCCTGACGGCAGCAGGGCATCCGCACCCGCCAGAAAATCCAGGTGTTGGACCGGCCCAGCGTCTGGGCGGCATAGGAAAGGTTTTGATCAAAGGACTCAAAGGCTCCCCTGGCCGTGCGGTACATCAGGGGAAAGGCCACCACCGCCGAGGCAAATACGGCGGCATACCACACCATGGTCATCCGCACCCCAAAGGTCTCCAGCAGCCACAGCCCGATCCTCCGCCGGGGGCCCAGCAGACGCAGCAGGAAATATCCCACCACTGTAGGCGGAAGGACCAGCGGCAGAGTGAGGACCACGTCCAGCACCCCCTTCACTGCCCGGGGCAGCTTGGCCACATAGCAGGCGGCGGCAATGCCCATAAAAAAAATGCACAGGGTGGACAGCGCGGCAATGCGCAGCGAGTTCAGCAGAGGATACCAATCCAAAAAAATCACCTCGGCAATTTTAAAACAGCCCTTGGTGCCGGGGAGGCCTCCCCTCCCCCGCGCCAAAGGCCTCTTTTCTTACTTCAGGACGGTAAAGCCCACACCTTCCAGCACGGACACCGCGCTCCCGTCGGTGTGCAGGTAGTCTAGGAAAGCCTGGGCCGCAGTCTTTCCCGTCTCACTGCCGCTTTTCATAACGGCCGCGGGATAGATCACCTGGCTGCACATGTCGGCGGCCGCCTGGTCCACTACGGTGAGGCCGTGGGTATTGGCGTCGGTGGCGTAGATGATACCGCAATCCACCGCGCCCTCCTTCACCTGGGTGGCCACCTCGGTGACATTGGTGGCATAGGTCACCCTGCCCTCCTTTTCCAGCTGGGCGATGTCAATGCCCAGACTATCCAGAATCTCCAGGGAGTAGGAGCCTACAGGCACATCCTCGTTGCCCAGGCACAGCAGGGAAAGCTTGTCCGAAGTCAGATCCCGAAAGGTCTGGATGTCCTTGGGATTCCCCTGGGGTACCGCCAGCACCACCTTGTTCTCCACCAGGTTGATCCGGGCGTCCGACTCCACCAGATCAATGCCGTCTTTGTTTTTGCCGGTGGTATCGGCGGCATCCAGAGCATTCATCTGGGCCTGGCCGGCGGAGATGAACAGATCGCACACCGCCCCCTCCCTGATCTGATCCCGCAGAGTGCCGGAGGAATCAAAGTTAAAGGTGAGGGTCACGTGGGGCGCCGTCTCCTTATAAAGCCCGGCGATTTCGGTCAGGGCCGCCTCCATGGAGGCGGCGGCGAACACCACCACCTCAACGGGCTGTCCGGCAGGCTCCTGGAATCCGCTCCGGGCACCGGAGGAGGACTGGCCCGATCCCCCGCCGGTCCGGCCGCCGCAGGCGGCCAGTGAGAGCACCACTGTCATGGCAAGCAGCACAGCCAAGCACTTTTTCATGGTTTCATTTCTCCTTTTCAATTCAATCTATGCAACTGGTCACCGGGCGCACTCGCCCGCCGTCCCCTTTAAAATTTCCACTCCGTGGGTCAAAGCGGGCAGGACCGCCGCCAGGCACTCCCGCGCCCCCCTTGGGCTGCCGGGAAGGTTGACGATAAGCGTTCTGCCCCGGATCCCCGCCGCGGCTCGGGAGAGCATGGCCCGGTCGGTGATCTGGAGGGAGCGCCACCGCATCGCCTCCGGGATACCGGGGGCCGGCCGCTCCACCACGTCCATGGTGGCCTCGGGCGTCACATCGGTGGGCGCAAAGCCCGTGCCTCCGGTGGTGAGGATCAGGTCAGCCACCCCTTCGTCACACAGACGGCGCAGCTCATCGGCCAGCATCCCCCGGTCGTCCGGGAGCAGCCCGGTGTAAACCACCTGCCAGCCCGCCTCCTCCGCCATGGCCCGGACCGCCGGACCGCTGGCGTCCTCTCTGCGGCCCGCCCACCCGGAATCGCTGAGGGTCAAAACAGCGGCGCGCATATCAGCCGCCCTCCTCTATCACCAGCTCGTCCCCCACGCGGACCACGCCGCCCCGGAGGACCCGGGTAAAGGCACCTTCCCTGGGCATGATACATTCCCCCACCTGGCGGTAAATCTCACAGTGGGCGTGGCATTCCTTTCCGATCTGGGTCAGCTCCAGCACCGCGCCGCCGCAGCGAAACCTGGTGCCCAGCGGCAGGGTCTTAAAGTCGAATCCCGACACCAGCAGATTTTCCCCGAAGGCTCCGGGGGCCACGTCCGCCCCCCGTGCCTTAAAGGCCTCCACCTGCTCCCAGGACAGCAGGGAAACCTGGCGGTGCCACTTCCCCCCGTGGGCGTCCCCCTCCATTCCCCAGTCCTCCAGAATCCGGACGGAGCCCACGTCTTTCTTCCGGGTTCCTTTCTGCTCACTGATGCAGACGGCCATAATCTTTCCCATCCGTCTCATCCTCCAATTTCATTCATATTGCGGCCTTCGTCCCCGCCGGCGGGGAGCGTGCCGAAGTGGTGTGCCGCCGGCTTGTGTGCAATGGCCTCCCGAATGGCGGCCTCCAGCCGCCCGTTGTCCGCCCCCTCCCGCAGCAGCGCCCGCAGGTCCAGCCTGGAGTCGTACTGGAGGCAGAGCTTCAGCAGTCCGTCGGCGGTGAGGCGCACCCGGTTGCAGGAGGCGCAGAACTGATGGCTCACGGCGCTGATAAAGCCCACTCTGCCCCGGAAGCCCTCAAAGGTCACATATCGTCCGGGTCCCCCCTCCCGGTTCTGGGAACAGGGGCCCGATGGACCAAAGGCCTCCTCCAGCCGGGCCAGCACGGCCCGCTCCTCCCGTCCGGTCATGCCGCAGCCCAGGCCGATGGGCATCAGCTCGATAAACCGCACATCCAGGGGCGGGCCCTCCCGCGCCATTTCCGCCAGGGGGACCCACTGTCCGGCGTTGTCCCCTGTGGGGACGCAGTTCACCTTTACCTCCAGACCGGGGACGGCCCGGGCCGCCGCCAAACCTCTCAGCACCGCCGCCAGACTGTCCCGCCGGGTGATGGCCCTGTACTGGTCCCGGTCCAGGGTGTCCAGACTGAGGTTGACCCCGTCCAGCCCGGCCCCAACCAGGGCGGCCAGCTGCTCCTCCAGCAGGACCCCGTTGGTGGTCAGCCCTACCCAGCGCACCCCGGGGATCTTCTTCAGCCCGGATACCAGACGGTCCGCCCCCTTCCGGACCAGGGGTTCTCCCCCGGTCAGACGAATCCGGTCCACTCCCAGCCCCGCAAAGATACGGGCCAGGCGCAGGATTTCCTCATAGGAGAGAATCTGGCTGTGGCCCACCCACTCCACCCCCTCCTCCGGCATGCAGTAGACACACCGCAGGTTGCACCGGTCGGTGATGGAAATGCGCAGATAGTGGATGTCACGTCCCATGGAATCCAGCACGGCTTTCACTCCTCTCCCGGGCTGCGGCCCGTCTTTTCAGTCCTGGCGGCAGAAGGCTCCGGACTTTCCTCCGTCCTTACGGACCAGGTGAACGCCGGTGATCTCCATCCCCCGGTCCATGGCCTTGCACATGTCGTATATGGTCAGCAGAGCCACCGCCGCCCCTGTGAGAGCCTCCATCTCCACCCCCGTCCGTCCGGTCAGGCGGGCGGTGCACCGGGCCTGAATGGCCCTCTCCTCCGGGAGAATCTGAAAGTCCACCGACAGGTGGGACAGGGACAGGGGGTGACACAGGGGGATCAGCTCGGCGGTACGCTTGGCGGCCATGATCCCCGCCACCCGGGCCACGCCCAGCACGTCCCCTTTTACGGCAGTGCCTCCGGCCACGGCCTCCAGCACCGCCTGGGAGACCAGGATCTTCCCCTGGGCCACAGCGGTTCTCCGGGTCGCCTCCTTGGCGGAAACGTCTACCATGACGGCGTTTCCCTCCCGATCAAAATGGTTGAAAGCTGGCTCCATGATATGTTCTCCTCCCTTTTACCGGCCCTTTCCAAAGGGGCATACGGGATATGCGCACTGGGCGCAGCCCAGGCACAGCCCTCCATGGCCCATGCCTTTCAGCTCCCTCCGGCTCACCGGCACCCCCGCCGCAATACGGGGAAGCACCAAATCAAAAATTGTCGCCTTGGCGTACATCACACAGCCGGGCAGACCCAGAATGGGGGTGCCGTCCGCAAAATATCCCAGGAGGAACATGGCTCCGGGGAGGACCGGGGCCCCATAGGCCACAATTTCCGCCCCGGTGTCCCCAATGGCGCCGGGAGTCCGGTCGTCCGGGTCCACGCTCATTCCCCCGGTGCACAGGATCAAATCCACACCCCGGCGGTGGAAGTCCAGCGCCGCGGCGGTAATGGCTCCCCTGTCATCCCCGGGGAGGCAGTGATGGGTGATCTGAATCCCGTATCCGGCCAGCTTCCGGCGGACGACGGGGGTAAAGGCGTCCTCAATCAGCCCCCTGGACACCTCACTGCCTGTGGTAATCAGCCCGCAGGTCTTCAGCTTCCAGGGACGCAGAGAGAGAATGGGGGTTCCCCCTGCTTTTTCCTCCGCCGCCCGCAGCTTGGCCTCCTGAATGACCAGCGGTATGATACGGGTGCCCGCCAGCTTGTCCCCCCGCCGCACGGCGGTATTGGTGTGTCGGGTGGCGATGATAATTTCATCCTCGTCATTGATGGCCGCCAGCCGGTCTGTATCAACCTGGAACAGTCCGTCCTGCCCGGCGATGACCTCAATCTTCCCCTCCTTCACCGCAGTCAGGTCCATATGCTCCCCCCGGCACAGGGCGGCCAGCCGATGGGCCGCCTCATTCTCATGGAGGACGCCCGGGGCCCTCTCCCACACATACAGATGTTCTTTTCCCATGGAAAGGAGTACGGGAATATCCTCCCGGGCCACAATGTGCCCCTTCCGAAACCGGGCATCCTTGGTCACTCCCGGAATGATCTGGGTCAGGTCGTGGCACAGCACATGGCCCACGGCATTTTTCGTCTCAATCAGCTTCACAGCAATCCCTCCCTCATGGGATAATCCCGCCTCCCGCTGCACCGGTATTGAATCAGCTGGGCGGCAATGGAGATCCCGATCTCCGCCGGACTGCGCCCCCCAATGGGCAGACCGATTGGGGTGACAATCCTGGCCAGCTCCCCCTCGGAAAAGCCCATCCTCCGCAGGCTGGCGGCAGCTTCCGCCGCCTTTTTTACGCTGCCGATCAGCCCAATGTAGCGGGCCGGCGTGCGCAGCACCTGCTGCTGAACCAGCAGATCCTTCTCATGTCCCCGGGTCATAATACAGACATAGTCCTCCCCGGTAACGGACACCTGGCCAGCGATCTTTTCAAAATCAATCAGACGCACCTCCCGGGCCTGGGGAAACAGCTCCCTTCGGGCAAATTCCTCCCGGTCCTCCAGCACCACACAGGGAAACTCCAGAGGGGCCAGCACCGGGACCAGAGCCTGGGCCACATGGCCGCCGCCGAAGATATACACCGTCCCGGCCTGCTGCAGGGCCTCCACAAACCAGCGCCCTCCCGCCGCCCTCCGGACCTCCGGCTCCGGGGACAGGGAGACGGTCAGCTCCAAGGGCGGCTCTTCCGCCCCCTCATCCCGCCCCGCAGGCCACAGGGCGGGGATGCTCCCCTCCTGAAGCGGAGTAAAGAGCCAGAAGGGCGTGCCCGCCGCAAATCGTTCCAGGCCATCCCTGCACAGGGCCATCACAGATTGATCCCCGCCCCTCATGGGCAGAAAATGGATCTGTACACTGCCCCCGCACACCATGCCCAACCGGGCATTATCCTCCCGGTCCAGCACAAATTCCCGCTGGGCCGGCTGAACACTCCCCAGCTGCTCCTGGGCCAGGGCAATGCACCGATGCTCCACCGCGCCCCCCCCGATGGTGCCGGCCAGCAGGCCGCCTGCGGACACCAGCATTCTGGCCCCGGCACCCCGGGGCGTGGAGCCGGAGCTGGCGATGACGGTGACCAGCACCGCGTCCTCGCCCCGCTCCATAGTCTTTTCTAAAACAGCCAGCAGCTTTTTCATGTTTCCTCCTCCCTGCGCCGGGTGGGGCTGCGCAAATCATGGGAAAAATATTGGTCGAACAGCCTGCGGGCCTCCTCAGACAGCTTCTGGTGAAAGCCCCGGTAGCAGCTCAGCAGCTCCTCCCCCCGCTCGGTCAGGGAGGACGGCAGGTTACAATCTGAAGTGCAACAGGCGAAAAATAAGAAGACAATACGCAGGCCAAAGTGTAAAATGGAGTCACCACAACAACATCAACACGGAGGCGAGAGTATTGTCCTACACACAT
>Ga0129317_1001183_pt1 | contig 20802 bp, 19 predicted proteins | sample Cm1ome_FD_94430 | JGI IMG/M metagenome (GOLD analysis project Ga0129317, IMG submission 94430) | Eastern black-and-white colobus group fecal microbial communities from Wisconsin, USA - Cm1105 metagenome | ecosystem: Host-associated > Mammals > Digestive system > Large intestine > Fecal | place... | reverse complement strand
CCCTTTAATTTTCAATTTATAATTTTCAATTAACATGAAGTACCTTGAAACGATCCTCGCCTTCCTCACCCAGCTTGCCCGGATCATCTTTCCCCGCAAGCAAAAACCGGCAGCCGGTGACTGTCCCTGTCCTGATCCTATGCCTGCTCCTCCTGAGCCTTCTCTCCCTTCTGATGCGGGAGACGGAAGTGACCCTGACTTGTATCGGGGCGATACTATCACTCTCACCCAGGGAGACTGGGGAGACAAACACCACGTCGAACCCATAGAGATTGCCGGTTACAGCCTGATGGCTTTCGGAGTGATCGGGAGTTTGTATAAATTATTAACTACCTGATTTACATAGAATAGAAAGGATGTAGCAAAAGTTTATTAGACTTTTTGCTACATCTTTCTACTTATTTCACTAATATATTCATTCTTGACAATGATTGTCTATTATCCCATATATAGACGGATATTCTCACGGCTTACTCCGCACTTTGTCGAAACTATCAAAATACAAGTCAACCAGAAGTTGGATCAAATAATTCTCTTTACCGTGAGTAATATAATTTTTAAATATTCCTTGATATTTCGATGCTCAATATATCTCATGTTATACTGTATTTTTTGAGGTATAATGAGTTCCACATATGTCTTTTCCCAATCTTCCGCTTTTCCTAAAATTGCATTTTCATCCACATACTCTATCGAGGCATAATCGGTAATTCCCGGACGGACAGATAGTACTTTCCGCTGTTCTTCTGTATACAAATCCACATATTTCCGTACTTCAGGGCGAGGACCGACCAAACTCATATCTCCTTTTAGAACATTAAAAAGTTGGGGAAGCTCATCCAATTTATATTTCCGAATGAAATAACCGATACGCGTTATACGAGGATCATGACCTCCAACAGTAATCAGCCCCTGTTTATCTGCTCCTATCCGCATTGAACGAAACTTATAAACATAGAAATCTTTACCATCGCGACCTACACGCAATTGTTTATAGAATCCACCACCTTGACTTTCCAGTCGAATAGCGAAATATAAAATAAAAAACACAGGTGAAAGCAAAATTATGCCCCCAAGAGAAAAGATCAAATCAAAAAAACGAATCATTACTTAGTAGTTGTAACTGTTTTATATGCGGACTTTACAACATCAATAATAAAACTCAGTTGTTCTTCCTCCAACTGAGGATAAATAGGCAGCGAAATTTCACCTTTAAAATTTTCATAAGCCTGAGGATAATTCCTTATATCATATCCCTGGGATTTGAAAAACGAAAGCATCGGCATCGGAATGAAATGTACATTCACAGCTACTTCATATTTGGCTATTTCATCAATCATACGGTCACGCTGCTCTTCCGTAAAGTCTTTAATCCGTAATGCATAAATATGATAGGAGCTTTCCTTTTCACCATCTACCGAAGGTGGAATTATAGCCCAGTCACAATCGGCGAAAGCCTTTGAATAAGTATTAAATACCCTTTTACGTTCTTTAAGAAGAGCGGGATATTCCCGTATCTGGGCCAAACCGATAGCGGCATTCACATCCGCCATATTAATCTTCATCCCCAAACCTACAATATCATAACGCCAGCCGCCAGCCTTCGACTTGGAAAAAGCATCTTTAGTCTGGCAATTCAAACTCTTCATACGAAGCTCTTTATACAACTCTGCATTGTCAAACGGAGCAGGTAGATTCAGACAAATAGCACCACCTTCTGCTGTTGTTACATTTTTGACCGCATGAAGTGAAAAAATAGCTATATCCGTTTCACAACCTGTTCTTTGATTCCTATTATAATAAGCTCCCAAAGAATGTGCAGCATCATTCACAACCAAGATACGTCCCAATTTCTCCTGTACCAGTGACGTCGGCTGAAACAGATTACGAATATCCGGTTCATTCACTAATTCCATCATGCGTTCATAATCACAAGGAAATCCGGCAATATCAACAGGTATTATAGCTTTTGTTTTAGAAGTAATAGCTTTGCGAATAGCTTCTACTGAGATATTGAAATCTTTTCCCGAGTCTACCATAACCGGCTTTGCACCGGCATGAAGTACAGCCAAAGCAGTAGCGCTGTATGTATAGGCCGGCACTATCACTTCATCTTCAGGCTGAACACCCAGCCAACGGAGCATCATGATAGCTCCGGATGTCCATGAGTTCACACATAGAACTTCCTTTGCATTGGAAAAAAGCCTTATTTCTTCTTCCAAAGCTTTTACTTTCGGACCGGAAGTAATCCAGCCAGAACGTAACGAATCAACGACTTCGTTGATAACCGCCTCGTCAATATAAGGTGGTGAAAACGGGATCCTCATTATCTACTATATTAAATTATTTAAAAGGAATTAAATATGTAGGTCTATAAGAAATACTTATAGTACTTACTATATAAGAACTATTTGTTTTACAAAATCTTTATCAATCTATACATTTTACGATTTGGATAGGTCACAAATTCATAAAAAGTTTCATATCCCACGGAATGATAGAATCTTATCGCAGATTCATTATTATAAAAATCAGTTGTAAGTGAAATGCGATTTACCCCATTCTCTTTCATGATTTTTTCAGAATAAGTAAGCAATCTTTTACCAATACCTTTTCCTTGAGCACTCTTACTTACGCCAATAGAATACAACTCTGCATATTCTTCATCATCTTTGATGCTATCACTTTTTTTAGTTAAGTTATTCACTAAACGAATTAAAGATTTAGGGGAAGTTACCAACAATTTGAGTGCAAACATTCCAAATGAAAACAGATTATTCTTTATCAATCGACTATTAAATCCTTTGCAAAACTTTGTTGAAGCAGAGAAACCACAAATTTTATCATCCTCCTCTGCAACCATTATTACAGTTTCATCGCTGCGAATAAAACATTTATAATAAAATTTCAGAAAAGATACCCCTAATGATGCCAGAAAAAAACCATTGAAGGCATCACAGTGGATTTCTACAATACTATTAATGTCAGTTATAGTTGCTTTACGAATATTCATATTAACAAATATATTTTATAGTTCTGCTTTTTACTCGAACATTTCTTCAATAAGCCATTCATTAGGTGGTTAACCAATCTTTAAAAGTATATGTGTCATCAAGTATAGGTTGTTCACCTCTATTTATATCAACACATTTTAAAATAGATGCCCATTCAAATAATTAACATTCATTTGCGATCTCCTATATTACTCATTGTTTATTTGATTTACAAATTCTTTATTACCTTTATCATTTGTTTTACGAGGTTCTCATAATCATATATTTTAGCCATTTCCCGAGATCGTTTACACATAATCTCATATTTCTCAATCGGTAGTTCTAATAGTGAACGAATAGCCGTCGCATAATCGTTTTCATCTTTCATTTCATGAGCTATACCTATTTTGTTGTTGGTTATTGGACACTGAGGAAGATTGATGTTACAAACGATTGGGCGACCACTTGCCATATATTGAAACATCTTACTTGAACTGATTCCATATTTAGCAAAATCTGATGAAATATAGTTTAGGATATTCAGATAACTATTTGAAAGAATGAATGGTACATACTTTGGGTCTGTCCATTTTGCTTTAAATTTCACATTCGAAAGGTTGTGCTCCTTGCAATATTGAATCAGCGGTTCACGATCATCGCCATCACCATAAATCAAGAAAATAACATCTTGCAGGTCTTTCATTTTTTCAGCGGCAAGAACCAATTGCCTTACATTGTTTACCAGACGGAGACTCCCCAAATAAATAACCTTCTTTTTATCAGATTTCAAATCATCATCATCAATTGTATTTTCAGACTTCCACTTCTCGAAATCCTTCAAATCCACACCATTATTTATATAATAAATCTTAGTCATATCCACAGGGCCTCCCTGCTCTTTATCCCACCCCTTTGCACGTATATAATCAAAACAACCTGTAAGTGAAAATACAGTAGCGTCCGACTCTGCATAATTTTTTTTAGCTTTATGTAGCAAGTATTTCATAACTGGATTTTTTACACCAATCAATCCCATATCTACAAAGATATCCGGCCACATATCCAGAACCTCCTTCACATACTTAATGCCATTCTTATGAGCAAAACTAAGAACCGGATTTGAAATAAGACCATCCGTTGTTGCCACTATCAAATCAGCCTTGGGTTTCTTCTTCATCACCTTCACTAAATTGTAGTGAAACTGAATTTCACTCAATATACGTTTCACACCTGCCGTTCCTTGATAAGGTAAACTACGAACGTGCACAAAACTTAAATCATCATATTGACGTTCGACATATAACGAATTATCCTCAATGAGATTTAGATTCATATTATGCATAATGCTACAACCAAAAATTGTCACATTATATCCACACTGCTGAAGATAGTGAGCAAATTTTATTGTCCGCAAACGTGATTCATATTTGGGCGGCATGGCATATTTGTTCACCAAATAAATATTTTTTATTTCCTTTGCCATAAATAACTATACATTCAAATTATCACAAATATTATAGTCTAATGAAATAAAGAAATCTTAGCGAATACGACAAAATAACATTATACATCTAAGAACAAACTTTAGAGGAATATTTATTATATTCCTCATAGTCATACAACTTATTTTTGAACTATCAAATATTATATCAATAATACTTTTAAACTCAGACACATCCATTTGCGAATATTGTCCATTATGCCTCAAAAAGTGAAAACTGGCAACTATTGAAATTACTAATGATTGGAATACGATAGTTTGAAATTCCTTTGAGTTTATCGAATACTTTTCCGCTGTTAATACGAGTAGTCCCAAACGGGTATTTAGTCTATATTTATGCCTATTCCAATTATTCTTTCTACCCACGGAGTTAGGATTGATGGTGTAATAATACTTTGTTTTACAAAAAGCAACCAACTTCGCACTGTTTAGCAATACTCTACTGTCATATTCATCTGTAAATATTTTGCAATTCGGATTATACATCATAATATTATAAAGAACATCTTTGTGAATTAATGCACCATTTACAGACATCTCCCATCGACCTATTGTTCGACGCATAGCCTCGTCACCTGTATATGTTAAAGAAAAATCAAAATCGTCAGTAGGAAGATAACCATATACATTACCTTCTTCATCTATCGATAATCTTTGAGAGATCACCATATCTGCTCCACTTTGCTTATGAGATTTCCATAAATCCGAGATATATGTAGGGCTTATTACATCGTCAGAATCAAGTGTAACCACCCATTCTCCTCTGATACGTTTATAACAATTATCTTTTGATTCTTTTACAGTGCAAACATGTTTTATACTATAACTTTTAATTCTATTATCATTTCGGGCAAAAGTCTGTATAATATCCCAAGAATTATCTGTTGAACCGTTATTGAGTATTACAATTTCTAAATTAGGATAATCCTGCGCAACTGCACTATTAATACATTTATTAAGGTATTTCGAAGTATTATAAACAGGAATTGCTATAGATATAAGAGGAAAATCAACATTCACAGATAAATTCTCTTTCAATTTATTCATTACAATTTTCTTTATTTCTTAATCTTTGTTCTTTGAAGATAATCATTTAAACTCATCAAGTTTGTATCCTTCTCTGAAATAATCATATTTTCAATTCCTCCTATTTCATCAAAAGGCCATTGAATATTAATATCTGTATCATTATACATAATTCCAGAATCACCTTCACTATAAAACATCTCACCACACTTATAGCTAACTATAGAGTCTTCGAGGACAAGGTAACCATGACCAAAGTACTCTGGTACATACAGCATCTTCTGATTCTCACCTGTAAGTTCAAAACCTTGCCACTGGCCAAAAGTAGACGAATCCGGACGAAGATCGACAATCACATCATATATGCGTCCACTAATGCAACGAACCAACTTTGCTTGCTGTTTCACAAGCTGAAAGTGAATAGCACGAATTACACCTCTCTTTGAAATAGTATAAAAAACTTCCTTCAATTCATGTTCAATACCGTTCATACGGAATAAATCTACACTATAATCCTTTATGAAGCCACCACGTTCATCAGTTGCATAAAAAGGTTGAATCTTAAAAGCACCCTTTAAATCTAACTCTTGAAAATTAAATTTTGTTACCATAATTACATTATAATCAAAAAGTTTTTAATTATCTGTCATTAAAAAAATGTACAATCAGCAGAGATGATGTTAAGAACTAACTTAGTGATTTTGTCCATTTAAGTGTTTTGGCAATACCATCATCAAACGTAGTACTCACATATTCACCAATATCCTCACAAAGAGGAATTACGTTAAACATTTCGAAACTATACTTGATGCCATCATCAGGACGAAGACCTATTTTTATCTTGTCAGAAAGGCCAGTAATCTCACCAATCCTCCAAAGATACTCCTTTAACAGACGAGGAGAACCAGAACCAATATAGTACATATCATGCCTATTATTGGTTACACCAATACGAAAAACAGCCTCAACTAAATCATCTATATAGATAAAATCATAAGGTTGCTCAGCTGGTCCAAAAGTAGCAACTTTGCCATATAAAATTTCGTTAAGCACATAGCTTACGAGATTACCAGTCTTATTTCCAATTCCATAAATATTAGAAAATTGCATCCATACGAAAGGTAGTCCAATATTCTTACAATATGATTCCAAAAACAGATGTCCACAATGTTTTGCCACACCATACATCATACTGGAACTAGTCCGTTCTAACAATGGTAGACTAAAGGTCGCTTGTTCAGCGATAGTTCCTGCACAAAGTAATTTCTTACAATTAATTTGCTTACAGATAATTGCACAATCAATTGTCATCTGAATATTTGCTAACTGGATAATTGGATCAGTCTTCTCAATACCATTTACTCCTTTCCATGCTAAATGATAGAAAGCATCATATTCCCCTATAGGAATCTTCTCACATAGTTTTATATTAATATCTGATTCAATCTTAGTAATGAGATTATTTTCAGGAAGACGAAGTGTAACAAAACTAAGATCAATAGCTATCACTTTGATATCCTTTTTGACAAGAACTTTGATAAGAGAGCTGCCAATAAAACCATTAGCTCCCGTTACTATAACTTGCTTCATTAATTATGCATTTAAAAATTCATCAATCTGCTTGTCCATAATTGCGCAAACGTCTCCTGCACTCATCCAACATTTACTCCACTCAACCACTTTTTCAATAGCTATATCCAGATTCCAGTGAGGATGCCAATTAAAAGTTGCTTTTAATTTTGAACAATCTAATTTAAGAAAGTTTGCTTCATGAGGACCTCCATCATTACTATTAACCCATGTCATCTCATCCCCCCACTTACGGACAAAGAGTTCAACAAGAGCTCCTGTTTGGAAACAATCCACATCATCCGGCCCCACATTGTACCAATCTGCATATTTTGAGTTCTCATATTGTTTGGCTGCAATCATTAAATAAGCATACAATGGTTCAAGTACATGTTGATAAGGACGTGTCGAAAAAGGATTACGAACAACAATTTTTTCTTTTTTCTGAGCAGCACGAACACAATCAGGAATAATACGATCATTGGCAAAATCCCCTCCACCTATCACATTCCCAGCACGAGCAGTTGAGATTGGCACAATAGGTTTACCATCTTTATCGGTAAAAAATGAAGATTTATAACTATGGGTAACAAGCTCTGAACAAGACTTTGAATTGCTATATGGATCAAATCCATCTAATTCTTCATTCTCTCGATACCCCCATGTCCACTCTTTATTCAGGTATACTTTATCAGTGGTCACATTCAGAAATGACTTCACGCAATTTGATTGGCGAATACATTCCAAAATATTAACCGTTCCCATTACATTAGTCTCATACGTATATATAGGGTTCTCGTAACTATCACGCACAATTGGCTGAGCAGCAAGGTGAAATACGATTTCAGGTTGAGCCGTATTAAACGCATCCTTCAAAACACGAAACTCACGGATATCGCCGATAATGCTGTGAATAACATCAGCAATATTTGCTATATTGAATAAAGATGGTTCGGTAGGTGGATTGAGTGAAAATCCTGTCACTTCAGCACCTGCATTTGTAAGTAACTTACATAACCAAGAACCTTTGAAACCTGTATGTCCTGTCACAAACACACGCTTACCTTTGTAAAAGTTATTAAGTAAAACCATTATTGCATTTTTTTAATTTTATTTTTCAGCATAAGGATTTTTGGGAATCGCACGTTCCCAACGTTTCCAAGGTGCCATACCTGTTGAAAGTAAGTTTTCGAGCATTGTCTTTTCACGCATGTTATCCATACACTGCCAAAAACCTTCATGAACATAAGACATCAATTGCCCATTCTTTGCAAGCATTTCCAATGGCTTTCGTTCGAATATACAACCATCACCTTCTAGAAGGTCAAACACTTGTGGTCCAAGCACCATATAACCTGCATTAATAGGAGCACCATCACTTGCACTCTTTTCACGGAATGCACGAACTGCCTGATCCTTAGTTATATCAAGTATTCCCTTATCTTGAGCCATTTTTACAGCAGTAAGAGTTGCCAACTTACCATGATTCCTATGAAAATCAACAAGTTTATCAATTTCCACATCGCATACACCATCACCATATGTCATGAGGAAAGTTTCATTACCTATATATTTTTGGATACGCTTGATACGACCACCCGTCATAGTATTATATCCAGTATCAACAATAGTCACCTTCCAAGGTTCTATATTCGTTTGGTGAACGGTCATTTCATTGTTAGTATTACGATAATCAAAAGTCACATCAGAGTTGTATAAGAAATAATTTGCAAACCACTCCTTGATATATTCCTGCTTGTAACCAGCACAAATAATAAACTCATTATGACCATAATATGAATATTCTTTCATAATATGCCAAAGGATAGGCATACCACCAAGCTCAATCATCGGCTTTGGCTTAAACTGTGATTCCTCAGAAATACGGGAACCGAAGCCACCTGCAAGTAATACGACTTTCATATAGTATAACTTTATTTCAATATATTTTCATACACACTAAGCAATATACGTTCCTGTGAATCCCAGTTGTATTTTGTCAATGCAGCCTTCTGGCCATTTAGCCCCATCTGGTAAGCTTCCTCTGGATGTTCCTGTATATAAGTGATTGCTTCCGCTATAGCATTTACATCGTTTGGGTTTACACAGATACCACATTTATTCTTTTCTACAACTTCTTTCCAAAGATCAAAGTCGGTACAGATAACAGGCATTCCCATCAAGAGATATTCAAATAGTTTGTTGTTGGACATATTTCCAACTTTACCATTGCAAAGAGGTGAATAATGGTAAAGTGCAACGCCTATATCAGAGTGGTTATAAACCTTCCTAATAACTTCATCCTTTGATAATTTCCCAAAAAACTGAACTTTATTCCATCCCTTTTGGCATTTCATTCGATTTATCAAATCGGCACTTGACCAACCTGCAAGATTAAAACTTACGCCATCAACCATATCAATTGCATCAATGACAGTAGGAATATTCCATGCATCAGCAATTGTACCAGCATAGCACAAGTTAACGTGATTACTCTTTCTAACAAATCTCTCCCTTACTGCATTCCTGTCAATAATAGGGAAATTAAGTACTAGTTCTACATTTTTATTAACTTTCGAGATACGATCCTTTGTCCAATGATAACAAACCAATACAGCATCAAACTTTTTACACTGCTTTAATTCATATCTCTTATAGAAAAGACCGATTAACTTGTAAACAAGTCCTTTTATTCCTGTACCTCTATTCATCCACATAGAGGGATGATCCTCGAAAGCATCAAAAATCACTTTTTTTCCCATTACTTTCAATTTAACCCCATAAGGTATTGAAGCAGGATCATTAAAGTGATAAATATCTGCATCAAAAGATAAAGCCTTTTCATAAAGCATTTTGGGCATTTTAATAAATCTGTCAAAGTCGCTGATATATGGGTAATCAACTCCAATAATCTTTACTCCCTGTACGCTTTTATTTGTTGCGTTTGGACAAACAATTGTAACATCATAACCGTTGTTTACAAGTGAAATACATTCTTTATGGAAAACACGAATATCATTCTCGTTTTTGCTAGTAAAATAACAAACTTTTTTCATATCGTTAACACTGCTTAATATTTAACATTTAGCAAATCAAAAGCAATTTTAAAACGATTCATCCAAGTGTGTTCTGTTTCTGCTCGTTTTCGAGCTGCCTGCTTCATATATGCTATCTCAGAATCCTTTGCTTTTTTTGTATAGTAAATTGATTTATCCGTAAGTTCTTCTTTATTTCTATAAAAGACGATTTCTTTACCATCTTCAAAATATTGGGATAATTCTTCACTATATCTACAAAATTGTAGACCTCCAGCCATTGGGATTTCAAAAGTCCTTAAATTAGCGACCTTCACTGGGTTACTTAATATATCAGTATTTCTTGCAGAGGTACTTGATAAAGAAAGAGCATACTTAGAATAAATGATATTCAACTCCTCAAATGGTACTTTTGGTAGCATGGTCAGACCTGGATTTTGTTCGTGAAGTTGATGCTCTTGAAATCTATTAATAAAATTAGCCCATAAAACCTTTCTTCCTTCAGTAAATCTTAAATGATTCAAGAAAATGTCCTTTCTGGAAATAGTTGGTACCTGACATCTTGGCGTAAACTTCTCATTGTCAATTATGCTTTCGTTGTATTTGCAGAAAACATCGATTGAAGTATTAGATTTCAAAATCGAATTGATTAAATTACTACGACTTCCGTATGGAGTTCCTATGAAACAAATCTTTCTTATGAGTGTAGAAGATTCTGGCTTAAATGTGTAAGGGTTGGCTGCATATGGTGCAAAAAAATACTTGCCCCCCCATTGTTTATATAAATACTCTGTTTCTTTAGATGTTAGCCACACAAGATCAAATGCGGGAGCAAGTTCTTTATCAAAAAATGGAATTAGAAGATTATCAGGACGAAAACAAACAGTAGGGACACCCATATGTTTGATTTCGTATATTATATCCTTGTTTAGAGTTAGGGTGTTGCAACAGAAAAATAAATCATAAGAACCTGTTCGCATTGTTTTCAACAACTCTTCATATGATTTTTCTAAGCTATCGAAATCCAATGGATTTAATATGTCAAATTTAATATTGTGACGAGATAGTTCATCAATAAAATGCAATCTTTGCCATTTGAACATGAAATCGCCACGATACTCTGCGAAAAAATATAAGATTTTCATATAAATGTGATATTCAAAAAAATAAATTAGATTTTTCCTATGTTTCGCTCTTCTTTATATTTCTACTATTCATATCATCCCAAAATAGAAAAATAGTGGCAAGAGGAGTAAACAATATATAATTAGATAAATTTCCGAGACACAATAAACTTCCAATTGTAATAAATACGTTTTTACTACACTTATATCTCATAAGTATCAAAGACATTATTGCAATGACAATAGTTTGATAAATAACAAATGAAAGTATATTTTCATGGGTTTCTATACTTTCCGCTTGTGATACACTCATTTCCATTTTTGCCTGCCTTCCAAAAAAAGGCATATAATTATAACTATAGTATGAAACAAATACAAATGACATGACAAACACTAATGTAGTTAATGACAATTTCCTTTTTCTAGAGAAGAAATAATAAACAGCCAAGGAAAAAAATAATAGTAAAGGACCACCAGTTGACATTGTCAGAAATACCCCAACTATAATCAAAACAATTTTCAAAGCCTTATGTATTATTGTATTTGAAGCAAAAATAATAAATATAAGAGAAATAAAGAAAGGTGGAACCATTCCTGGCTCAACAAAGAAAAAATATTGTCGTAAGTGTACTCCTCCAATTAATGGAATATCATCGGGAAAAAACCACAAGTTATTAGAAGATGCAAATGGAAAATATAAAGAATACTCATAATTATCTGTTTTAATAAAATCTTTGGCTATTAATTGTGAGTCAATTCCATAGATGCTCACCATATAAAAATTTATTATAGCTAATATTATAAAAATCTGAACTATAGTTCTATAATATTTAAATAAGTAGTATCTAACATCTTCATTGCTCAAAAGCATATAAATTACAAAAAAAACAAAAAGAGAGATGAAAGCATGATATAGATCCAAAAACATATAAAAATCAATAGCTGAATTAATTAGATAAAACACCAATATAATCTTACCTATTTTTCGGTGATTGTAACTTGTCTGTGGCTTAGTTATATACAAATATATCGATGAAAACAAAAGTAATATATAGCCTACTATAGAATATACTAGACCGAAAGCATACGGACGCAAAAACAAGAGTGATATTAATGCAATAATGACTGCTAATTTTTGAGCAAATGTAAGATGATTTATTCTATTATTCATAATATAGTAAATACGAAACCTTTTTCGTTTCCCTTCTATTTTGTTTTTCTATTTCAATACTCTACTACGCACAGTAACTATTGATAGAGGTAGTGAAGTGTGGTATTTATTGCTAAAAATAAAGAAACGAAAACAACATATTATCACCAATAATCAGTAAAGACCATGAAGTATTTCCTGAAACTTCACAAACCATGACACACCTGACAATGATACAAATTATGATAAACAGAATCAAATAACAAATTCAAACAGACTCTTATTATATCATCTATTTTCTACAATAAACTTTCTAATACACTTTGTATATATAAAGCACGTTTTTGCAGCGTTAAATCTTCTGCTTTTTTTAAAGCTCCTTTGTGCAATCTTTCTTGAAGTGAACTATTATATAATACCATTTTAATTGCATCTGCTATCTCTTGGACATTTAAAGGATCAACCATTATAGAATTATTTTCGTTTAATATATCATAATTAAAAGACCTATCGGACGAAACAATTGGCAAGCCACAGGCCATAGCTTCAACAATAGCATTACAACAACCCTCTTCTAAGGTTGGGAGGACAAATAAATCAGCACTATTTAAATACTCAGGAAGCTTATTATGAGCTAATTTTCCAGTATGAATCACTCCTGGGCAAGTAGGCATTACACAAGTGCCATCATGAGTACCTCCAATAAAAATTGACTTTATTCTATTATCACCTATTATTTCTATTGCCTTTGATACTCTTTCTATACCTTTTCGAGTATCATATGCACCAACGAAAGCAATAACAAAATCTTCATCAGATAGCCCCATTTTTTTTCTTAAACTTTCCTTATCAAGTAATCTAAACGTATCGCTATCTACTGCATTAGGAATTATGATACATTTTTCCGTGCTTGATAATCCAAGAGATATACTCTCTTCCTTGTTTTTTGTTGATACACAAATTACTTTTTTTACATATTGGATAAAATCCTTTATAGTATCTGCAGGATGAAAAAGATGTATGGTTATAGAACATTCTCCGGATGCTACTACCAATGGAATATTATTTTTTGAAGCATAGGGGTATAATTTATAGGCACAATGCCAAAAATGACCATAACATATATCCGGTTTTGTATTTAAATGTGAAAGAATTTTTTTGATTGCTCTATTTTCTATCCATTCTCCGAACTTAAATAAATGATTACCAAATGTTAAGATTACTGGTTGATATACTCGAATCGGAGCTCCTCCTACATTATATTCATGATATGTGGGATGAAGCTCTACACCTCTCAAATAATGTTTTGTAAGACTTTGTGGTGCTATAATTGATATTTCAATGCCCAGCCTTGAGAGTTCATTCATCAACTGTTCAACAAAATGATATACAGGATCGGTGGGTGTAGGATACTTATCACAACAAACACATAAATGTTTTATATTATTCATAATGTATCTAATCTTTTATCAATTTTAATCTTGCTCAATATAATCCATCGTTCATGCTTGTTCATAAGAGCATAAAATAGGAATATTGCTGTTGTTATTGCCACAAGTAACATTTTAACAGCCAAAACCAATATTTCATTATATTGTGTAAATAAATAACTTCTTGATAACAAAGCTGTGCACACAAGAATACAAGTGGGTATTATTTGTTTTTCTATTAAGTCACAACTATCAATTTTAAAAGATCTTCGATATATACACATGATGAATACACGTGTCAATAACATGGTAACTATACATGAAATACCAACACCTGTTAAATTAAATAAATCAAAAAGTCCCAAAAATGGCAAAAAAGGAGTTAATGAGTATCCTATAAATACAAGTATTTGAACTTTTCTTATTTTGTTGACAGCTTGTAAAATAACCAAATTACCTATTGTAAATTTTTCAATTATATACATTACTAAAAAACAACAACAAAGACGTTCACAATAAGGAGGTACATCAACCAACCATAAATCGATTATATTATCTATAAAGCAAATAACGGGGACAGCAATTACTAAAATAAAGTATAAACCTATCTTATTTACACAATTGGACAAATTTACTGCAGACGATAGCTCATTCTCTCCTACTCTTCTGAAAATTTCTGGTGCTGTTGAACTATTAAGAGAATTAGTTAGATTACTCGATTGCAACGATATTTGATTCGCTATACCCATACTAGCATTTCCGCTTGTTCCAAATAGCAAATTAACAACAATGGAAGCCCCCTGGGTTCTTATTAAATGACCTAAATCACCAAACAAATTCCATATCGTATATATAAACATGGCTTTAATTTGTAAAATATCAACTTTGCTATTTACAAAATCACGACATTGTTGATACTTTATCGTTCCTATTAATACATAAAGTAAATAAACAGTTACCTGTATCAAGCTATAAAAAAAAGCATAAAATGTAAGTTTATCCCCACTATGGAATGGTAGTAGCATAGCCAGTAGAAAAGTTGATATTGTTTGAACCATCTGGAATATTGAAACCGATACAATATTCTGAAAAGAGATGAAAAGCGCAGTGTATGGAACGATTATCATTGCAACAAATGAAGAACATAATGATAGCCTAAATACTATTATTGCAGACTCTATACGACTCTGCTCCAATGTAAACACATATTTGATTAAATACTCTCCAATAGGTAAAGCAACAATTACTAACAAAATGCTTAGTAGAAAATGCATAACAAATGCAGATTTAAAAAGAGGAGATAATTTCCCATTATCATTCTTTCCTATCTCTATTGCAAAAAATCTCGAGTCACTATTTGACAATGTATTGTTCAAGAACATTATAAACATCATTAATGTTCCAATAAGAGAAAAAACTCCAAAATCCGATACCCCCAATTCCTCTAAGACCCATCTGCTACTAAATAAAGTAAGTACTACTGACATCACTGTTCTAGTATATGAGACCACGGTGTTAACAATAATTCTATTTTGGAAACTCATATTGTATAAAAATTATAATTATCATCGTTTAGCTGATAGTATCGAACCACGGACAATAAAGCTCTACCCGTACAACCAGATAGATTTTTCAAGCTCCATATCGGTAAATCTTTTACATTCTCATTTGCAAGCTCTTTCATTTTATCAAAACTTTTCGAAGCCGGTATTTCTGATCCTCTTAAAGTTGCTGGATCTTTGAATTTTTCCGACCATGTAAAATATAACGAATTCCAATTTGAATCATAAATATTGCATTTATTAATCCTCTCTCTATCTACACTACAATATACATGCTCAAGATTACCATTAAAATAATATAACTTATAGTCATTCGGTAGTTATCCCTGTTTTGTCAGCGATAGTGAAATTGATGCCTCATTCCAGTTTTAGAATTTCGGGTCTTTCTTCTAGCTCAACTGACCAAATTTTGTATGAAGCCAACTTATAAGGCTTCAAATTTCGAAGAGACTTGTTAGGAAATTTCATCTTGATTTATATTTCCAAAGAGACAAATATGAATTTTATATAAAATATTAAATTCTTGTAGACACCCACTATATTATAATAGATCATTCATTCAAATAAAACCCCTTATACCACTCAGCAAACTTACGTAAGCCATCACGCAAGGATGTGTGAGGTTTAAATCCAAAGTCACGCTCAAGTGCTGAAATATCTGCATAAGTAACCGGCACATCACCTGACTGCATAGGGACAAACTGTTTGTGAGCTTCAAAGTCGTAATCTTCAGGAAGTATTCCAGCACGCATAAGCTCTTCTTGGAGTATCTGTACAAAATCAAGCAAGTTCTCTGGGTCATTGTTACCTATGTTATATACTTTATAAGGTGGTATAGGCAAACCATCTTCACCCATCTCACGTTGCGGAGCACTGTGAATGATACGCTGTACACTTTCAACAACATCGTCAACATAAGTAAAGTCACGCTTACAATTACCATAATTGAATATCTGGATGGTTTCTCCTTTTATCAGCTTATTGGTAAAGCCGAAGTAAGCCATATCAGGTCGACCAGCAGGTCCATAAACAGTAAAGAAACGAAGTCCGGTAGAAGGTATGTTATAAAGTTTACTGTATGCATGAGCCATCAGTTCATTACTTTTTTTAGTAGCGGCATAAAGACTGAGAGGATTATCAACCTTATCATCAGTGGAATACGGTATCTTTTTGTTATTACCATAGACAGAACTAGAAGAGGCATACACAAGGTGTTGCACTCCACTCTGCCCATTATCATAACTATGGCGACAAGCCTCAAGTATATTATAAAAGCCAATGAGGTTACTCTCTATATAAGCATCTGGATTAGTTATACTATAACGTACACCGGCTTGCGCTGCAAGATTAACTACTACATCGAAACGGTATTCAGCAAAGAGTCGATTAATACAAACTTTATCGGCAAGGTCCCCCTTGATAAAAATATAATCATTTTCGGGATAGCGAGTTGCAATCTGCTGTAAGCGATTCAATCGGTATTCCTTGATACTGACATCGTAATAATCATTCACACTATCGAAACCTACAACCCTAATAGGACTCTCAGTCGTAAGAAGCTGTTCCACCAGATTAAAGCCAATGAAACCGGCAGAACCAGTAATTAATATGGTCATAAGAAAGAATTAGTCTCTACAGAAAATATCGCGAGTAAATACTTTGTCTTGTACATCATCCAAGCAGATGTCGTAGCGATTGGCAATAACAGCATCGCTCATCCGTTTGAACTTAGCAAGATCGTTCACTACAGTACTACCAAAGAAAGAAGAGCCATCTTCGATTGCCGGTTCGTAGATGATAATCTGTGCACCTTTCGCCTTGATACGCTTCATTATACCCTGTATGGATGATTGACGGAAGTTATCAGATTTAGACTTCATGGTAAGACGATAGACACCTACAACGACATCTTGCTCTTTCTGGACATCCCACCGACTAGAATCAGTATAATAACCAGCTTTCCGCAAAACTTGGTCAGCAATAAAATCTTTACGGGTACGGTTGCTCTCTACAATAGCACTTATCATGTTTTGAGGCACATCGGCATAGTTGGCAAGTAATTGCTTAGTATCCTTAGGCAGACAGTAACCACCGTAACCGAAACTGGGATTATTGTAGTGGGTACCGATACGCGGATCAAGCCCTACACCTTCTATGATGGATTGTGCATCCAATCCTTTTACTTCAGCATAGGTATCAAGTTCATTGAAGTAACTAACACGCAGTGCCAGATATGTATTAGCAAAAAGTTTCACAGCTTCAGCCTCCTTGAGCCCCATGAAGAGGGTTGGAATTTCCTCCTTGATGGCACCCTCTTGTAATAAGGCAGCAAAAGTTTTAGCTGCTTGTTCAAGTATGGGTAGATTAGCAATGGCCTTGATAGCTTCGTTTTCTACATCAAACTGATTACCATCCATCATCTTGGGAAAGCCCACGATGATGCGGCTCGGATAGAGATTATCGTAAAGTGCCTTACTCTCACGAAGAAACTCAGGAGAGAATAGCAAATTGAGTTGCTTAACTCCTCGCCGTGCATACTTAACATAAAGACTACGACAATAGCCCACGGGGACGGTAGATTTTATTACCATAACGGCATCAGGATTGACACGAAGTACCAGATCAATGACATCCTCAATATGATGAGTATCGAAGTAGTTCTTCACAGAGTCGTAGTTGGTAGGAGCAGAAATCACTACAAAATCAGTCTCGGAGTAGGCTGCAGCTCCATCAAGAGTAGCTGAGAGACGTAATGGCTTCTCGGCCATATATTGTTCGATGCAATCATCTTGAATAGGAGAAACCTTACGATTGATTTTATCTACCTTTTCGGGCAGAACATCGACTGCAACTACTTCGTGATGCTGCGCCAACAATGTGGCAATACTCATCCCGACATAACCGGTTCCGGCTACAGCTACTTTTAATTCATGAAATTCGCGCATGAGATAAACGATATTTAATAATAGTTGAACATGCTGCCTTGTTAACGACCATTTCAACGTTAGCTAAGTACGTAAGCGCAGCAGCCAAAAGTTTTAGAATAGCATCAAAACACCCATATCGACTGCATTAACCGTCCATCAGGCACATTGATTATAGTAAATAAAAAAATGTTACCTATCATTTCAATGATCTCAAAAACCATACAAGCTATAACCTAATGATTTGTTAATACAGTTCTAAAAATAGCATTAGTATAATTTACATGATTTTTTCCCTATTGAAAAATTCAAAGAACGTTGCGTCCCCCTGTTAGAAAGTAATGAGAGTCATCACCTCCTCAATCTCAAATATAGGCAAACTGAATTTTTAGCAATTCTCCAATTGTCTACCAAAATCTGCTCTACCTTCATTGGCATACTCTCTACTAATATAGAGTTATACAAAATCATTAATCAATCTAACAACCTCAGCCACCTCTTCAAGAGAAATAGAGGGGCCAATAGGCAAGCTCAGTTCTTCATTGGCTATCTTTTCGGTGATGGGTAATGAAAGTTGCGGATTGTTCCAGACTTCCTTAACATAACATTCCTGCTTATGCGGGGGAATAGGATAATGAATCACCGTACCCACGCCATTCCGTTCCAGATAATCATGCAATGCGTCACGCTTGCCTTCGCCTACAAGAATAGGGAAGAGGTGAAAAGCATTCTGTTCCATTGGAAGGGTATCAGGCAGGGTTACATTCATATTATCGAGGTGTTCAATGTAATAGGCAGCTATAGCTTTACGATGCTGGTTATCCTTCTCCAAATACTTGAGTTTAACGTCAAGAATAGCTGCTTGAACCTCATCCAAACGAGAGTTGCGACCGGTGTACTTGAATACATATTTTTCCTGTGAACCATAGTTGGCTAACGCACGAACGGCTACTGCCAAATCCGGATCGTTAGTAGTCACTGCACCACCATCACCCAGTGCACCCAAGTTCTTACCTGGGTAGAATGAGTGCCCGGCAGCATCCCCAATCGACCCGGTGCGCTGCCCGGTTGGAGCATATACACAGCCATGAGCTTGTGCGTTATCTTCTACCAGTTTCAAATGATGCATCTTGCAAAGTTCAAGTATCTTAGGTGATATAGCCATACGACCATAGAGATGCACGATTGCAATGGCCTTGGTCTTTGGAGTGATGCGGGCCTCAATGAGACTGTCGTCAATCTCAAGCGTACTGATCTTTGGTTCTACAAGTACAGGAATGAGATTATTCTCTGTTATGGCGAGAATAGTTGCAATATAGGTGTTGGCTGGTACAATAATCTCATCACCTGGCTGCATTACTCCCATCTCTATATATGCACGAAAAATCCAAATGAGGGCATCCAAACCATTTGCACAACCAATCGTGTATTTACAGCCGATGTATTTAGAGTAGTGCTCTTCGAATTGCTCGTTTTCCTGACCTTGAAGATACCAGCCATTATTGACTACTCGTGAAACAGCTTCATTAATCTCAACTCCGTGAAGAGCTGTTACATCTTTCAATGAAAGAAATGGAATTTTCATATCTCTTTTTTTTAATACTCTAAGTTTATATATCACTCACCTTCTTCACAAAATGGGCTGGATTACCGACCCATACTTCACCTGCCGGTATGTCTTTAGTGACCATAGAACCTGCACCAATCATTGCTCCCTCGCCAATGGTAATACCAGGCAGAAGGGTTGAACCAGCTCCAATAGTTGCTCCTTTACAGATACGAGTTTTCTGAAGTATCCAATTGGTATTATGTGAATGTGGATACATATCATTGGTAAAAGTGACATTAGCTCCAATAAAAACATTATCTTCAAGTTCAATGCCATCCCATAACTGAACCCCACACTTAATAGTACAGTTATTACCAACAATGGCTTCGTTCTCAACAAGACAGTGGGAACATATATTGCAATTTTCACCAATGGTTGCTTTTGGAAGAATAACACAGAACTGCCAAATGCGTGTATTGTCAGGGACATTAGGAGATTGACAGTCAGCTAAAGGATGTATCATAATATGGTAAAATTTGAAAACTGATAGATTATTCTTCATTACGAAATTTAACAAATTCATCGTAGTCACGGATATAATCTTCTGCTTGATAAACCTCACTGGCGAGAACCATACAAACTGAACCTGAAGAAAAATCATCAAGATCACGCCAAAGCCCCGGTTTGATGCAGAGACCCTGATAAGGGCGATTAAGAGTAAAAGAACGTTTACATTGACCGTCATTCAGGGTTACAGTGAAAGATCCTGATACAGCTACCATCAACTGTTCCAAATTACGATGAGCATGGGAACCGCGAGACTCTCCGCCAGGTACATCATAGAGGTAATATACACGTTTCACATCGAATGGAAGTGTCTTTCCATTTTCCACAACAGTAAGATTACCTTTACGGTTACTATGATGTTTATCAAATTCT